>ERZ779737.1556-NODE-1556-length-17384-cov-3.183219_pt1 | contig 17384 bp, 13 predicted proteins | sample MGYA00511889_ERZ779737 | MGnify/ENA primary metagenome ERZ779737 (study PRJEB29588, sample SAMEA2163575) | human gut metagenome | biome: human gut; feature: human-associated habitat; material: faeces | place: Denmark | collected 2008/2010 ...
ATTTTCAGGAACTTACGTTATCTACCAACCTTCAGACTTCCGTCAGAGATGCTTCCCACTCCATCCTTATGACGGGTGTATTTGCCGGTGACACCGCTCAGATGCACGCCGCCAACACCATCCAGATCAACATTCAGAACCTGGCAGTCAACCTTGGCGCTTACCTTACCCACGCCATCATTGTTGATCTTCAGATTTCCGCCCTTGAAGAAATCGAGCGTAACGGAGCCTACACCCTCATTATCCACCTTCAGGTCGCCCATCGCCACGTTGCCAACCTTTACGGAGCCTACACCTTCGTTGTCAATCTTCATCACATCGCCCTTGGCATGATCGATGCTGACAGAGCCTACACCCTCGTTGGTAACATTCAGTCTGTTGGCAAGAATCTGATTGATACTGACAGAGCCAACGCCCTCGTTATCGATTTCCAGGCGGTCACTATTGACAGACTTGGCATAGAAAGCCCCTACCCCTTCCTGGGTAATCTTCACCAGATCAGGACTGGTGATATAAATCTTCAATCTGTTTTTTTCAGAATTACAGCTGGCAGGCACCTTGAGTCTTCCCGTCAGACCGATCTTCACCTCGCCGTCTCGATACACCACCTTGATTTTCTCCTTGAGTTTCTGAGCGAACTCAGCATCCTTGATGGCAGAGTAATCCAGTCGAACGCTGCATTCATCACCGTCGTTCTGTGTATAATAGACACTGGCAACCATATCCACGTCAATAGCCTTGAAAGGCTTCTCTCTCAAATCATCCTGCGTAAACTCCAGGCTTCCTCTCATTTCAGAAGAGGTAGTAGAACCCATACTGCAGGAACAGATGCCCATAGAGGCAAGAAACAAAGTTGCCGAAGCAACCCAAATACTCATTGTTTTCATACTCTTTCGATTTTAAATTTCCTATATTCTGATACTTAGACGCAAAAGAAACCCGAAAGGTTGCAAAAAAGCCCAAAAAGATTGCAAAAAGAGCCTCAAATGCCTTGCAATAGAGCCTTAAATGCCTTGCAATAGAGCCTCAATTGTCTTACAAAAGAGCCTTACTTACCATCCAATTAAGCCTCAATTAAGGTTTACGTTAGGCTTAATTGAACGTTACGTAAGGCTCTTTTGAACAGCAAGTAAGGCATAAGCCAACGTCGCATACTTTTGAAACATATATGATACCATAAGAAACATAGCTGTATTTTAGGCTTTATCACAACTCCGTTACCGTCAACAAAAGGTAACTCCATAGCATTCAGCACAAAAGATTTTCAATTTTAAGAATATTTAACCCGTAAATCTACTCTATTTGCAATAATTACAGTATATTTGCACCGTGAATTTGCAGATAGAAGAGTAATGGCATAGCATTCACACTTTGCAGTTGCCCTAACCACCTGCTAAAAAAGCATTTATTATTCGAACTGAACTTAAAAATAAGTATTCGAACTGAACTTTAAAGCGATTTTTCGAACTGAACTTAAAAACTAAGTAAAAGTAAAGATAATAATGAAGTAAAATGATAATGAAGTAAAGATAATAACGTCTAAAATAAAATTAAAACTATTAATAGATATGAAGGTAATCAATTCCAAGATTGCTGCCATCGGTTTGGCGGCATTTGTTTTCGCATCATGTAGCGACAGCTCTAGCGACCCTACAGATGGCACAAACCCTAAAGTGGATGTTGCAGAGACTATCACTGCAAATCTTACAAGCAGTTCTGCAGCAGAACTCGCTGCTCGCGTTTCAAACTACAAGAACACAACAGCTAATGCCAGAAAGTTCTTCTTCTCAAGAGCAACTCAGACAAGAGCATTTGCTTCTGCCGATAAAGTTGCCATTCCTGCTGTTCCTGAGAACGCAAAGACATGGAACAATCCTGAGGACATGGCTGCAGGCAAGACTTATTTGGTAACAGGCAAAAAAACTCTTAATATGGAAGGTTGCAGCATCAAAGGTGCTACTATCTTCGTAAAGGGTAGTTCAAAGTTGATTTTCGACAGTTCTATTGCAGGCTGTACCATTTACGTTGACGGCGGTGCTACATTGGAGTACAAGGGCACAGGTGCCTTGGAGATTCCTGCTGATGCAACTATCATCAACGATGGCGGTTCTATCATTGCAGAAAACGACATTAACGTAGCAGGTAAGCTGTACGCTAAATATACAAATGATGGTAGCGGTATCGGTTCTATCAACCCTTATGACAAGAACGACCAGAAGGCCATCATCACTCCTAAGCACAACATCACATTCAAGCAGGGTTCTGATGCCTTCATCGGCGGTTCTCTCCACGCTGTAGAGTTGAACATCGAGGAAGGTGCTACCGTAAACATTACCAAGCACATTATGAACGCAACTACTGTTAACGTAAATGGAGCTTTGCAGTTCGGTGGCTTCTTGAGAACAGAGACCCTCAACGTAAAGGGCGAGTTGAAAGCCAGCGAGAAATCAGCTATCAAGGCTTCAAAGGTATTCAACGCAGAAGCAGGTTCACGCATCACTGCTGACTACATCAACGTTACCAACGAAGCCAAGGATGCAACTCTCTACTTGAAGGGTGACTGCCAGATTAACATCAACAACAAGAGCGATATCTATACCAACAATATCGTAACTGATAACGCAAGTGCTGGTCAGATTACCTTGAACGACGATAACGCCATCGCTGTTATCAAGGCTAAGAAGTTCACCAACACAGGTGCCAACCAGATTCAGGCTTTGGCAACATCTGGTAACAATGCAACCTTCCTGCTCCAGTTCACAGAGTGCTATACAGGCACAGAGAAGGAGAACTCTTTCGAGGATCTCGATATTGCCGCTTCTTACCTCGACTACGATAAGGCAACTGATGGTAAGGGTGTCAAGGAGAAAGCCGATGGTCCAGACTACAAGGCTTACGGCTTTGAGTGGGCTGGAGATCCTGCAACTATCATCGCAGCTCCAAAGCTTGACTTGGTTGCAGAAGACAAGACTCCAGGCAATGGTATGTCTGCTACCTGCATCCAGCCAGGAGAAAACGGCAAGTTCTATGTAGTTTACCATACAAACGGCAAGGCTTCTAACGGTGCTATCGAGGCTATCAGTTTGACAGACAACACCTTGGCTATCAATCAGAGTGTACAATCAGCCAATGGTACCAATGACTACAACCACATTCTGGTTGATGGCAACACTCTCTGGGTAGCAGGTAGCCAGAGTGGAAACGCTAACCATGCTGATGAAGTAACAGGTGTAGGTCCTTTCATGGGACAGATTTCACTGAGTGGCGATGGTACATTCGCTAACCAGATTCAGATTTCTGCTATCGACAAGAAGACCAAAGGTATGGATGCCAACTGTGTAGCTAACTTCAAGAGCAACCACATTGTTGCAACCACCAAGGGCTTCACTATCTTCAATGCAAAGATGAACAAGTGGAACGAGGGTAGCACTGAGGGTAAGTATCTTGTTGCAGCAAACGACAAGCTTTACGCATTGACAGTTGATGGCACACTGACTGCATATAACGACAATGAAATGCAGGACGTTGCAGCAACATATAATGTCGGTGAAATCTCTCCTAAGGGCAACAAGGCGGTGATTGCAGTAGATGAAGCCAAAGGTGAGATTTACGTCTGCAAGGGCGAGAATGGTATCTCAAAAATTACTGCCGATGGTACTGTTAGCCAGTTCTTCGATTGCCCAACAATGAAGGCACCAGTACATGCAGACAAGCAGGGTGATGTGAAGGGTTGCGCTAATGGAGTTTACGTTACAGCTAACAACATATTTGTAGCTTGCGGTTCATACGGTCTGGTTGTTCTCGACAAGAATGGCAAAGAAGTTTGCCACCGTAAGGCATACAACGGCAAGTCTGCCAACTTCGTAACAGTAGATGACAACAACAACATCTTCGTTGCATACGGTCAGAGCCGTGTACAGGTATTCAAGCTTACAAATACCAAGAAGTAATACGAATAAAAGAAATAATCCTTGTTCTCTCCCACTCCTTGCGAGTGGGAGGGAACATTCACCTTATTAGAGCTAAGTTGACTAGCTGAAACAAGAAATACGTTCAACAAGAATGTTAACGATAAATGTTAAGTAAATGAATATGAAAGCTATAAATATAAAACTTGCAACGTTCTCATTTGCTGCAATGCTCCTGGCATCTTGTAGCGATAGCGGAACACCCGGCAACGATTCTGTCATAGACCCTATCGGTAAAGCTGCTACTATCGTTGGTTCCAACGTAACCGCAGAGTATGCAGACCAGCTAGCATCAAGAGTACGGAACTATAAAGGTGCATACGCTACCACATCAACAAAGACCAGAGCTCTGGCAACCAGAGCAGAGACAACAGAGCCAACAGTTCCTGCAGGAACTCCAAATCTTTCATCCATTGAAAAAGAAAAATGGATCAGTCATTCAGGAAAAACCTATGTTGTACCAGCTGGTGAAACCCTCAAAGCAGATGGTTACAACATAGAAGGAATGACTATCTATGTAAAAGGTACATTGGAATATAGCACTGCCTACGGCTCAGGAGCCTCAATCAATGTATTGAGCGGAGGTAAACTGATTGCGAGAAATAGCAATGAAGTATTTTTAGACACTAAGGTATCCAACTGGGGCAAAGTCGAATTTCCAGCAAACCAGAAAGAATATCTCATCAAGAATACATTCTATCAGAATGCCGGGGATTTAAACGTAAAAGGAAACGATTTGAACATACAAGGCGGAAAAACCTCTTTGTTGTTTGTCAAAAACTCCCTCATTGCTGATAATGTTTCCATGAGCGGAGATGCCCAACTGTATGTAACAGACAATGCTACTTTGACAGGAAAGTTCGAAATGTCAAACCAGTCAGAGGCCAGTGTAAACAACGTCATGACAACCACCAGCGTGAAGATTCAAAATACCACTATGCTCCATAGCGGTTGTGCCCTCAAGGTAGATGGAGATGTTTACGCCACCAATGGCACAAATCTCTACGTATTATATCTGAAGGCAAAGTACTACAAGCAAGATTCTGGTGCAAAACTCCACTTGCAAGACCAGAGTATGGTTGACATCGAAGGCAAATACGTGAATCTGAACCAAGAACAAGGTTATGCAGACTTACCAGACAAGGACGGTGTAGCTGTGATCAAGGCAAATACCTTCTCCTACAATGCGCCAGGAAAACAGGGTGATGGGAGTCCGGGGGGAGCCAAGACGGTAGATTGCTCAGTTTTCTCCACATCAGGAGATAATGCCCATATCATCTTGGATGCAAATGGTATCTATCGTGAAGGGGAAACCACTCCGATTACAGATGACAATACAACTATTGTATGGAACAATAATGCCAATATCCTCTTCAAGGATGATTCAGAAGCCAAGAACTATGTCATCAAGAAGACTGAGTGCAATCCTAATGGTTACAATGCAGACAAAGAGCCTGCAAAGGAGCCAACACTCGACTTGATTTCAAGTATTGACTATAATCACGATCACGACATCTCAGCTACTTGCGTACAGGAACTCAATGGCAGATTGTATATGTCTTACCATACCCGTGATAAGCAACACGGTGGCTGTATTGAGGTATTCAGTCCTATACAAAACAACAAGGTAACACTGGAGCAGTATCTCTGCGATGACCAGAAAGACCTCGACTTCAACCATCTGTTGGCAGTGAAGCTCAAGTCTGGCAAGCGTATGGTTTACTTACCAGGAAGTTCCAACAAGAAGGGTGCAATGCTCGCATACATCCCTATTCAGGACAATCATCTGCTGGCAGACCAATCAAAGTCTATCACAACAACCATCAATGGTAAGGACACCGTGATCTACGAGAAGCCATTGCAGTTCATCCAGATGAATCCTGCAACAGCAGAATATAAGAAAAAGGGTTATGATGAGAACTGCGTGGTCTATAACGACGAAACCAACCATCTGATCGTTGCAACCACCAAGGGCTATCTGGTTTACAATGCAGATACCTATAATGAGCTTGACAAGATCAACAAGCCAGGAAAGGTAAAGCACATAGCTATCGGTAATGGTAAGATCGTTACAGTTTATCTGAACAGAGAAGCAACCAACGAGACAGAGGCTATCCCTGCTACCGTGGAAATCTTCGACCAGAAGGCAGAAGACCTCAGCAACCCGATCAACAGCTTCACCATCAGCACCATTGAACCAAACAACGGTAAGAACGTGGTTCGTGTGGATGATAACAAGATTTACGTTTGCCGCGGTGCTGCCGGTATGTATGTTTACGATATGGAAGGCAATGAACTCTGGCACTACCAGATGCCTAGTCCTACTATCACGGAAGGTGACAAAGCCGGCAAGTATAAAGGTCATGCCAATGGCTGCTACGTAGGAAAGAAGTATGTATATATCGCATACGGCGGATTCGGACTTGTAGTTCTCGACAAGGAAACTCACAAGGTGGTTGCACACCGCGACTTAGTCCACTCTGCCAACTATGTAATAGAATACAAGGGCTATATCTACGTTGCCTACGGTCAGAACAGACTACAGGTATTCCAGCTCAAAGATGCGGACCCTGAGATTTCTTACTAAATAAGGAATATGATATATGTTCAATTCATAAGAAATTGATAATGATTATCATTGAACAATAAAAATAAGAAGACACTAGTTGAATGCAGCTGCAACAGCTTGCGGCTGCATTCATAGTGTTTAAACCAAAAAACAATGAAGCAAAATTTGATACTATATACGACTACTGCTCTCCTCATCACACTCGGAGGACAAAGCACTATGGCTCAGGCTCAAAGGCAGCAACAGCTGAAGAAAAAGAGCTTTAGCCCTAAAATGCTCGTATATGAAAATCTGAAAAACGACAACGTATTGAGACACTTCAACCAACGCTTCGCACAACTCGACACTCTCATCAAAAACCCAATCTGGGTGAAATCACCAGTCATCGCACTGGGACTCAATAAACAGCATCACGCTGATATCAACAAGACCGACTCTCTGTTCTGGTCGAAAACCGCACATGAGCACCTAGCGCTCAACAGACACAACGGTCTGGAAGTGACCGGACAGGTTTATGCCCGACCTGACTCGTACTTCGATTCTGATGAAGACGACGCAAAAGAGGTATCAAAATATAAGATGAAGGTTCAAGCCGAACTGGGTTGGAACATCATCAACTCGAAGTTCTACCAAGGCAAGGAGAAAAGAACAAAGATTGCTCTTGCCAATGAACTCGACCGCTTGCAAATAAAAAAGCGCCAAACTGCAGACATCTATGAAAAGGCAGCCGATGAGCTGACCGAACAATATAACTTCTATATCGGTACTGTCATAGCACACAGACTGGACAACCTCGACATCATGAACGAAGCGTACCAGTTTATGCTGGAAAAAGACCGAATCAGCAACGACAAGATGCTGAAAGTGATGAACGATAAGCTGGAGGCTGAATACGACATCTCCGTACTCTGCACAGACCGAGATATCAGCAACAAGCCTATCTACCGCATCAAACCAACCAAGATTGTGGTAGACACAACAGCCCTCTGGAACCATCTGAACCAGGAAAGTCTGGATGCACGCATCATGATGGTGAAAGAACAGATTGCTGACAACGACAGCAAGCTGACCAACTATTTAAGCACTACCCGACTCACACCATTTGCAAGATGGTCGAGCTACTGGCAGAGCAACAACAAAATATCGAACAATGCCGACGTGGGCGTAAGATTCACCATTCCTATCTGGAACGAAACGCCACGCAAACGACAGGCACTGGAGACCCAGAAGGAAATCATACGCAGCAGCCGCGGTACCGACGTGAAGGAAATAAAACAGTCGGTAGGCATCCTGCTCAAGAAGATAGACAACCTGAACAAGGCTATAGCCACCGAGGCTTTCCATATAGACCAGACCGGCAAATATATCGAAATGCGGCGGTTTGCCTACCAGAACCAGAAACAGGGATACAACTATCTGATGCGTATGGACGAATATACGGGACTCCTGGAAAGTATGGAGCGTATGTACAAACTGATGCAGAACCGAGCACTCGCTATCATCAATATCGAGAAAGCCGTGAGCATCTATGACAACAACAACATCTTCAAAGAAATAGAACTTTGAATGTAAGGAAACCAGAATATGAATGAATTCCAATATAATGGCACGCCACAAGAACAGGCGATGGCAGACTTGCTGAAGTCGCAGAGTCACCGCCTTGCCAGACAGCAGATCGTCTTTGCCCTGATCTTCCTGCTGGTTATCGTGCTTGCCGCCTACTATATTGTCACTCGTATGATATGGGCAACCTTCGACGGTTATATAACCCTCGATGAAAACCATATCAGTGCCGTTGACGACATCTATATCCTTAAGGTGAACAAAGAAATAGGTGAAGTGGTGCATAAGGGAGATACGCTCTACTCTTATGTACTGCTAGGTAATATTGTGAACCAATACGACCCGAACATCCTGCCTTCTGCCGTAAAGGAGACTCACGACATGGAGGTACAGGCTAAACTCGCACAGCAGGAGATTCCGGTGCTGCGTACCCGACTTGCCGAACTGAGAAAACAGAAAGCATCTGAAAGTTCAGACATCTACTATGGTCTTACCGACAACACTAAGCGAAATGCACTGGATGCCGAGATTGCCGAGGTAGAAGAAGAACTGAGAAAGCAGGCTAAGAAGGTGGAAATCTACGCACAGGCTAAGAACACCACCTATAACTTCATGAGCCGCAGAGGAGCCGGCACGACAAATGCTGCCATGCCTTACTCCAACACCAACATCTACAACCCAGGACTGATACACTACTGCTGTGCACCAGCCGATGCCTTCATCTCAAAAATCAATGTGAGCGACAAAACCCTGGTGTTCAAAAGCGAGGAGGTGATGGTTATCCAGCATACTGACTATGCAGACTGCCATCTGGGCGTAATCGCATACGTACCCAACGACATGGTGAAGTATATGGAAAGCCCTGACGATGCAGACATCATCATCAACAAAGACATGGAACTGCAGGCTAAGTTGCAGATGGTAGGTCTGAGAGTAGAGGAAATACCAAAGCATCTGCAGAGTAACTTCTCGCATGATGCCAACGCAGTGGTTGCCGTATTCACCCTGAACCCGAACCAGAGAGTTCCGGCATGGGTAATGAGCAACAGACTGCCGGTAAGAATAAGAGTGAACAAGATTGGTGCCATGCTCGATCCGAAGCCACTACCGATGTACACCGTCCCAGTGGGCAAGAACGAAAACGTGAAGCGAAGCAACATGATTTCGAGCGACACCAATAATCATCAAGAACAAAAGAAATAAAGAATGATTGGACTTAGAAGAAACAAACGTGGAGATATGGTGCTCACCATCGATAGCTATATAGATATCGACTCGACACCGGACATCCAGCCCGACTACTTCGATTGTATTTACATCAATACGAAGAGTGAGCGTGCGTTCCATGCTATACTGTTTGGAGCCAGTCCAATCTTATCGTGGAAATGTAGCTACAAACCGATATTCGTCAATACGGCGGTATCGGGAAAGGAACAGATCATCGACAATATCATCGATGCCTATGTGAGCGACATGAACAATGAGAAGGTATACGAGATTATAGACAAAATCAAGATGGCAAGACAGAAGTTTGGTGTAAAAAACGAAAATTCACGCCCTACACAGCCTAGCCAGCTCTTTGCCAATATTCTGAGATACCTGCTCTCAAGAGACCAGCGAAACATAGAACACAGACTGCTGGAGAAATCGTCTTTGGGATATATCAACCCAATCTTCGAGCACTATCACAGTATGGGTCTCTTCCATCTCAACGAGATGTTCATGTTCATCGACTCTATGGTGGAGTTTGGCTCACTGCGCATTCACCGCTTCCTGCTCAAGGAGCACCTCTGTCCTAAGTGCAACCACTCTCACCTGCTCTATACAGAGTGCTGCCCGAAGTGCGGAAGTTCGAACCTGAAGATACAGAACATCATCCACCACTTCAGCTGCGCCAACGTATCGCCGGAAAGCAGCTACAATGTGGGCGGTATGCTCATCTGTCCGAAGTGTCACAAGAAACTGCGCCACATCGGTGTTGACTATGACAGACCAGCCGTGGTATATACCTGCAACGACTGCGAGAACTCGTTTACCGCGCCTATCACCAAGTCAACCTGCTGCTACTGCCAGAGCACCTATCCGGTAAATGCCCTGGTGCCACGAGACGTAGTGGACTACGAGATAACGGAAGAAGGAATCAGAACGCTGACCAACGGCAACATCATGTTCAACAACATGGTGAACATCTATGATAACTTCATGGAATATTACCTGCTGATAAACCGACTGCGACGCCAGCTGATGGAAACCTACCGCAAGGATGAACTCTCGGTCATGGTAGGCAAGATATGGATTATAAATGAAAACAAGGATACCGTAAAGATCAAGGAAAGCATACAGGGCAAGCTCTGTAGAATCTTCTCCAATCACAAGGTGTCTTACAACAACAATATCTTCTACGTAACCTCTACCCTCTATGAGCAGGGAGAAACGGTGGAAGAGGCTCAGCAGAAACTGAGCAAGGAGATGTCGATAGCCATCAGAAAGCTGGCCAACTCGATAGAACCGGACGAGATTATCTGCAGCATGCTGGAAACCAAGACGAAGACCATCGCCAACAACTATGAAGAGTTCTTCAACAAACTGCAATATGTGGATATGACTCCCGACGACTACTGCAGCTACTCAGAGGAACCTCTGATGAAGGAAGAAGAGAAAGAGGTGCAGCCGCAGGAAGAGCTGCTTGATATGGAACCGAAGGAAGATGAAAACGACAAGATACAGAAGCGCATCGTACTCTACAAGAAACTCGTTGCCATCCTTGTCACCATCGCAGGTATACTCATAATCATGGCCCTCTTGGCGCTCACCGTGCTGAGATAAGCCATCAAGAAGAAAGGGAAAAGCGTATGTTTAGCATAGCAGAACAACTGAACGATTTCTTCGACTGGATCAGCACGCTATCGTTTAGCAGTATCGTGAATACCTACTGGTTCCTCTTCTTCATCGAGATGCCAAGATATTATATCCTGGAATATCTCGTAATCGGAAACCGACTGATGAAGAGAAACCAGTTAGATAAAGAGAAAGAATATGCCAAGTACTTCCTGTACCGCGAGAATCCGCTTATCAGCATCCTCGTACCGGGAAAGAACGAAGGCAAACATATATTCAAAATGGTGAACTCGCTGGCTGAGCAAACCTACCGCAACTACGAAATCATCGTGGTAGACGATGGTAGCGACGACGACACCAAACTGATTTGCAACGACCTCTACCGAGCCGGGTATATCACCCACTACCTGAGGTTGGATACAAGAGGCGGTAAAGCTGCCGCCAGCAACTATGGAGCCCAGATGGCAAGAGGCAAATACATCGTATGCCTGGATGCCGACTCTTCGCTCGACCGTGATGCACTGGAGAAGATTCTACTCCCCTTCTACATCGACGGAATGGTAAAGGGCGTAGGAGGATGTGTGAAAGTGCGCAACTACAAGGAGACCATCTGCTCATCGCTGCAGGCTTTCGAATACCTGAAGCGAATACAGGTGGGACGTATCGTAACCAGCGAACTGGGTATCTACCACATCATCTCGGGAGCATTCGGAGCCTTCGAAAGAAAGACACTGAAGGAAGTGGGATATTGGGACATAGGACCGGGACTGGACGGTGACCTGACACAGAAGATCCGCAAAGCCGGATATAAAGTGAAATTTGCCGAAGATGCCATCTGTATGACCAATGTTCCTACCAAATGGTACAAGCTGTACCATCAGCGCATCAGATGGTCGCGCTCGCTCGTGAGATTCCGTCTACGCAAGCATGCCGACATTCTGTTGCCTACAAAGAACTGGAGTATCCTTAACTGGTTATCCAATATGGAGAGTGTAGTTTTCGACTGCTTCCTCAATTTCCTGTGGTTGTGGTATATCATCAAGCTCGCCATCACGTTTAACACGCACATCATCGAGGTGCTGGCGCTGGGCTACTTTATCAGAGTATGCTTCTCGCAGCTTGCCTTCATCCTGGTGCTGATGGTTTCAGAAAGAAAGAAAGACGTGTGGTTCCTTTACAGATATCTGCCACTGATGTCGCCTTATACAGGTTATTTCCTGCGTATCGCCCGTCTGTCGGCTCATCTGCAAGAACTTTTCTTCCGCCGTTCATACAAGGACGCCTGGAACCCTGAGAAGACTTCACGCTATGCTCAGCTCGAAGGAATCTAAAAGATCCGAGTTACTTGCTGTAACGTACATACAGCAGGGAGCTCCCAATAAAAGAAATAACATTATAAAACATAAACAATATAGTATATGATAAACAAGTCTTTTGAGTTTAAGATTGGAGTAATAGGATTGGGGTATGTAGGTACTCCACTAGCATGCTTATTCTCAAAGAAATACGATACATGGGGTTATGACATCAAAGCTGAGAAGGTAGCCAAGTTAGCCAAAAGCACGATGAAAGACAACAGACCTATATCCAAAGCTTTGGAACAGGGACTGAAACTGACCAGCAATATTGATGACCTGAAGAAGTGTAACGTGTATATCATCGCTGTACCGACACCGGTGAACAAATCGAACAAACCAGACATCAGCTGCGTGCGCATTGCAACTGCTGAGGTTGGCAAGATTCTGAAAGAAGGTGATATCGTAGTCTACGAGAGTACCGTTTACCCAGGTCTGACAGAAGAGGTCTGTGCCCCATTACTGGCATCTACATCAGGATTGAAGTTGAACCAGAGTTTCTTTGTAGGCTTCTCGCCAGAGCGCATCAACCCGGGCGATACTGTTCATACCATCGAGAACATCGTGAAGGTTACCAGCGGTTCTACACCCGAAGCAGCAGCTATCATCGACAGTCTCTATGCTTCAGTACTTACCCATGGCACCTACAGGGCGAAGAGTATCAAAATAGCAGAGGCATGTAAACTGATGGAGAACTGCCAGAGAGACGTGCAGATAGCCTTCTTCAATGAGATGGAAAAGATTTTCGACAAGATGAACATCAACATTGAAGACGTAACGGCGGCAGCGAGCACAAAATGGAACTTCGTGCCAGCTACTCCAGGACTCGTTGGCGGCCACTGCATCGCGGTAGACCCATACTACCTGATTAACAAGGCACAGGAGGTTGACGTGGTACCATCGCTGCTCTCTACAGCCCGCGAGGTTAACGAGCAGATGGCGGTATGGATGGCAGGAAAGATAAAGAATGCATCTGAAAGCAGAAAGTTCAAGGCTCCGGAGACTAACGTGCTGATTCTCGGCTTCTCGTTCAAGCCAGACAGCGATGATATCAGAAACACAAAAGTAGCCGATCTCTATATCAACCTGGTAGGAGCAGGTTACAAAACCACACTCTACGATCCATTGGTAGATGTAAAGGAAGTAAAAGAAGAATATAACATCAAGGTGACAGATGATCCTAAAGTTCTGGAAAAAGAGTATCAGATTGTGGTAATCGGTACTCATCACAAGATGTTCGACAGTATCAATATGAACAATCTTATCACTGATAAAGGATTCATATGCGACATCTACGGCATTCACAAGCCAAGAAACTAGATCTTCAAGATCGGAAAGAACCTATATAATAAACCAGTGAAAGATGGAAAAGAACAAAGTGCTAATCGTCGATGATATTTCAGAAAATATTAAAACTATCTCTGAAATGATAAAGGACTTTGACATCGACGTGAAAACTGCCAATGGCGGAAAAGAAGCCATTGAACTGATTGACTCATTCAAGCCGGACGTGATACTGCTCGACTTGATGATGCCACATGTAAATGGGTGGGACGTAATAGACCATGTACGCTCTAAATACTCGAAAAGTGAAATGGTCATCATCGTGGTTTCCCTGTTAAGCAACAAGGATAATGTGGATGAATGCTACGAGCTTGGAGTAAACGACTACATCACAAAGCCTATCATCAAAGCCCGTCTCACCAGTTCGCTAGACGCTCATCTAAGTAATCTTGCAAGAGGCTAAAGTGCCTCTTGCAAGATTGCTTCTGCATGAGCTATGCGATCACTAGTAGGAGGATCTATGCCTTCCAGCGGGTAGGCAATACCTAGTTTCTCATACTTGTAGATACCCATCGTATGATAAGGTAAGACATCTATTCGCTCAATATTAGAGAGTGTTGAGAGGAAATCGCGCAACTGATTGAGGTATTCATCCTTGTCGGTAATACCTGGAATCAGGACGTGACGAATCCATACTGGTTTGTGTATCTCGCTTAAATATCGTGCACAATCCAGTATGTTTACATTAGAATGGCGGGTGAGTTTACGATGCTCTTCATCGTTGATATGCTTGATATCAAGAAGAACAGTATCAGTAACGGTCATCAGACGCTCGAATTTATCGAAGAAAGCACCCTCTTTTCGGAAGGGTTGCGCTGATGTATCAAGACAAGTGTTGATGCCACGCTGATGGGCTTTCTCGAAGAGTTCGATGAGAAAGTCTATCTGCATCAATGCCTCGCCACCGCTCACGGTAATTCCTCCATTATCTCCCCAATAACTCTTGAATCGCTCTGCCTTGTCCAGCAGGTCCGGCAGCTGCTCGATGAGCCGGTCCATGGACGTGGACGCAGGCTCTGCCACCGGCAGCATCCGCACAGATTCTCCCCGCACCACCAGAAACGCAACCGGCGTAATGTTGACGCCCGCGCCTGCGCCGCCGCCGAAGGCATTGTCCCGGTTTGCCGGATAATTCTTCGTTGCGAAGTCGCTGCCGCCCGCGCCGTAGCCGATGGAGACCTTCGTGACGGGAATGATCGTCACATCGCCGGCTGCAATCGGCTCGCCGATGACCGTATTCACATCGATCATATCGCGGATTTTGCCCATCGAGGACATCATCATATCAGAAAGAGGATGATTCATGTATTTGACACCGCCTTTTTCTTATTGAGCCAGAGCTTCAGAAAACGCACAAGCGCGCGCAGGGCAAGGCAAATCGCCCGTCCGATGGTTATCGTCAGCACCAGCTGCGCGTCCAGCTTCATTTTCTTCTCATTATAATCGAGAATTGGCTGAATGTCACGCTTTTTTATCACAAAAAGCTGCTCGAGCTTCGGCGTCAGCGCGCCCAGCGCCGCCCAGACCCTTCCATACAGCATTGCCGCCTTCGCAGGGTCCGAACCGTCCAGCGTCACATGCAGCACCAGCACCTCCACGCGGAGCTTGCGCCGCAGATTTCCCAGCGTGTCGCACGCGAGGTCCGCCAGCGCCAGAATATCGGAAAGCGTCAGCTTCGGCATGGAACCCTGCTTTTTGGGCTTTTCCGGCTTTGCATCCGGTTTATTTGCCGCAGGCTTTTTCGCCTTCGGCTTGGGCTTCTTCTTTTTTTCCTTTGCGGGCAAAACCTGCAGCTTGAACAGCCCGATTTTGAGCCGCAGCGCCAGCCCGTTCTCCCGGTAGCTTGCGTCCACACCGACCGGAATACACCCGATCAGCACAAAAACCGCAAGCACAATGCCGAAAACTGCCCATCCGCTCATTGCGCCGTCTCCTTCTGCCCGTCTTCCCCTGCCGGGCTTTCCATCGGCAGCTCCAGCTGTGCCTGGTTGGTGCTCAACTCCACCTTTTCAATCGGCGGCAGATCGGCAAGCGACTGCAGCCCGAACACCCGCAGAAAATCAGGCGTCGTCTCATACTGAAACGGTCTTCCCGGCACATTGAGCCTGCCTGCCTCGCGAATCAGCTTCTTGGTCAGCAGAGCGCTGATCGAATACCCGCTGTCTACGCCGCGGATCTGCTCGACATACGCCTTCGTCGCCGGCTGATAATAGGCAATGACGCTCAGCGTTTCGAGCTGCGAAGACGACAGTTTCGGCGGCTTTCTGGTCTCCAGCGTTTTTGTCACCAGCTCCGCCTGCTCTGCGGCAGAGCACATCTGATAGGCATCCTCCAGCCGCACAATGCGGATACCGCTGCGGTGAAACGAGAGCTGGTCCATGAGATATTTCAGCTCCTCGTGAATCTGCGCCTCGTCGACCGCCAGACTCTCAGACAGCCGCGATGCTGCCACCGGCTCTCCCGCAGCAAACAAAATCGCCATCAGCGCCCGCTGCAATTCGTTCTGTTCCATGCTTATTCCTCCCAGTTGAGGTCTTTTTCGTCCGGCTTCTGCACGAAGGCAATCTCCTGTTCTCCGGCTTCGTTTTCAATGCGCACCGAGTGGAGCCTGCAAAGCTCCAGCACCGACAAAAAGGTCGCTACAATCTCGGACCGGCTGCGGCTGCCCTTGAACAGGGCGAGAAAGCGCATCACGCCGTGGGAGATCAGGCGGCTGATGACCTGTTTGGCCTTCTGGGTGACGGGATAGGGCTCCGTGCCGACGATGCCGGCAAAGTTGCTCACCGGCGGCGGCAGACGCCGCTCCGTCCGGTCCTGCATGGCGGCGAGTGCGGCGGTCAGGTCAGACTTGTCGTGCCGGTAGCGGTAGGTCATGTCCGGACGATACGGCTCCGGGCCCTTTGTGAACAGGCCGAGGCCAAGCTCATTGCGCACGGCCAGCTGCTTTGCAGCCTTCTGGATCTGCTGATACGCGTCCTGCCGCTGGCGCTTCTGGAGGGATTCGACGAGCTTATCCATCTCGCTCTGCGCTTCCTCCTGCTCCGCCTTGGAAAGGAGCATTCGCGTTTTGATATACATGAGATAGGACGCCATGGCGATAAACTCGCTGGCGATTTCCATATCCATGCGCTTCATTTCGTCCAGATAGGCCAGATACTGCTCTAAAATGGCGGAGATCTGGATATCCTGTATTTCAATTTTATTCTTGCTCAGCAGCAGCAGGATCACGTCCAGCGGGCCGTCGAAGTCCTCGAGCGTCTCGCCCTTCGCGTGCACGACGCTGCCGAGATGGTATCGCGGTTCATCCATGCAGATATAACTCCAAAAAATAAGTTCAGCGCAGCGCAAGCAGCAGCTGCACCGGCCAGGTGCCGATGGCTTCCAGTCCGTTCAGAAGTCCGTCGCGCAGAAATTCCAGCGGTGTATCGAGTATCCCGGCCAGAAGCAGGAATGTCAGAAGCGCCATGCCGTAGCGCTCATAGCGCATGAGCCAGAGATAGGCCTTGTCGGACAGGCAGGAAAAGAGCACCTTCGACCCATCGAGCGGCGGGATGGGAAAGACGTTGAACACGGCAAGGCCCGCCGAAATGATCTCGACATAGTAGAAAAAGAGTGCGAAGACATAGACGGCTGTCGAGCCGGAGAAGTAGTACCAGTAGGCAAGCACACCGTAGAGCAGCACAGCCAGATAGGCCAGCAGAACGTTGGACAGCGGGCCTGCTGCAGCGGTGAGCGCCATGTCGCGCT
>ERZ779737.1559-NODE-1559-length-17376-cov-6.277120_pt1 | contig 17376 bp, 20 predicted proteins | sample MGYA00511889_ERZ779737 | MGnify/ENA primary metagenome ERZ779737 (study PRJEB29588, sample SAMEA2163575) | human gut metagenome | biome: human gut; feature: human-associated habitat; material: faeces | place: Denmark | collected 2008/2010 ...
CGCCGTCCGGGCGCTACTGCGCCGCGCCCGTTACCCACCGGGCGACTCTGGGGCAGATCGTAGCGCTGCTGGACAGCTTCAAGGCGCAGCCCCAGACCCTGCTGATGCCGGAAATTCCGGCGGGCAGCTTCGCAAAAAAGCTGTATTCTACCTATCTTTCCTATCTGCCAAAGGAAAAGGCTGCGTTCCCCCTGAAAATGAACGTTGACGCCCGGGGCAGCTTCACGGAACTGCTGAAAACGGCGAACTGCGGACAGTTCAGCGTGAACGTCAGCAAGCCCGGCGTGACCAAGGGGCAGCACTGGCACAACACCAAGTGGGAATTTTTCATCGTGGTATCCGGTCACGGCCTGATTCAGCAGCGGAAGGGCGGCGCCGGGGAAGTGCTGAATTTTGAAGTTTCCGGAGAGAAAATCGAAGCCGTCCACATGCTGCCGGGATACACCCACAACATTATCAACCTGAGCGAAACGGACGATCTTGTGACGCTCATGTGGGCAAACGAGTGCTTTGACCCGAAAAAGCCGGATACATTCTTTGAGGTGGTTTGACATGGAAATGAAGCTGGACTATTCCGACGTGGCGTTCCGCAATGACGGAAAATTAAAGCTGCTCATCATCGTAGGCACCCGCCCGGAGATCATCCGTCTGGCGGCGGTCATCAACAAGTGCCGCAAATATTTTGACTGCATTCTCGCCCACACGGGGCAGAATTACGATTATAACCTGAACGGGATTTTCTTCCGGGATTTGGGACTTGCCGACCCGGATGTGTATATGAACGCGGTGGGGGACGACCTGGGCGCCACCGTGGGCAACATCATCAGCTGCTCCTACAAGCTGATGACGGCCATTCAGCCGGACGCCATGCTGATTCTGGGGGACACCAATTCCTGCCTGTCCGCCATTGCGGCCAAGCGGCTGCATATTCCCATTTTCCACATGGAGGCGGGAAACCGCTGCAAGGACGAATGCCTGCCGGAGGAGACGAATCGCCGCATCGTGGATATTATCAGCGATGTCAATCTCTGCTATTCGGAACACGCACGCCGGTATCTGATGGAGTGTGGACTGCCGAAGGAGCGCACCTTCGTAACTGGCAGCCCCATGGCCGAGGTACTGCACGCCAATCTGGACAAGATTGAAGCAAGTGATATCCACCAGCGCCTGGGACTGACCAAGGGACAGTACATTCTGCTCTCGGCTCATCGGGAGGAAAACATTGATACGGATCGCAATTTTGTCCAACTGTTCACGGCGGTCAATGCCATGGCGGAGAAGTACGATATGCCGATCCTTTACTCCTGCCACCCGAGAAGCAGAAAGCGGCTGGAGGCGACGGGCTTCCGGCTGGACAGCCGCGTGATCGCCCACGAGCCGCTGGGCTTTCATGATTACAACTGCCTGCAGATGAACGCCTTCTGTGTCGTGTCCGACAGCGGCACCCTGCCGGAAGAGTCGAGCTTTTACCTGTCGGTCGGCAAGCCGTTTCCGGCAGTGTGCATCCGCACCTCCACCGAGCGGCCGGAGGCGCTGGACAAGGGCTGCTTCGTCCTCTCCGGCATCCACACGGAGCAGCTGCTGCAGTCCATTGATTTGGCAGTGCAGATGCAGCAAAACGGCGACTTCGGCGCACCTGTCCCCGACTATACCGCCGAGAATGTGTCTGTGAAGGTCGCGCGGATTATTCAGAGCTATACCGGCATCGTGGATCGCTTCGTGTGGAGGAAGTAATGAACCGATTAAACCCAACATCCTTCTTCGGCGAATCGATTCTGAAAATAAACAATAAAAGTGAGATTGAGAGGAACAGCTGCAAATATGAATGAGAACCAAAAATCACAGAAAGACACAGCACGGGCAGAAGTGTCGCTTTGGAGCATTGTCGGGCTTTTGCTGCACAAAATCCATTGGCTGATTGCCGCAGGACTGGCATTCGGTATAGGCGTATACCTTGTACTATCGCTCCTTGTCACACCGACCTTTGAATCACGCGTCACATTTTATGTGTACAACAATTCTGGCGGTGCATCGCAGTCCGGGTCAATCGACAAGAGCGACTTACAGGCGGCCGAAAGCCTTGCAACGACTTATTCAAAAATATTGGAGAGCAATTCTGTCTTAAATGCGGTGCTGAGTGATTTGAATAGCGCTCTGACAAGAAAAGAGCTCGCGCAAATGGTTGATGTAGCAGTCGTTACGAACACCCAGCTCCTCGAAGTGGTAATCACCTCGACAGATGCAAATTTCGCTTGTAAAGTGGCAGAATCCTTTGCCAGTGTAGCACCGGCTGAAATTGTTCGCATTACGAAAGCGGGCGGAGTTGAGGTTGTAGACCATCCGGAGGTTGCAACGGAACAAGCTTCTCCACGGACGGCGTTTGATACCGCAATCGCAGTTGTGGTTGGCGTGATTATTGCTGCTGTGATCATTATCCTGAAAACACTCTCCGACACAACGATTTATCTACCGGAGGATATTGAGAAATTGGTTGGTGTTGCCGTTATCGGACAGATTCCGGAAATTGAAGGCACGGAGAAAAACTATAAATACTGGGAACTCGCAAATGGAGGAACGATTAGCTATGAAACGAACGACTATGCGGCAAAACATGAAGAACAAAAGTGAGATTATTGCAAGCAACCGGAAACGCCTCCTGAATAACGATACCCCATTTGCTATTCGCGAGGCATATGTCAAGTTGAGGACAGGTCTCATGTTTTGCATGACGAAGGATAGGGACAGAGCCTGCAAGACCATTGCTGTCACCAGCGCAAATCCTTCAGAAGGCAAAAGCCTGACCGCAGCCAATATTGCAATCAGCTACGCTATGCTTGGTAAAAAGACCCTTTTAATTGATGCCGATTTGAGAAAGCCGACACAAAGAAGACTTTGGAAATTGGATGTCTCCTCCGGACTTTGTGATTTCATTGCAGGCATATGGAAATTGGAACTGGTAAAGGTAAAGGACCTGCCTTTATGGATCATTGGAGCCGGAACCATACCACCAAACCCATCCGAACTGCTTTCTTCAGATAGAATGAAGACCTTTGTTGCAGAAATTGCCACGAGGTACGACTATGTCATTATTGACACGCCGCCGATCAATACAGTTGCTGATGCACAGATTCTTTCTGCATTCGTAGATGGTGTGTTGATCGTAGCAAAGTCTGGAACTACGACATCGGATGAGCTACGGGCTGCTGTCGATGCCGTTGAACGGGCAGAGGGAAATTTGTGCGGCGTAGTACTAAACGATTTGAATATGAAGTCTATGCGCTACTCCTATAAGTATAAGTACGGCGGTAAATATGGAGATAAGTATGGATATAAGTATTCCTATGCAGACCCGTATGAAAGAAGATAGTTCTATGATTGACTTATCTTTGGATTATCACGCACATATTTTGCCAGGGTGCGACCACGGCAGCAGCAGTGTAGATATGTCGCTCAAACAGATGGATATGGCAAAGGAAGCGGGCATACAGACGATTTGTGCAACGCCCCATTTTTACCTACATAAAGAGAGCGTGTCGTCATTTATCGAAAGACGAAGGCAAACCGCAGACAACTTGTGGACACAAATTCCGGCAGATTCACCGCGTGTTTTGTTAGGAGCTGAGGTGCTGATTTGCGACGGAATGGAACGGTTGAACGGTCTTCGTGAACTCTGCCTCGAAGGAACGAATGAACTCCTGCTGGAGATGCCGTTTTATCGTTGGCCGGCTCCTATTTGGGATACATTGTATCGACTGAATGATCTGCGAGATATACAGATTGTGATCGCTCATGCGGATCGGTACCCGCCGGAGGATATCCATCAATTGATTTCAGAAGGGATTCCGTTACAGCTGAATGCGGAGTGTCTTCGGAAACATTTGCATCGAAAGCGTTACCTTGAGTGGATTCAAAAAGGTTATGTTTCTTATCTTGGCAGCGATATTCATGAGTTCGGGCCGGGCTACCATGACTTTGAAAAATGCAGGAAACTGCTATGCCGTTACCTTTAGAAGTGTAACTTGCATTTGAGCTTTCCTCAGATTGGAATGAAACTATGCAGAATACAGCAATCATCTATAATACCAATAAACTATCTCATGTAAAAGCCTTGCCGGTGCTTGGCGGTTGTCTGCTGCTTTCTGCAGCAGTTTGTGTGGCGCAGGTCCTTGGAAATTCGGCCATTCTACTGTTATGCCTGCTTGGATATCTGGTGTTTACTGCATGGGCGTGTAACAAAGAGATCGTTTTCCCTGTTTTGCTGTATTTTCTCCCGTGGAGCCCTCTGCTCAAGATGTATAACGGCGGAATCTCATTTTTTACAATTGCACTTCTATTATGCTGCGTGGTTTCCCTTCTGCAGAACAAAATGTCTTTGCGGCTTTACCAGATTATCCTTGCTGCGCTCCTTATGGCGCTGACATTAGTGACCAAGGCCATACAACATAACCCGATTGGAAATGACTATTTGTGTTTTCTCATTATGTTGTTTCTCTTTCCGTGCGTTATGCAAGGGAGCACAGAAAATATATCCTTCTACCGAATCACCATATTCTTTGCGTGTGGAATTGTATCAGCAGCATTGACAGCACAGCAAATTGCAACATTTCCAAATATATCGCAGTTTATCACCGTTGATTCATACCTGACTGTGACACGGTTGTCCGGCTTTTACGGGGATCCAAATTTCTATTCTGCTCATATCTCCGCATGCCTTGCCGGAATCCAGCTGCTGCTATGCTATGAGAAAGGTCGGCGCAGCCAAATTGTACTTGCTATACTGGCTCTGATACTGCTATATTGCGGACTTCTCTCCGCCTCAAAGTCGTTTATTATCGTGACGGCATGCCTATTTCTTTTATGGGTACCGATCCTATTGGAAAAGGGGGCCTCCAGCAGCCGCTTTCGCTTGTTTATGGGACTCCTGTGTGCAGGAATTGTCATTGCTTCTTCATCAGCTTTCCAAGCACTGCTTCAGATTGTTGATGACCGTTTTGCTCAAGCATCCAACATGTCTGAGTTGACAACTGGTCGAACGGATTTGTGGAGAAATTACATTCACGAATTCTTATATAACCCCATTACATTGCTCTTTGGCGAAGGCTATACAAGCATCAACCTAAACAACAAAGCATCTCACAATACCTTGATCCAGCTGGTCTATCAATTTGGGCTGATAGGAATACCGTTTCTTGTTTCATGGGTCGTGATTTCTTTGCGGAACCTGTTCGCCCAATTTAATGTCGGCTGTGTGCAATGGAAACATGTACTGCTGGTGTGTGTTGGAGTTGCATTGCCCTGGATGGGCATTGATATACTGCAATTTGATGAGTTTTTCCTGCTGCCTATTTATGCAGTGATCGGGATTGCATACTCAACAAACAGCACGGAAAACACATAGATTTGAATAGACGAGGAGGGAGAATATGAAACGAACGGCCAAAAGAATTATCACAATAAGCAGTGTGCTCGTGGTAATCCTAGCACTTCTTTGCACAGGCGTTTCCCTTTACATCAACTCGATTTTTGATCGAATCGAAAAAATTCCGGAGGTTAGCCGGGTGGATCCGTCCAACGAGTTTTTTGAAACAGATTCTCCAGAAGAAAGCCCGACAACTGCTCCGGTTGTTAAGCCGGAAGACATTGGTTGGGGTGAAATTGAGCCGTTCCTGGACGATAAGCTGATCAATATTCTCCTTGTCGGGCAAGACCGCTATGTCGGAACAGCTCGGCAGCGTTCAGATACAATGCTTCTCTGCAGCATCAATCCAGAAACGAAGAAGGTATCAATGATTTCGTTTCTTCGCGATTTGTATGTGCAGATTCCGGGCGGCTATTCTGATAATCGACTGAATGCAGCCTATGCCTTTGGCGGTTTCCCCCTGCTGGTAGATGCCTTTTATACCAATTTTGGTGTTACGATCGATGGGTGTTTTGAAGTCGACCTTGCCGGTTTCCGGAGCATTGTTGATATTCTTGATGGTGTTGATGTCACACTGACTGCGCGTGAGGCAGAGGTGGTTGGCGTTGGCTCGGAAGAAAAGCTATATCATTTGAATGGAAAAGAAGCACTTAGCTATGCACAGATCCGCAAATTGGACAGCGACTTCGGCAGAACGCAGCGGCAGCGTAATGTTATGGAAGCATTATATAAAAAATTTCAATACGCAGATACTGACACCTTGATGAAGTTGTTTCAGGAGGTGTTACCGTACCTGTCGACGAATATGACAAACGGACAGATCATGCGACTGGCAGCGAAATGCATCCCTGCCTTTGGCTCAATTGAGCTACACAGTTACTGCGTTCCGGCAAATGACTCGTTCTATTACGCAAGCATTCGAGAAATGTCCGTACTCGTACCTGATTTGGACAAAATACGTGGACAGCTAGAAAATGAGTATCTGCCGCTTAATTAGGATAGTATTCGATTCATCCGTATGTACATTACGGATGAATCAAGTATATATGAAGAAATTTGACTTAGATGTTTAGGCAAGAGGAAAGGTGCAATGAGAAAGGCTGAAATTACGGTTCATTTATTTCAGGAAACACGTCATATTATGCCCGATCGTCCTGCAAAAAATCTGCATCAATATGAGTTTTGTGTTTGCTGTGGAGGTATTACGTCGTACCAGGTAGACACACCGGTTTGGATGCGGAAATACTACATTGAGGGGTGCGGGCAATTGTGCAGATGTTGCTATTTTGAAATCTCAACAAGTATGAAAGGTGGCTTGGACATTTGCAAGCAAACAGACGTGATCTTTGCGGACAACGATTTGGGAAACTGACCGTTATCCGCAGGGTCGAAGGAACTCAAAGTAACAGGGCGAGGGCAGATTCCTGGCTGTGCCGGTGCGATTGTGGTAATGAATCTGTTGTTCTTGGCTCAAATCTTGTCAGAGGACATACCAAAAGCTGTGGCTGCATCAAATTGAATGATCTGACCGGGCAACATATCGGAAGCCTGACTGTACTTGGCCGATCGGACAAGTACGCGACCAGAGGGAAAAGGCGTGTACGCCTCTGGGAGTGTAAATGCGATTGCGGGGCCATTACATATAAAGCAACAGATACCTTGATGGCGGGAGTGGAAAGTAGCTGTGCGGAGTGCGCCCAAAAACATAATGCAGCCTGCGCAATAAAAAATGCGGGCTTTATTGATGGCACACAACTCAGCAAGATACAGAATATGAAGCCTTCTGCCGCTAACACAAGCGGCTGCCGAGGGGTTTCTTTCAACAAGAGGACTTCGCGGTGGGAGGCTCAAATCAAATTCCGCGGAAAGCGAACAAGACTCGGTAGTTATAAGAACTTTGACGATGCCGTTCTTGCTCGGAAAAAAGCAGAGCAGGTCATTTTTGGAGGATTTCTGGATTCGCTGGCGCTAGAATCAAAGAAAGACGAGTAAGTGCCACTGGGGTTGCGAATTTGACGGAGGGGCATATCGTGAAAAAGAGAACGAAAAATGTAATAAAAGGAATTCTCATACCTATAGCTGTTATTCTTTCCCTGCTGATTGCTGTCGGCGGCTTCTATTGGACTAAGCTGGATAAGTTACAGTTCAGTGACGGAAAAGTCGAGTCCGGTGGCACGGTTGATGATTCCGATGATGATGTTTTAGAAGAAGAAAGCCGCATGGCTGATGCCATAAGTGGTTTGAAGGAACAGGAAGCAATTAGCGCATCCGGAGATGTTAATGAAAATAAGGATTATATCAATATTCTCCTGATCGGAACGGACGAACGAACTGAGTATTTCAATGATAATGCTCGTGGCGACAGCTGCATGATACTCACACTCGGCAAAAAGGATGGGTCTGTGAAGCTGGCCAGTCTGGAGCGCGGAATGGGCGTCCCAATTCTGGAAGGACAATATGAAGGTGAGTATGACTGGCTAACGCATACTTTTCGTTATGGTGGGGCGGACTTGATGATGCGTGAAGTGCGTGAGTGCTTTAAGGTGGATGTGGATCGGTACATCCGCGTAAATTTTGCTACCTTTGTACAGGGAATTGAATCAGTAGGCGGGGTAGATATTTCCCTGACAGAAGCCGAAGCAGCCTATATCAATAAATTTAATAAGGGCGGTATTACCTGTGTCGCCGGACAAAACCATTTGGATGGAAGAGCTGCACTGGAGTATGCGCGTTGCCGAAAAATAGACAGCGACTGGCAGCGTGTTAAGCGGCAGCGTAATGTCATCCAAGCGGCAGTCAACAGTACAAAGAATCTCAGCATTTCGGAATTGAATGATCTCATGAATCAGGTTTTCCCTCTTGTACAGACTAATTTGAGCAAATTGGAAATTACGGAATTGCTGATGCTGGCACCTAAATGCAGAGGAGCATCCATCCAACAGATAACGATTCCCATAAAGGATAGTTACGGCGGCATGACCGGACTTGGCGGACGCAGCCTCTTCTCAGTGGATTTTGATACGAACGCGCAGGCTTTACGGGAATTTATGTATGGTGAAAACTCGGATTCATAAGTATTTGCAGGAAGTTTATTGTTCTAACTGGAGTAAATATGTGTGGAAAGCGATTGGATTTAGCTGGAATTCAGCTCGGGCATCTCACAGTTCTAGAAGCTACCGATCATCGTAGCAGTCAGGGAAGCATCATATGGCGATGCCGTTGTGATTGCGGCAATGAGATTCTGCTGCCTTCAAGTAGTATCAGGAATAGTCATATAGCAGATTGCGGATGTAGAAGATCAAAACGTTATGCCAATGCAGATATCACAGGGCAGAGATTTGGGCGACTGGCCGCTTTATATGCAACCGATAGACGGGACAACTCAGGTTATAAAATCTGGCATTGTTATTGTGATTGCGGAAACGAGATTGATGTTTCATACAAAGCTCTGGTGTATGGCAATCAGCAAAGCTGTGGCTGCAAAAAAAGAGAACATGAAAGTGAACTTGGCACCTATTTGACACACATAGACGGAACCAGCATCGAAGCGTTGAAAAGTTCAAAGATACCTAGCAATAACACGACCGGCGTTAGAGGCGTGTATTGCGTTAAAGGTCGCTATAAAGCAAAGATCGTATTTCAGAAAAAACAGTTTTCTCTCGGCACCTATGACACACTGGCAGAAGCAGCTACTGCCCGAAAGAAAGCGGAAAAAATGCTAAAAAGCGATGTCATTGCATTCTATGAGCAATGGACTGCAAAAGCTGCAGCGAATCCGGCTTGGGCAAAGGAAAATCCAATCCATTTTCAAGTCACCAAGAAAGGGACTGAAGAGTTGGAATTGCAGTTAGCCCCAAAACTTGATCCAGAGACACATTGATATGGGGGTGAACAAAGATATGGATCTGTTTGAAACAGTGCGTGATAAGCTTGGGTGCGAGTACATATCCGATATGCGTAGCTGCAGAGCTTTGTTGGCTGATGCGAAGAAGGTTGTAGCCAGCCTCGATTTGGAGGCATATACCGCACGGGAACTTGCAGATATGGCGGAATATCTGTACGGAAAGAAAATGTATGGTGCAGATAAGGATGTTATTATCTCCTTTTTAAAACAGGCACCATAAGAAAAGCCTATGGAGAACTTATCCCCATAGGCTTTCCGTGTTATTGAGACTGTTTATTCCGACTGGTATTCAAAGGCGAGCCACTTGACACCGTAGGAATTAAATAAGAAACGATTGCCGGCATCGTTTTCTACATATTGCTGTTTAACATGGTAGTAACCTCTGAGTTCATTTTTGAGGTACTCATCTACGGAAATCGGTTCAACCCAAAGAAGTGTATGCTCTGCGAGAGCTGTTACCGGCAGTGGATTTCCCGATGGATAGACAGCTTCTGCAAAAGGCGTAGCGGCTGTAAATAGTTTGTCGGCCTCTGTAAATGAAAGTGTATTTCCGTCAGCGGTACACAGAGTTTCATTTATTGCATTTACTAACATCCAGCCGTGATCAGAGGACCAAACTGGCTTTTCGTGGAATAGCTTTAGGCATTGTACCGAAATGGGCTGCCCCGGCATTACGGAAACGGTATCGTCTAAACCAAGTAAATAATCTGTTGTTACGCCATATAGTGTCGCCATTTTAATAACGGCTTCAACCGGAGCAGATTTTCGCTCGCTCTCCCAAGCGCTTAGGGTGGGCTGTGAGACACCGAGCTTTGTAGCCATTTCGGTTAATTTGGCTTTGTGCATCAACCGAGCTTCTTTATATCGCTTTGGCATCTCATCGCCCCCTTTTTTATTTTTGAGGAATCCATTTTCCGCCCTTTGCCCCTCCGTCCCGTATAATATAGCCCTTTTTCTTTAGAACGGATATTGCACGTTCAATGGTTGGTCTGGAAACACCGAGCAACTTGGCAATATCTTCCGCAGGAGCCGTGGGGCCTTTCTTAATCTCTTCGTAAACACGGCGCTGGGTTTTGCTCAGATCGGCATATTCGTCAACTGTTTCTCCATCATTTTCTCCATCATTTTCTCCATCATGTTTGCCTGCGTTATCAAGTTTGATTTCCAAAGCGAGGGTGATACGATCCGGATCTACAGTTTCGACCAGTTCAGGTCGCTTGAATCCGCTTTCTTCCCAAATATTATAGACATCACACAGACCAGTACCTGAGCGCTCGCCTACATTGATAAGGGAGAACATATTGAAGATTCGACCGTTTCGGGCATCACTGATACCACCCGCAATGGCTTCATCAACACTGATACGAAATGTGCCAGGATTTGAGATGGATATCTTACGGAACTCTTTGTCAATCACGATTCCGCGGCGACCATAATAGTCTGCATGGATCAATGCGTTGGCAAGGCACTCACGAAGCGCTTTATGCACCGGAGTATCATCTATGCGCTGCAAATCCGAGTTTAATGCAAACGGGCGTTTCACATCAGCAGTCAGACGATCTATTATTTTGAAGTAGAAATCAAAGATGTTGCCACTCCAATTACTATCATTGGAGCAGACACGGTCAGACCAACGGGTATCGTTTGACAAGCGCTCTCTGTAGTCGAGGAAATACTGAGGCAACTCGTTCGTGATAGTAATATAATCACCGAAGAATAACAAACCCGCCAGTGTAGGGTGCACCTTTCCGTCGTGCTGTCCCTTCCTTGCTGCTCCGATTTTCAGAAGGAATTCCTCGTCATCAAGTTTTGACCAAATATGACCTGGCTTCAAATTATTAAACATGATGCGGTAACGGCGGATCGATTCCGGATTCAAATCACTGTTCAGGAGGTTTTCCAACATCAGCGCATCCTGCGGTGTATCGGCCTGGTCACGCAGCATGGCCTTCACTTCTGCATTAGAGCAGCGATAGTCTCCCTCATGGTTTCTGCGGAAGGTACCCTTGAACATATCCTGACCGACAAATACAGGTTTGTCTCGGCGATCCGCGCGCGGAACCTCCATTATGATGAAGTGCATTCCGTTGTATTCCAAATTGTATACATGATGCTCCAGAAGGATATTGGTGCTGATTTTTTGACTGTTGTTCAGTGTGTTCCAGATATCAGATAGCATCTGCTGCGGATTTACTACGCCACACGGAATGAATTCTTTCGTGACCTTATCTTCCTCGATACCGAGAATAATCGTACCGCCAAAGGTGTTGGCAAATGAAGAGTAGGTTTCCCAAATACTGTTTGGGATTCCTCCTTTAGCTGCTTTTACTTCAATGTTCACACGTTCGTGCGATTGCAATATAGAAACGATGTCAACCATTTATTTTCCCTCCGTATGGCGTGCCTTGATGTATTTGCCGCTTCTGACGCGAGCATCTGTTGGCCTTTCTGCATCCTCCGGAATCAACCAGGTATTCGCGACCTTTTGCACACCCGCAATTCTCCCTTCGCTGCACAGAACACCTATACGGCGGGATGACAGACCCCACTTTTTGCCTGCCTCGGTCGTAGTGATAAACTTCATATTCCCCAATATTCCTTTCGGCCGTTATTATATATATTATATTCGGTATGCGGAATAATATCAAGAGGATTCTCTAAAAAGGCTCAAATTTTAATTTTGACACCGCCGTCCGGCCATTAGAGTGCGAGGCCTATCACCTCAACATAATGCTAATTATGGCGAGCTGAGCCACCCGTGCGCAGCTTTTTTCGGCGACAAGTTAAACATAATCAAATGCCAATTTGCCCACACGCAGTTATACATAATCAAAACGGTTGTAAACGCATCCCTTCCCTCGTGTAATAGGGATAGGAGGCGATCGTATATGAAACAATTTGAGGAGTACCTGATACGCATCGGGAAATCCGAAAATACTGCTTTGACATATTGCCGTAACATCCGAATGTATTTTAGTTGGTGCCGGGACAGCTTCGGGTCCGAGCCAAAGGAACTCTACCGTTCCAATGTTTTGGAGTACATCTCTTATATGCGCAATATCCGAGGCTATAGTCCGAAGTCTGTCAATAACCACCTGTCGGCGCTGCGCTGCTTAAACAAGTATCTGGTACAGAGTGGTCGGCAGTCGGACATGGCAGTTATGGACAGTGACTTCATGAAGGTACAGATTCAATATGCCAGCCCATGCTCCGTTGATAAAAAAGAGGTAGAGGCATTCCGGCAGAGGATGTTGGAAAGCGGAAGCAAACGGGACTTTGCAATCGTGACCTTACTGGTCTATGCAGGTCTGCGCCGCAGCGAGTGTGTCAATCTGAAACTGGATCAGGTGGATCTCATTGCAAAGGAGATTCGCGTCATCGGCAAGGGAGACAAACAGAGGCTTGTATATATCAATGACCGGATTGCTGCAGCCATTCGGGAGTACCTGAAGGAGCGTAACGCAGACAGTCCCTACTTATTTGCCAGCCGACAGTGTGCGAAGCTTTCAGCGTCCCGGATCAATCAGATATTCAACCAATACTCTGATACAATCACACCGAAGACACTCCGACACTTTTTCTGCTCCAACGCTTTGGAGAATGGCTATTCGATCCATGAGGTAGCCAATCAGGCCGGGCACTGCAATGTGCAGACCACACTGATTTACAGCAATCCATCCGCAAAGCAGATGAAAGAAAAAGCCAATAAGCTTTGAGGCGCTATGAGAAAAAATGTTTTATGCACGGCGATTGTTCTGATTTCAGCAGCCGTAACGGTATATGCAGCACACCGAATTTATCAAGAGCATTCCGAGTATCGTGAGGGTGTCGATTCTTATTCCGTCTTGGAAGCCTATATGCGCACAGATTAATGGGTACAAAAAGGCTGATGAGCGGATAAGGCAATTTGCAAATTCGAGTGCGGCAAATGCCTTACATAATATGCTGGAACAAATTGACAAAAGAATCGCGGCCAACAAGGATTATATTAAAGTGTACTATATAGCTAAAGAAGCGCAGGGATATTCCTCAAAATAAAAGTAATGAAAATAAATCAATCCATTTTGACTGATTTGCTGGAAAGAACACCTATCCCGCCACCAGAAACCGGAGGAATACTCGGTGGACAAGCAGGAGTTATCACTCGGTACTACGCGGATATGGGCGTATCCCATATGCCTGCCCATTATATGCCTCATGCGGATATTTTAAACCGTGTTATTGAACGGTGGAAGGCGGAAAGAATAGATTTTTACGGCATATTTCATAGTCACTACAAAAGGGATAGGGTTTTATCAAAAGGGGACATACAGTACATTGAAAAGATCATGTGGGGAGTGCCGCAGACAATTGAAACATTATACTTCCCGATTGTACTTCCCCAACAGGAAATTATAGTCTATCGTGCAGACAAGGCGGACGAAGGGATCCGTATTGTTTGCGAAGAGATAGAAATAAATTGAAGAATGTGAGGACAGCAAGATGAGAACAAATGAAGCCAACATCAAAATCCCGGAAGGATGTTTCTGCGGGAATGATAACTGCTCCGACTGCGTGTACTGGGAGCGCAATAACCGTGATTCCTATGACCGGGGCTATTGTAACCATTATGGTTCCTATTATCATCCGTCGGAACGCCAAGGTTGTGGCTGGTACGAACAGCGCTGAAGCGAAGGACTACAAATTTGCAGGTATTTCTGCTTAGGCAGTACCGCTGAATACTAAGCGTGATCCCTTGTGGCCTATTACTGCAGGGGATCATATCTTTCTACAGCAACAGATGCAATTGCGACGGTAAAAGATAGTGAGATGTAAATTCCAAGAGAGAAAAATAATTTTGGGGAAATGCAAAGCTGGGGCAGGAACTTTGTGATATAAGCAAAATGTGAAATAAGTATATTCAGAGGAAGAAGGGAATTGTTGAGTGATTCAAAAACTTGGGCGCGGGTAAAGCGTACTAAATTTGATTAGTTGGCTCAAATTTGCGGCTATAAACAACTATGTGATGGCTCATTATTGGTTGGGGGATAGCAATAGGCGAAAGGGGGACTTGTCTTCTGCAAAATATTATTTCAAAATGGCAACTACACAAGGACATGCACTGGCGCAGTACTGGCTGGCGGATTGCTATACTCGCGAATGGATTGGTGGCAAGGAGAAAAGCTTTGAGAAAGCTCTGTTCTGGTATATCTGTGCATATCTCCACGAGGAAAGCTCGCCAAAGGCAAGCGGATTGGCGAACGAACAGATTGACTATCATATACAACACGGTTTTCCTGCATCAAGCGTTCGACGCGAGATAGAAGAAATTAAACACGGGTATAAGTAGAGTTATTTAGTTAGTCCGAAATATGTGCGCTGGGCGAGCAATGTTGACTATTGGAAAGAACTGTGTCGAACAGAAAAAGTAGGCTAAGCGCGGCAGCATCTTGTTGTCCATATCGTTCTGCCGGGAGTGAGACTTTATGACATGGAGCAGGAAGAGGCAAGGCCTATTTTCAGATGAGCGAAAGGAGATGTCTATTCTTTGCTTATAGCATATCAAATTTTGTGCTGCCACATAAATATGACTAATACTGTACCCCAAACGCAGAGTCAAGCGAAGTGTAAATATTCTGTCAAGACGAAAGCGTAATACAAGGAGGAAAGCGTTGATATTAAATGATTTCCTTCCCTCATCATATCTTTACACGCAAGAACGCTCCATTTGGTCGATCTTAACTTGCTGAAAACCATTTTCTGCGCAGAGATTTTCGGCATCCTTATAGAGAACGATGGCGCAAATGATATAAATCCGCAGTATTTTCGCACCCTTATATGCTTCGCCAAGAAATGCTTTCAGTTTGTAATCACAAGATCATCTTTGACCCACTTTTGACCCAGAATGGAACCGGAGCGGGCAGGGCTGGACGGAAACAACGGAAAATCCGCCGAGCGAATGGTGGTAAAAAGCACAAATCGGAGCTGAAATGACTCCGATTTGTGCTTGAGACAACCTACGGACCAGAAGGCCGGGGGTTCGAATCCCTCACGGCGTGCCAAGAATCCCCGAAATCGTAAGATTTCGGGGATTCTTGTATTCTCACAGCAAGTGTGATCCTCTGCCTCTGCGTATTGCCGGCCGCACGGCGGTAAAGGGCAACCGTGTGCTTGCACCTTCCGGAAGTCTTTGCCTTGCGGTGGATGGGCGATGCAGACGAAAATCGGGGTGCTTGCGGGATACTTGTATTTCCGTATAATGGGAATATGAGGACAAACATTAAAAAAATTTGTAAGATTTCTTCCTTTTTGAAGTCTTATAGGTGAAAGGAGGTGGCAAGGTGACGGAGTTCGAGGAGATCTATCGGGAATATTTCGACCAGGTATATTTGTACATCCGGCGGCTTTCGGGGGACGCGCATTTGGCGGAGGATATTACCGGCGAGACCTTTTACAAGGCGCTGCGCTCCCTGCACCGCTTTCGCGGGGACTGCGACATTCGGATCTGGCTGTGCCAGATCGCCAAAAACTGCTATTATACCCACCTGAAAAAGCTCCGGCGGGTGGACAGCGTGGACAGCGCCGATCTGCTGGCCGTGCCCGACCGGAGCGAATCGCCGGAGGAACGGCTGGCTCGGCAGGACGAGACCATACGGCTGCAAAAGATCCTCCACGATGTGCCGGATCCGTACAAGGAGGTGTTCCTGTGGCGGGTGTATGCGGAGCTGAATTACAAGCAGATCGGTCAGCTTTTCGGCAAGTCGGAAAACTGGGCTTGCGTCACTTACCACCGTGCGCGAAACATGATCCGAAAAAGATGGGAGGAGAAAGAATGAGCGATAGATGCCACATCATTCGGGATATGCTGCCCCTGTATCTGGACGGGATGCTCAGCGAGGACAGTGTGGGCTTTGTGGAGGAGCATTTGCAGGGCTGCGGGGCATGCAGAGAGGAGCTGGAGAAGCTGAAAGCGCCGGACGACTTCCCGCGGGAGACACCGGAGCGGGATGCAGCGGCACTGAAGACGATGAAAAGAAAATGGAACCGGCGGGTGGTGCTTTTGGGCATCCTGCTGGCCGTGCTGGGTGCGCTGGCGGGGAGCTTTTTCGCCCACCACTGGATCGGCACGGCGCGGGAGGACGACGCGGAGGCTCTGGCGAAGCGGGCGGAGAGCTACCTGAAGACGGAGAGCCTGCATCTGGAGAAGACACAGCGGCGGGGGAACTATTTGGCCGCGCTGCTTACGGACGCGGATGGGCGCTGGTATATGTGCGAATATGACAGGGACAGCGTTTTTGCGGATCGCTGGCGAGCCAATGGCGGCATCAGCGGCAGTGACGGGTTTACGGTGGGAGAGATGCACGACTGGCTGTTTGGAAGCCCGCAGGAGGCTGTGATGATCTACTGCGGGGTGGGACTGCCGGAGGAGGCCAAGTGGTACGCCTTCCGGAACGACGATATCACCTACATCTGCCCCATCGAGGGGGACGTGATTTTGGATGTATTCGTAGTCTCCGGCGGCGACATGGGGACTGCATCCATCCTGTTGGACGAGGAAAAGGAGCCGCTGAAAAAGAATTCGGATCTGGTGGATTATGTCTTGCAAAGGGAAAACTGAGCCGAGACAAAACGCAGGGCGATACCCAACAAGTATCGCCCTGCGTTTTTATATATGGATAGCAGATACAAAGGTCTGCTTCTGCGCGTTAAGCGCCGCACGGCGGCAAAGACCAGCCATGCGCCCAGGCGCACGTTGCCCACCAGTACCCCCACGGCCAATCCCGCCAGCAATATCACGCCCTGCCGCCGGTATTTTTTTGTGCAGAGCATCCCGCCCGCTGCCAGCAGCCAGATGGCGCCGCCGCCACCAGCACCGGTATCTCCAGCATGGCGATATTGGATCGCGCCAGCCTTTTTTTGATGGTCATGCCCATCCCTCCCCATCATAGCTGCTTTGATTATATCAAAGACCGTCTTCAGGAATGCGAGCAAATTCCGATGCATCGTGATTTTCATTGTCGTAATCTTATGATATATAAAGATAATTTATATATTATTGATTTTCAGGATATGC
>ERZ779737.1570-NODE-1570-length-17297-cov-2.005278_pt1 | contig 17297 bp, 10 predicted proteins | sample MGYA00511889_ERZ779737 | MGnify/ENA primary metagenome ERZ779737 (study PRJEB29588, sample SAMEA2163575) | human gut metagenome | biome: human gut; feature: human-associated habitat; material: faeces | place: Denmark | collected 2008/2010 ...
AAAATTAACTTGTTTAATTAGATACATATTATTTTTAAATTCTAATTCAATATCATCAATATATCTCATCACTATATCAGCTTTAGTTTGTCTATCTAACAGCTCCCAATTATCATTAAAAGCATAATAGGATATTGGAAGTTTTACTTTATTAATAAAGTCCATATCCCTTTTAAGTAATATATCTTCCATTGTAAAATTAAGTTGTTCAGTTTGTGAATTTTCTAATATTTTAGAATTTATCATTTCAATTTGATTTTCAATTAATTTAGTTTCTTGTTTAAATTCTTCTTCAGTAAATAATTCATCAATATATGCTTTTCTAATTCTTTCTCTTTTATTATTTAAGTTTTTGAGTTTGTTAGTTTTTGAGTTGATGATATGTGTTCGCTTATATCTGGTTGACCGGACTCTCCAGATAGAGATCCGGCATCTGTTCGTCCGAGAGCGACTCCGTGTGGAGTAATACACGGTTAAGCTTCGATTTCGGATTGGTTTCGCTTGTCAGTTTGTTGTATGCGCCCTTCATGTAAACCACATTCTGCAAATAGCGAAGGAGGATCTTCGACGCAACGCGGATGATCACGATCTCATTGCCGCGATCGTTGAAGGCGGCGCTTTCGGGCGTGAATGACCCGCCGACGCACGCCCTCCGGAATGTCTCGATAAATTCATCACGTTTCGCATGTTTCGGCACAGCGATGTGTAACGATTCTTGGTATTGCTGGTCGCCAAGACTCATCTCCGCACCGTTGGTCTTGAGGAAACATTCCGTCTTTGCAACCAGCGTAGCCAAGTATTTTTGCAACATCTCCGTAGAGGGATAATCCTGATAGAGCTTGTCGAGGATATTGACGTTGAGTAGCTTCACCGAGGCATCCTGCTCGCCAATCTGCGTAAGACGCTGATCGATGACCGGCTTGATTGTCGATTCCATGAATGTGCGCAGACCCTTCGTCAGACCGTCGATGATCTGAGCCTTCTTGCCGGCATCCGTCAGCTGGTCGACGGTCAGGATATCGTCGTTGCAGCCGAACTGTTCGAAGAGCGACTGGAAGGGATATTCGCTGCCGTGCTTCTCAACCAGAGTGCGCATCTGCTCGCGCAGTGTCTGGGCAATGCCGATCTGCGTATCGGCGTCCTCGACGATCTTTTCCTCAATGGTTTTTGTAACCAATTCCTTATTGACCAACACCTCCTGTCCGTTGTTGGTTACAGTTCCGAATGTACTTGTCTTCTGTTCCAACAGCTCGTTGGTCGCATTGAAGAGTTTCATCAGTTTGCGGAGTGAGATCTCCAGAGCAGCGAGGCACTTCGACAACTCTTCAAGCAGGAGTGCTGCAAAGTCGCATGCCTCGACGAGCGTCCTCTCCCTATAGTATTTCGTGCGCCAGTTCTTATACTGGAAGAACCTGGCAGGACCAAAGAATAGCAGTTTGATGATACTTGTTTCCAATTCCATCTTGCATTTGTCTGCCTCCACGAAGCTAAGCTCAGCTTCCGCCTCCGCATTGGCCTTGATCTGCGACGTTTCGGTAGTGCGGTCTATAACGTGGTTGCGCAATTCGTGTACGTAGAGCAAAACCTTCTGCAGAGACATGTTGTAGTCCTCTCTCAGGTGGTGTTTGCCGTTGCCCCATTCCCTGAAGAGGCAGGTTTCGATATGGTGCATCACCATCGCCGCATAGTTATTCACGTTACTCTCCTGCTTCCACGTGTTGAAGAAACCGACGACACCTTCGGAGCGGAAATTATCGGTGTACTCTTGCGCACAATAGTTATCGAAATCCGAAAGCCATTGGTGACGATCTTTCTGATTTTCGAGAACAAACTTGAAGTAGGAGGTACAGACGCAGTCCCAATAGTCGAAGAAGTCGCTCCATTTGCCTGTGCCGGGGAAGCCTGCGACGGGAGTCTGCAGCGTCAAGTAGGGCAACGAGAGGCGAAAGTATTCCTGCGTTCTCGGCAGGTTGATCTCGGCGTCGATGCCTACGCCGGCAGTTTCGTCGCTCATCGTCTGGAAGCCCTGCTTGTTGACCCAGCGGTTGTAGATCAAGCCGGTCAGCGCTGAGATGCAGGAGTATTCTGTTGCGTATGTTTTGATCTTAGCCTCTGGATAGACGACACGCATGATGCCAAACGACATGAAGTTGCGGCTGTGTACGTTTTCGCCCGCATCGTTTTGCTCGGCTGCACCCGGGTCGTTCTCGCAATTGATCACGCGGTTAAGCTTCGTCGACATCGCCGGATCGTTGGAGACTTCATTGGCAACGATGCGCTGATAGAGGAAGTCGGCAACAGCGCCGGGGAGCAACGTGCCCTTCGGCAGGATGTAGTCCATCTGATTGCGGTTGGAGAAGAGGTATGCCTGCTTGAACGCCTTGTCGTTCGGACCGGCAAGAAGGCGCTTGATCTTGCCCATCGTGTAGTCCATTTCGCCCAAGATATCCGTCGGGTGATACAAACCGAGAGCCAAGGCATTGATCTCACGCAGTGCTGCGTAGCCATTGGCCTGATAATATCCTGCGTCGTGCTCTTTTGGCACGATGTATTCGGGGACATAGAGATAGAGAATGACATCGCAAACTGCGCCGAGCGAGCCGACCTCTTTGTTTACCTGCGCGATGGTGTCGACGATCGAGCCGGAACCGGTTCCGCCAGCCAAGCCGGCGCAGATATGTATCGTAAAGTTGCCCTGCGCACCTCCCATATTGGTCATCGCATGGATGCGGTTGCGCAACACGGCGCAGAAGCCATTGACTCTGTCTGTCATCACATTGGTCGCGATCATGATGCGGCCGAAGCGGCGGCGTTGGCCACTAATGCCGGAGTCGATGATCATCCAAAGCTGGTCGTCCTGACTGAGCGCAGTCTTGTCTTCATCGCTGATGAAGGCTTTCATGCTGGAATAGTGCGCGAGGTTAGCCAAGACGTTTCTGCTTATGCCATGGATGTTCACTTTCTGATTGTACCGAAGCGGCGAGGCAACCAGATCTGCCTCACTGGAATCGATGTAGATGAAGTCCAAGTGTGTGTTAGCCGGTCCCATATCACCATGCTCTGCATTCACTCTTTTATGGAATGCATTGAGGATGCCACCGCCGGGACCACCGAGGCCAATTAGAAGATGATTTGCCATGGCTCTAAAAATTAGAAAGTTTATTACTTATGTTTATTATGTATTCTTATCGAATATTCCTCCGAGGGGCCATTATCGTCTTCGGACTTTCTCGCCGGGTTAGCCATCCGACAAGACAAAGAACCACGATCCAGCCGGCGATCAACCAGCCGAAGCGGCGGAGGATAAATAGATGGATGACGTATTGGAGTCCGTAAGCGAACCATTCGACGAGCGTTCCGCCCGGATGTTGGCTTAATTGAGCCTCCGCTTTGGTGACGGCATCATCGAGAAAACCTTTGAGGAATGGATATTCTTCGGAAAGATAGTCGGCAGCGAGCTTCAACTGGATCGGATCCTGCAGCGGCTGATCGAACAACAACTCCCCGGACAATCCGGAGACCGTCGTTTCCAACTGGCGCACGTAGCCTTTCGCTTTATAACCACCGACCAACAGGGTCGATTGGAACAGGAAAAAGAAGAAAGAGATGACAATTACGATGAGACTTCCCGGCGTGTGAGAGGTATTCGGAAACAGGACGCGGGTTAACAAAACGAGCGTTAAAATCAGAACAATTGTGATGATGATCCCTCCGAACAAACTGGCGAAGATGTCTCCAAGAACCATGAACATAATTTATCAGAATTAATGCTGCAGTTCCCGGACAGGAGTGTTTTCCTTTTGATTTATAGGTGGCATATATAAAAAAAGCGTGGGAACTGTACCTGTTACTTATCCCTCGCTTCAGGCCTTCGCATTGCCTATCAAGTAGGATAAGCAACGCAGAAGCCCACGCCGATATGTATGTAATGAAATATCTCCTATACGTCACAATGGTATAGGGGAATATTACGATACAATCCCGCAGACATCTACCGTTGCCTTATCTTCTACTTGAATTCAAAGTTGCGAAGTTTGAAGCGAAGAAGACAAGACGTCAAGTAAACGCCTTTCAAAATATATGTATAGCCCTCATTCCACTCCGAATCGGCGTGAACACGAAAACTATCGCAAATATAATGTATTTTTAAAATTCAGATATAAAAACAGATAATAAATTCAAAATCGCCCCACAGGAAAAAGAGATCAAGCCCCACCAGATGCCTTCCCATAAAAAATCAGTTCCACTGCAGTGGAATTTACAATACACTGCAGTGGAACTAAAAATACACTGTTATGTGCCCCACGCACACATACGTTCACGTCGCCTGACACGTACGTTCGTGAGAGCTTATACATACGTTCGTAATGCCCCACACATACGCTCGCATTGGCTATCACGAACGCATATCCGTCAACACCGGAATTACTCCCCGTCGTTCGTCAGTTTCGCTTTCAAATAGGCGATCTTTTTCTCCGACTTCGCCTTCAGCGTACGCATATTCTCCACGTCGCTCAAAACGGTCGCCAGGTCGTAAGTCGCCACGATCGCCCGCTTGTCGCCATCGGCGATATAGATCACATAGGGCTTACCTCCCGTATATTCCACCTTGATCCTCTCCTTTTGATTGACATAGATGAACTTGATCGCCTCCATGCCATTCTCGCCCTTATAGGTGACCACCTCGGTCGTATTGCCCATATCCTTGAAGCGGTAATTCAACCCGCCGTCAAACGGGATCGAAGCTGTTGTCGCGAATTGCCCGTCCTTCAGGCTCAACCGGATACCGGTATGGCTGATCGGATGTCCACCGAAATAGACACTGGCCAGGTACATCTCGCCCTTCTCGCTCACCCCACAACGGATATAGCAACGCTGCACGTTACGCTCGATGGTCTGTTGTTTCCAAATGTAATTGCCAACCTCCTCATAAACCGAGTCCTTCTCGAACGTGAACCCCTTCGTAAGTTCGGCAGCCTCCGCCTCCTTAATGGGCAACATGCTATCACAATAGGCGATATTCCGTTCCGCCTCACGAAGCTCCACCTCCCGCATCAACGAGAGGCTCTCGCGCAGCACGTCGACCTCCTTCGGATAGAGCGCCCGTATACTGTCAATCTCATTCTTGGCACCAAACAAGTCATTCGTCGCGTACATCTCGCAAGCCTTGTCCAAACGGGCACGTGCCGCCTTCCCGTCGCCATCACATCCGCAGACAACCAGCGCCAGCGCGGCAACCCCGAATATCCAACCTTTTACTCTCATACAAAAGAATCTTTTTTAAAACCTGTCGCGAAGGTAAGTCAAAAAAAGGAAGACATCCCGTTCCAGGAAACAAAAAAACCGCCCCGGCTCACGCCGCGGCGGTCTCCTCAAAGAAGTGTGTGTTTCTCAGTTAATATAGAATAATAATTAAAGTGTCCATCCACTTGTCCAATTGTTGTCGGCAGCAACAGCGCCCTTATAGTTGGCTGTCGTGAAGAAGCCATCCGCAGGAACGGCACCACCCTCCTCAGTACCGACATACAGGTCAGACCACTCGAACGCCTGCTTTGTCAAGTTGCCCGTAGCGGCAGCGAACATATCGTTCGTATAGATATTGTTCTCAGACTCCAACTCGCCATCGATCGAAACATTCTCCAACTTGGAAGTACCGTCGCTCAAGGCGTTCTCTGTCTCGGTCGTCTCAACAGTCAAAACCTTACCCTTACCACAGATCAAAGCGTTATACATCTCAACCTGCGTACCGGCACGCAAACGTACACCCTGTTTCTCACCACCGTTACCGATCAAGGTCAAGTTAGAGAGAACCGGATGAGCCACTGGCGTAGCGGCGAAATCCTTACCGTTGTTATCCGCCTCGATCAGGCAGTCGCAATCATAACCCAGGCTCTCGTTACCCTCTTGGTAAACCACCAGGAACTGACCCTTACCGTTCCAGCCCTCAGTCCAGTCAAAAGAGTCGTCGCTGCAGCTTGTCACTACGCAATTACGGATATTAGCCGAGCCACCGAAGAACTCGATACCATCATCAGAACCCTTATAAGCCTGGATGTACTCCAAAGTCGTACCGCTACCAACACCATAGAGAGACAAACCGTTAGCCTCATGCTCCTCATCGAAAGCGAAGCCCGTGTACTCCAAACGGACATAACGCATCGTTCCTGAGTTGTCATCGTCCTTATCGCCACCATAGTTCGCGTCGCCGATCTCAGACTTTCCGGTACCACCGCTCGCGTTCGTGTGGGCATAACCACAGATGTGAACGCCACCCCAAGCGCCCGGCTCTTTCAGGTCGGAAGTCATCACGATCGGTTTCTCGGCCGTTCCCTGGGCATTGATCTTGGCACCCTGCTCAACCAGGATATAATCAACTTGATCGTCATTCTTAGCCACGATAGTCACTCCTTCCGGAATGTTCAGTGTCGCCGGAGCTACCACATGAATACCACCGCTCAAAGTATAGGTCTTGCCAGCCTCCAATGAGGTGTCTTCCGTAATATCCTTATCCAAGACATAAGAGGTCTCGTCCTCGCCACCCGGATTTGGATCCACGTTTGGATCATCGTCGTCACCACAAGAGGTAAAAACACTCGTACTTACGGCAAACGCCAAAGCTAAAAATTTCCAATTCGTCGTTTTCATATTCTTCGCTAATATTTAAGTAAGTTTATTGTTATCTGTTTGATTATCCATTAGAAATTGTATGAGGCTCCAATCTCGAACCCTGTTCCCCGTTTGAAACGCTCTACCTCCATCTTAGTATTGGCGTTGGGTACGTCCTGAACGAAGACCACGTCGCGATTCAGGATATCCTTCATCTGGAGCTTCAGGTTAAACCGCTCGTTTACCTGATAACCCGCCACAAAGTCGAGCGTATGAACCGGTTGCTGTTTCACGTCGCCCAAACCGGAGATACCGACCGCATGAATCCGTGGTCCCTGCAGGTTGTAAAGCAAGGCGAGATTCAACATTTGGGTGTCCGAGAAGCGGGGCGAATAGGTCACGTCCGCATTGATCAAGTAGGGCGAAGCACCCTGCAAGGCACGCTGACTGTTCGTATAAGCGCCTCCATCAGGCAATTTCACGTTGGTGTACATGAAAGAGGCATTCATGCTGACCTTCAGGTCACGGATGATCTGCTTGCGCAACTCGATCTCCAAACCGGTCGCCAAACCGTCGGCCGCATTGCGGAACGAATGAACAGCCGAACCTCCAGACAAGGACTGTACCCGCTCGATCGGGTCTTGCAACATCTTGTAATAGCCCGTCAAGGTCAACATATCGTCACTATTCTCACGGAACAACTCATATCTTAAGTCCACATTATAGTTGTAGCCATTCTGCAAATCGGCGTTACCACGAATCTGTGCCGATCCATAAGATTCCTGATAGAGGAACGGCGCCATCTCAATGAACGACGGCCGGGTAACCGTCCTTGAAAGCGACAACCGGAAATCGCCCTTGCCACTGCCCAAGCTATACTTGGCGTTGATTGCCGGGAACAGGTCGTCCTTGTTCAACTCACTCCGTTTCGCACGGCCACCATCGTCGTAATAATTCACCCATTGACGGCTCGACTCGAACCGCAAGCCCAAATTGATCAGCAAGGCCTCGGTCGGATAATAATCCGCCTGAACATAACCGGCATAGATCCGGTTACCGGCATCATAACTGTAACTGGGCAGTTTCTTCCGGTCGATCACGATCGTCCCATTCTCGATATTGGACTGGTTCAAGTAGCCATCCGTATCGTAAGGAGAGGTTACCTCCGGATTCAGCTTATTCAAGTTGTAATAGAAACGGGTAGACATATAGTTGCGGCTCTTGTCCTTAATTGAGAAACCGGCCTGCAACTTATTGGCATCACCGAAAAGATACTCACCCGAGACATTGCCAACCCACTCATTCTCATTCAGGTCGCCAAAATAACGCATCGTCTCTTGGCGGTTCAGCTTAAACAGCTCCAGGCTGCCATCCTCCATCTCCTCGAACATCACCTGTCGGCGGTCGGGCTCCTCACTGCTGGTCTGGCTGTAAGAACCGTCCCATTCCAGTCGCCATTGGTCACCAAACTGATGGTTACCACCCAACTGATGGTTCATCAACGTATAAATATGTGTCACGTTGTTGCTGCCCACCAACTGATGATCCTCGTAGTCGCGACCTTTTCGCAACATATAATCATCAACCGCGTTGCGGGCATAGAAGAAGGTGTAACCGATATGATCAGCCCCCCAAGAGTAACCGATATTGGCCAAGCCCGCGATCTTCAACTCCGTCGCGTAACTGTCGTAATTAAACTCGTTCAAGACATTACCTCCCGCCTCCAACGTACGAATCGACGCGTTCTTCATTGTCTGCAAGTCGTTGCTCACGCCACCGGAAGCCAAGACACTCAAAGTACCTACACCCAACGAAAAATTCTTGCCAACACCGATGTTACCGCCAAACTCCGGAAGAGCGGTCTTCTTCGTAACCGAAAAATCGGTATCGAATATGTTATTCTTGACAACGTAGTCATTAAAATCATTCAACTCCATGCTCAAGGCATTCGGATCGATCGAAGGAGTCTTGAACAACGAGCCGGCCCGATCCATCTGATAAAAATCGCCACCGATCGTATTGAACTTGCCGCCCGTATTGAAAGACAACGATACAAAATCCTCGCCTGTCTGCTCCTTTGTGCTGATATCAATCAACGCGCCTGAATAATCAGCGAAAGCATCCGCCTCATAGACCTTGCTCACCGTGATATTCTTGACGGTCGATGCCGGGAAGATATCCAACGGAATCAATTTGTTGTCGGGATTAGGAGAGGCGATCGGAAGCCCATTGAGCGTCGTAGCGCTGTAACGGTCGCCCAAACCACGCACGATCAACTGACCCGCCGATGCGATCGAGATACCCGAGATCTTCTTGACACCCTCCTCAACGTTCGAGATACCCTTGATGCTCATCTCCTTCGCTCCAATATTCTCGATCGCTACCGTCGATTTCTGGCGCTCGAGCAACAACATACGCTCACCCTCCAGGTTCTTGCGAGCGACAACCGTCACCTCGCTCAGCTGTTCACCATCGTTCGACAGCTCCAGCTCAAGGACTGCGTCCTGGTCATTTTTGACCTCTACCGTATAAGTCATGGTCTCATAAGAGACATAACGTACCTCCAACTGATATTTTCCGTCCGGCAAGTTCGGGAATTCAAAATTTCCATCAAAATCTGTAATGGTGCCATTTGTCGTACCTACTATCTGGACTGTCGCCCCGATCAATGCCTCCTTCGACGCTTTGTCTTTCACGACACCCTTAATAGACGCGGCCTGCAGAGCGGTCGCCCCGGTCAACATCAGACCGACCAGCCAACTCCAATTTCGTTTTCCTTTTCTATAAGTCATCTTTCGCTTCTTTAATTCAGCGGCAAAATAACAACGACGCTATTTCCCGGATGTTTACTTCATGATACAATCCCGTTAAGGAATATGACAATGGCGTGAACGATGTGACAAAGGTGTTAAGACACGAGAGGAGAGACACGACGGGGAGAGAATAAGGCCGACATTTGCCCGAGAGAATGGAAATCCTTATTTTCGCGTTTCCATAAAAATAACACGATAGTATATTATATAATGTATATAAGAAAAGAAGAGCTATTGGAACACATTTCGTCGAAGCCGTTCCAGATCGCTTCCGAAGCGGCCGACGAGTTGGGACTGGAAGCTTACGTAATCGGTGGTTATGTCCGCGACATCTACCTCAACCGCCCATCCAAAGATATCGATATCGTCGCCGTCGGGAGTGGCATAGAACTGGCCAAGCTGGTCGCCAAGAAACTCGGACGTGGCGCCCACCTCTCGGTATTCAAGAATTTCGGTACGGCCCAAGTGAAATGCGGCGACCTCGAGCTGGAGTTTGTTGGCGCCCGGAAAGAGTCGTACAGCCACGACAGCCGCAAGCCCATCGTCGAGGACGGAACCCTCGAGGATGACCAGAACCGGCGCGACTTCACCATCAACGCCCTTGCTCTCTGCCTGAACAAGGCGAGATACGGCGAACTGGTAGACCCGTTTGGCGGACTCGACGACATGGAGGAGCTGACAATACGAACACCGCTCGATCCGGATATCACCTTCAGCGACGACCCCTTGCGTATGATGCGCGCCATCCGCTTCGCCTCGCAGCTCGGTTTCTTCATCGACACCGAGACGTTCGACGCCATCCACCGGAACCGTGAGCGCATCAAGATCATCTCGCGGGAGCGGATCGCTGACGAGCTGAACAAGATCGTCCTCTCCCCCAAGCCTTCGTTAGGATTCAACCTTCTCGACAAGGCCGGACTCCTGGAACTGATCTTCCCCGAGCTGTGCGCCCTGAAAGGAGTCGAGACCAAAGAGGGTATCGGTCATAAGGACAACTTTGCCCATACGCTGATGGTGCTCGACCGGCTCAGTAAAACCTCCGACTCACTCTGGCTGCGTTGGAGCGCCTTGCTGCACGACATCGCCAAACCGACAACCAAGCGCTTTGATCCGCGACTGGGTTGGACTTTCCACAACCACAACTTCATCGGCGAAAAGATGATCCCCGGTATTTTCCGGCGGATGAAACTGCCCATGAACGAGAAGATGAAATATGTGCAGAAAATGGTATGCCTTCATATGCGCCCAATCGCCCTCTCGGACGACGAGGTGACCGACTCGGCTATCCGACGCCTGCTCTTCGAGGCTGGCGACGATATCGACGACCTGATGAAGTTGTGCGAGGCCGATATCACCAGCAAGAATCCTGAAAAGGTACGCCGTTTTCTCTACAACTTCCAATTGGTACGTGAGAAACTGGCCTACATAGAGGAAAAGGACCGCGTGCGCAACTTCCAGCCGCCTGTCTCTGGCGAGGAAATCATGCGTGTTTTCAACTTGCCCCCCTCGCAACCGGTTGGTGTCATCAAGGAGGCAATCAAGAACGCTATCCTCGACGGGGTTATCCCCAACGAATATGAGGCAGCCCGGACCTTCATGCTCAATAAAGCGGCCGAGATGGGCCTAAAGCCCGCCGGGGAATGAACCTTCCCCCGCCCCTCGATGTGGTACTCTTATCCAGCGTTGGATAATGAAATATCCAATGTTGGATAAAAGAATATCCAATACTGGATAATGAAATATCCAACATTGGATAAGAATACCACATCGAGAGAGACCCGAAGGTCCCGGCGCGGGGGAAGAGGGGGATCTAAGCGTTCAGTCGCTCGACCGCCTTCACCCCATTCACCGCCTTGATCTTACGGATCAAGACATTCAAACCAACCGTATCCCGCACCATAACCGAGAAAGTCCCCTGGAACAAACCATCGGTCGACTGGATCTGGAGCGACCGTAACGTGACGTTCGACTCTTTCCCAATCACGGAGGTAATATTCGTAACAATCGCGATATCGTCTCGTCCGACCACCCGGATCGCAACTACATAACCGTCGCTTCCCTTTCCGCTCCACTTTGCCGGAATGACACGATAACCGTAACGGCTGAACATTCCGGGCGCGTTCGGACAATCCATCCGGTGGATCTTGATTCCTTGAGAAGAGACAAAACCAAAGACCTCATCCCCATAAATCGGGTTACAACATTTCGCCAGCTTATATTCGACACCCGTCAGATTCTGATCAATTACAAGAATATCCTTGTTAGTCGAAATCTCCTCGACCGGAGTGGTCGTCACATATTCCTCGGCGCTCTTGGGGGCCTCTGTCCGCTCGTTTGTTTCCGTTTCCTTACGGAGTAGTTCCTGATATTCATCCAAAACCAAGTTCGGATCCAAACGTTCGTTGGCGATCTCCGTATAAAAGTCGGTCACGGTCTTAAAGCCCTTCCGTTTGATATAACGCATCAAGGTCGGCTCGTCCATCTCAACTTTCCGGTTCTTAAATCTTCTATGCAGCAGCTCCTTGGCCATATCCACCGCCTTGACCGTTTCCTCACGCAAAGCCTGCTTGATACGTACCCGCGCTTTCGAGGTCACCACGATATTCAACCAATCCCGCTTGGGAGTTTGCGTAGGCGATGTCAGGACTGAGACCGTATCGCCATTGTGCAAGACATATTTGATCGGCACATTCCGATCGTTCACCTTGGCCGAGACACAAGTACATCCCAACTTGCTGTGGATAGCGAAAGCAAAATCGAGTACCGTCGCTCCCTTCGGCAACTTGATCAACTCTCCCGTTGGCGTAAAGACATAAATCTCATCCTTATAAAGATCCATCTTGAAGTCGTTCATCAAGTCGACCGGGTTGTTTTCCTTCGCCTCGAGAGCCGCCCGGACATTATTCAGGAACTCGTCCAAGCCACTTTCCGCCTTGATTCCCTTATATTTCCAATGGGCTGCCAATCCTCGCTCGGCGATCTCATCCATTCGCTTCGTGCGAATCTGCACCTCCACCCATCTGTTTTGTGGCCCCATAACGGTAATGTGCAAACTCTCATAACCATTCGACTTTGGGATCGAGATCCAGTCCTTCAACCGTTTAGGATTAGGCTGATACATATCAGTGATGATTGAATATACCAACCAACAGTCCGAACGCTCCTTTTCCAGAGGCGTATCAAGCACGATACGGATAGCGAACAGGTCATAGATGTTCTCAAAATCTACTTTCTGCTTTTTCAGCTTATTGTTGATCGAATGAATGGATTTGGTCCTTCCCTTTATCTCGAAATTAAAGCCAGCCTCCTCCAGTTTTTGCTTGATAGGAGCAATGAACTCGGCGATATAAGCGTCACGCGAACGCTTGGTCTCATTCAGTTTCTGCTTGATAAAATCAAACTGCTTCCGATCCGTATATTTCAGGGAAAGATCCTCCAGCTCGCTCTTGATGGTATAGAGTCCCAGACGATGGGCCAAGGGCGCATAAAGGAAAGAGGCCTCTGTCGCCAACCGCACCCGGTCGGCCTCCGACAGTTGCTTTCCCAATCGCATCAGGCAAAGCCTATCGGCGATCATCAGCAAGATCACCCGCACGTCCTCGGCGAACGAGAAGAGCAGATGATGAAAATTCTCCGAATTAATGGCCGTATTACGGGCATACAGGTCCGATGTCTTAAGTAACCTCGAGATCATCAAGGCAACCTCCTCGCCAAACGCCTCCCGGATCTCATCAATCGAAAGAACCTGTTTATAGACGGGCCGATAGAGCAACAGGGCAATCACCGGGGTCCGTTTGAGACCAATCTCGGAAGAGGCGATCAAGGCCGTATCCATATTCCTCAACAAGCCATTGATCCCATTCTTGTCGCGACCATAACAATCCTCATTGACCACCCGCTTGATCATCCCTTTCATCTTACGCAAATCCTCTTTCTCCAGGAAAGAATACAAATTACGCAAAAGCTGCCTGTATTTGGCGAAAAAGGTTCGTTTCTCCTCACCAATAAAGAAAGTACTCGTCTCCATAAAATGTCCTCCCAATTTTAATTGCCCGGACAGGCACATAACTTAATCACGCCGTAAAAATAGTTTTTTCTCCCTTAACAAGATGCTAATCTAAGAGTATTTTTATACATTTGCCTTTAGCGAATCCACTTAATGTCATTTGACCACAACATATTAACAAAATGATCGACAATATATGGATTCTGGTTTCAATATGATTATAAGTTTAATTTTAAATAGAATACAATGTTAAACGCGAACGATTTAGAACAACTGAAAGCCAAAGGAATCAGTGAAAGTAAATTGGAGGAGCAGCTCCAAAGTTTTGTGAAAGGTTTTCCTTTCCTGGAAATCAAGGCATCCGCTTCCGTAGAAAAAGGAATCATGGTCATTCCTCAAGAGGCACAAGCGACCTACATGGAGGCTTGGGACGCCTATCTGGCAAAAAACAAGAAGATATTGAAATTTGTCCCCGCTTCCGGAGCGGCCAGCCGTATGTTCAAGAACCTGTTCGGTTTCCTTTCCGCAGACTATGACGTACCGACAACCGACTTCGAGAAGAAATTCTTTAATGAAATTGAGAAGTTCGCCTTCTACAACGCTCTCAACGAGAAATGCGAGGCAAACACGGGCCTGAGCATCCAAGCCCTGATCGCCGATGGCCAATACAAGGAGGTTGTCAGCAACCTGCTCGAGGCGAAAGGCCTTAACTATGGCCAATTACCCAAAGGCCTGCTCTTGTTCCACAACTATCCGGGCAAACCACGCACGGCAATGGAAGAGCACCTGGCCGAAGGCGCCATGTACGCCAAGAACAACGCTGGCGAGGTAAACATCCACTTCACGGTCTCACCGGAACACCAGGCATTGTTCGAGCAGCTGGTTGAACAGAAGGTAGGTGAATATGAGGATAAATTCTCCGTAAAATACGATATTTCCTTCAGCATCCAGAAACCCAGCACGGATACGGTAGCGGCCGACATGGAGAACAAGCCATTCCGCGACAAGAACGGCAAATTACTCTTCCGTCCGGGCGGACACGGCGCGTTAATCGAGAACCTGAACGATATCGAGGCTGATGTTGTCTTCATCAAGAACATCGACAACGTCGTTCCCGACAGCTTCAAATGCTCAACCGTCATCTATAAGAAATTGCTCGCTGGAGTCCTGGTATCTCTCCAAGAGAAGATGTTCAAATACCTGGAAAAGATCGATACGGGGAAATATAGCCATGAGGAGGTAGAAGAGATGATCGCCTTCCTGCAGAACGACTTGTGCATCAAGAATCCGGATACGAAATACCTGGAAGACGCGGAGCTGATCCTTTATATCAAACGTAAATTGCTCCGTCCGCTGCGTGTTTGCGGTATGGTACGCAACGTTGGTGAGCCGGGTGGTGGCCCGTTCCTGGCAGTCAACCCGGATGGAACTATCTCACTCCAGGTACTGGAAAGCTCACAAATCGATATGAACGATCCTGAGAAAAAGGCGCTCTTCGAGAAAGGAACACACTTCAATCCGGTCGATCTGGTTTGTGGCCTGAAGAATTACAAGGGCGAGAAATACAACTTGCCCGACTATGTCGACAAGAATACCGGCTTCATCTCTTATAAGAGCAAGGATGGCCGTGAGCTGAAAGCGCTCGAGTTGCCAGGCTTGTGGAATGGTGCCATGAGCGACTGGAATACAGTCTTCGTTGAGGTACCTATCGAGACCTTCAACCCGGTCAAGACAATCAACGACCTGCTACGCCCGCAACATCAAGCATAACAGCCTTCTATGAACACTCAGTCGCAATAGCAATGCCATTCATTGCTATTGCGGCACCTTATTAACGGACATCGCAACACTGCCGACAATTACACAACCGGACAAGCCATATTTATGAAAAGAGCATATATCGCATTGACCTTTTTATTGTTAGCCATCACAATAGTCGTACCGACCAAGGCTCAAAATATCACGCAATGTAAGTACAAGAAGGCCCTAGTCATAGGTGCACATCCGGATGATCCGGAAACTATTGCCGGCGGCACGATGCTGGTCCTCAAGGGCCTTGGATGTGAAGTAGTCAGCGTATATCTTACAAGCGGAGAAGCGGGTATCAGCGGAAAGGATGCCACGGAAGCCGCAGCCATACGCCATCGCGAAAGCGCCGAAGCATGCCGCATCATGGGTATACGCCACATATTCATGAACCAGGAGGACGGAAACACCGAGATCACCAAAGAAAGGTATGAGCAGATTAAATGTATCATCGAGAGCGAAAAACCGGACATAGTATTCACACACTGGCCAATCGACTCGCACCGCGATCACCGCGTATGTTCAGCCTTGGTATATGACGCTTGGCGCCAACTTGACCATAGCTTCGACTTATTCTATGCCGAAGCCATGTCAGGCCTACAATCCCAAAACTTCGTTCCGACAGATTATGTAAATATTGATTCGGTAGTCAACAAAAAACATGAAGCCTGTCTATGCCATGTCTGCCAAGGCATGCCGGAAATACTCGACAAATGGCATAAGGTGATGGAACGCTTTCGCGGACTCGAGTTCCACTGCAACGCGGCTGAGGCCTTTGTCAAGCAGCTATGGACAGCAAGTGATATAACAGGAAATTAGATATTTCCCTCCCCCAATTTGATGCCCGGAATGCCATATACTTGTCAAACATCACCTTATTTCACCACAAAACTATGATTTGTCGTATTACGAAATAAGTCGTACCTTTGCCAACATGTATGCCGACAAGGGCATACGTTTCTCTTACGGACACTTTTTCAAGAAAAGCAAAAACGCACGACGCATATCCTCGACATGGACCAGATACTATACATACTGCCCAGGGGACTGGCCATCGGCATTTTGATATCGGCTCCTATGGGGCCTATCGGCATGCTGGTGATACAGCGTACCCTTAGCAAGGGACGTTGGCCTGCGTTTTTCACGGGCATAGGCGCAGCATTTTCCGATTTGGCTTATTGCCTGCTCACAGGCTTGGGCATAAGTTTTATCACCGACTTTATCGAAACACACCAATTCGGACTACAAATCCTTGGAGGCATAGTACTCGCCGCCTTCGGCATATACCTGTTCAGAAAAAACCCCACACGTGCGCTCAAACCCTCCACCGAACCTTCGTCCAACAATTACATCACAGACACCATCACCGGTTTCCTGCTGACGTTTTCCAACCCGTTGATTTTGTTTTTTATCATCGGATTGTTTGCCAGGTTTAATTTCATTCTTCCCGAATATGGCACGCACCATTATATAATAGGATATGCCATGATATTTACCGGAGCGCTTCTTTGGTGGTATATGGTGACCACTCTTGTCAACCTGTTACGACGGCGCTTTAACGTGCGCTCTCTTTGGCTTATCAATCGTATTATTGGCGGCGTTCTGATACTAATGGCTGTCGTGGGCGTATTTATGGCCATACGCACGCATTACTTCGCATAACGATTTCCACCCATGCAACAACGCACGCTTCACATTCCGTACATTCCCGAATTAGACCTGGCAATCTGCGACAGCGCCAATGACGATGCAATCACTATGCTTGATCGCCGAGGCAGTCGCTGCCTCATAGACAGCCTGAATTGGGCTAACCAATACCCTTATGCCCCCCTGACATCGGTGACGGCCGGACACTCGGGCACTACCATATTTATCGACTTTTTTGTACGCTGCAATTACCTGCGTGCAGTCAACGACAAAGACCTCTCACCCGTAAGCCAAGACTCGTGTGTCGAATTCTTTGTTTCTCCCGACCCTAACGACACGCTATATTGGAATTTTGAATTCAATTGCATAGGCACGCTCAACGCAAGCTTTAGGCGCGAACGCGCCCACCCCACCCGATT
>ERZ779737.1571-NODE-1571-length-17287-cov-4.404364_pt1 | contig 17287 bp, 16 predicted proteins | sample MGYA00511889_ERZ779737 | MGnify/ENA primary metagenome ERZ779737 (study PRJEB29588, sample SAMEA2163575) | human gut metagenome | biome: human gut; feature: human-associated habitat; material: faeces | place: Denmark | collected 2008/2010 ...
CCGCTCTTCCGCCCTTTCGGCGACGCGAGGAAAAACGCCCGATAACGCCCCGAAGACTCCAGGAAATCGGCTATCGTTCTCGTCACGCGCTGAACGCCGCCGCGCTGGGGAACGATGGGTCGATCGAAAATAAAAAGGATATTTTTCATGGTCAGAATGTGCCTCCGATGTTCATTCTTTTGCCCGATTTTTCCATTTTCTCAGCTGCAGATGCGCCCGCACCAGCCGGCGCCAAAAGCCGCCCCCCCCCCATTCCGTTTTCACGCCCAGCCGTTCCTCGATACGAAGCTCGTCCAGCGCAAGCTGATACCGCGTCGCGGTTTTGCCGGAGATGTCGATCGCCGCGACGCGGCCGCCGTCGGGCGAGACGATGAAATTCCCCGGATGAACGTCGCCGTGGATGACGCCGTAGGCGTGAAGCGTCCGGATAATCCGCGCGCAGGCGTTCCCGTAGCGGGCGAGACCGTCGGGAAGGCTGCCGACGCCCGTTCCTTCGACGAATTCCATCAGCACGAAGGACTCGAGCACGAAGCGACACTTGCGGCGGTCGGCGGCGAGAAAAACTTCGGCGAAGCCGCCGCGCGCGTCCGGCGAATCGGACGCCGCGCGGTGCAAGCCCCGCAGCAGGCGAAAAGCGTTGCTCCCCGCGAAAAACGACGTGACGAGCTTTTCGAAACGGTGCTTCCGCTTTCTGTCGCGCTTCAGGACGTATTTTTTGCCGGCGAATTCTATTTTGAAGACTTCTCCCGTGATGCCGTCGGAAAGCAGCGCGACGCTTTCTTTCGGAAGCGCCCCGCTCAGGAATTTTTCGAACAGCACGGGAGCGTTCGCGTCCGCGTCGGACGCGAGGCAAGTCCACTCGCCGATCATGAATCGTTTCAACATAGGCTCATCTTTCAACATAGGCTCATCCCTCGAATGCCCGTTTTTTCGGGCGCAGGAACGCGGCAGCCGCGGGCGAAAGACGCTCTCGGGAAGAATGATTTCATCTGGAGCCCCTTTCTTTCGCGACGTCGGCGAACAAGTCGAACCAGCGCTCGATGATGCGCGCCGGGGAAAAACGCGCGGCGTCGCGGCGCGCGTTTTTCGCGAGGCGTTCCCGCAGCGCGTCATCGGACATCAGCCGCGCGAGCGTTTCCGCGTAGGCGTCCAAGTCGAACGCGGGAACGAGGCAGCCGTTTTCGCCGTCGCTGATGATGTCGCGCACGGCGGCGAAGGAGTCGAACGCAACGGGAACGCAGCCGAACGACGCCGCTTCCACGAGCACGTTCGGGAAACCCTCGTAGGCGCTCGTCATGCAGAAAATCGACGCGTCGCGGTAATACGGCTCGGGATTCTGAAAACCTTCGAAATGCACGCGCTCCAAGCCGAGCGTTCCCGCAAGCTTCTTCACGGCGTCGAAATCGTGCGCGCCGCCGACCATGCGCAGCGACCACGCCGGGAAACGCGCCTGAAGCTTTCGCCAAACGCGCAGAAGCAGCTGCGGCTGCTTGACGGCCATTTCCATGCGCCCGACGAAAAGCAGCTCCTTTTTCTTCGCGGAAAAATCGACGGACGCCTCCGCGCAGAACGCCGGATTCGGAATCGCGCAGACGCGCGGCGACGCCCCGCGCGGGAAATGCTTCAGGAAGCCGGGAACGAAACGCTCGGAAAGCAGCACCGTGCGCGCGCAGCACGCGGCGTTCCCGCGATAAATTTTCGCCTGCCTCCGAAAGCGCAGAAAACGCTTCACTTTCGAGCGGAGACCGTTCCCGCGGAAACGCCGCTCGTAGAAGCACGGGTCGGTGTGGATTGAGGCGATCACGGGAACGCCGCAGCGCGCCGCCTCGCGCGCGAACGGAAAGCGCTTGCCGTCCGCCCACAGGAAAAGCACGACGCCGATGCGCTTTTCCCGCAGGAGCTTTTCGAAAAACGCGGCGTTTTCCGGGCAGGAGAACGTCTTTTCGTTCGGCAGGAAAAACTGCCGCTCCGCGTCGGCGAACTCGCGCCAGACGGGCTTCGCCGCGAGATAAAACACGCCGTTCCCGCGCGCCTCGAAATCGCCGCGCACGGACGCGCACCAGCGTTCGACGCCGCCTTTTTCCGGCGCGATCGCGTTGCAGAAGAAAAGCAGAATGTTTCCCGAAAAAGACATCGGCGGCGCGTTTTTTCTTTCAGAGTCTGCCGTCGACTTGGTCGGCGGGCAGGAAGCCCTTGACGTCGAAAAGCACGGAAGCGGGCTTGCGCAGCGCGGCGACGTCCAGCGTTTCGAACGCCTTGTGCGAGACCGCGAGCACCACCGCGTCGAATTTTTCCTGCGGGAGCACGTTCGAAACATCGACGCCGTATTCGCGCCGCGCGACTTCCGCGTTCGCCCACGGGTCGTGAATCACGATGTCCAAATCGTATTCCTTGAGCGTGCGCACGATGTCGATCACGCGCGTGTTGCGCACGTCCGGACAATTTTCCTTGAACGTGAAGCCGAGAATCAGGATTTTCGAGCCCACGACCTGGATTTTTTTCCGAATCATCAGCTTGATAACGCGCGTCGCCGCGTATTCGCCCATGCCGTCGTTCATCCGCCTCCCCGCGAGGATGATTTCCGGATTGTAGCCGTGGCGCTGCGCGCATTGCGCGAGGTAATACGGATCCACGCCGATGCAGTGCCCGCCGACCAGCCCCGGGCGGAACGGCAGGAAGTTCCACTTCGTTCCCGCCGCCGCGAGCACCTCATGCGTGTCGATGCCCAGTTTCGTGAAAATTTTCGAAAGCTCGTTCACGAACGCGATGTTGATGTCGCGCTGCGAGTTTTCGATCACCTTCGCCGCTTCCGCGACCTTGATGGATGAAGCCATGTGCGTTCCCGCGGAAATCACCGAGGCGTAGACCGCGTTCACGCGCGCCGCCGTCTCGGGCGTCGAACCGCTCGTCACCTTCTTGATTTTTTCGACCGTATGCTCTTTGTCTCCGGGATTGATGCGCTCCGGCGAATAGCCCGCGAAAAAGTCGACGTTGAGCTTCAGGCCCGAAACTTTTTCCACCACGGGAACGCACTCGTCTTCCGTCACGCCCGGATAGACCGTCGATTCGTAGACGACGACGTCGCCGCGCGAAATGACTTTCCCGACCGTCTCGCTCGCGCCCCGAAGCGGACGCAAGTCCGGGTTGTTGTTCTCGTCCACCGGCGTGGGAACGGCGACCACGTAGAAGTTGCAGCCGCGGATGTCCTCGATGTCCGCCGTGCACTTGAAGCCGTTCGCGAGCGCGGCGCGCAGCAGCTCGTCGGAAACTTCCAGCGTCGCGTCGTGCCCCGCGTTGAGCGCGTCCACGCGGGAACGGTTCATGTCGAAACCCACCGTTTCGTATTTCGTCGAAAAAAGCCGGGCGAGCGGCAAGCCCACGTAGCCCAAGCCGATGACGCAGATTTTCGTTTCAGAGGTCATTGCGTTTTCCTTTCCGCAAAAAATATTTCGGGCGCTTTCTTTTCCGCGTATCCGCGTTCTCATTACAAATGATCGCGATACCACGCGCAGGCTTCGCGAAGCCCGTCGCGCAGCGAATGCGTCGGCGCGTAGCCGAGGAGTCGCTTCGCCTTTTCGATGCTCGCCAGCGAATGCGGAATGTCGCCGAGCCGATTCGGTCCGTGGACGGCGGGAACGTCCGCGATGGCGGGATCGAACGCGCTCAGAATTTCCTTCAGGCAGGCGAAAAGCTCGTTGAGCGTCGTGCGCTCGCCGAACGCCGTGTTGTAAACTTGGTTTTCCGCTTCCGGATTCGCCGTTTCCAACGCGAGCAGATTCATCTGAATCACGTTGTCGACGTAGGTGAAGTCGCGCGAATAATTCCCGTCGCCGTTGATCGTCGGCGACTCGTGCGCGAGAAGCTTTTTCACGAAAAGCGGGATCACCGCCGCATACGCGCCGTGCGGATCCTGCCGCCGTCCGAACACGTTGAAATAGCGCAGTCCGATGCAGCTCATCCCGTAAGTTTTCGCGAAGACGTCCGCGTAAAGCTCGTTCACGAACTTCGTCACCGCGTAGGGAGAAAGCGGACGCCCGATTTTGTCTTCGACTTTCGGGAGCGCCTTCGAATCGCCGTAGGTCGAGCTGCTCGCCGCGTAAACGAAGCGCCGCACTTTCGCGTCGCGCGCCGCGATCAGCATGTTGAGAAAACCGGAGATGTTGACCGCGTTCGTCGTCGCCGGGTCTTTGATCGAACGCGGAACGGAACCCAAAGCCGCCTCGTGAAGCACCGCGGAGCACCCTTCCAGCGCCTTGCGGCAATCGTCAAGCTCGCGGATGTCGCCGACGACGAGCCTGAACGCCCGCGGGAACGCTTCAAGCAGCGGAAACACGTTTTCGGGTTTGCCCGTCGAAAAGTTGTCCAGGCAAACCACTTCGTTCCCGCGCCGCAACAGCGCCTCGCACAGATTCGAGCCGATGAACCCGGCTCCCCCGGTAACCAATATTTTTTCAGCCATTTTTTGAACGGATTTCTTCAAGTTTCGGAAAGGTTTCGCGCGTCCAGCGCATGACGAAGCGCGAGCCGTCTTCGCGGGAAAACTCCAGCGCGAACGTGCCGGCGGGAACGTCGGCGAGACGGCGCTCGAAGCGCGTTCCCGCGAGTTGCGCGAGCAGCGTTTTCAGCGCCTCAAAGGTGGGGCGGCGGCGCGGATTCGACGCGTCCGCGTCGTCTACGAGCCCGAACCCGCGATGAACGAGCCGCCACCAGTACACGCGTGAAACGTGCCCGCTCGCAATCGCGAGCAGCAGGTAGCGGCACATGAATTTCGCGTATTCTTCCTCGGAAACGTGCGGCGCCGAGCGCGCGCCGTCCGCGTCGCCGCGCCCGCAGTAAAACGCCGAGCACGGCGAATACGTTCCCGCTCCGAGCAGCGGCCAGTTGACTTCCGAGACGATGATTTTCTCCTCGGAAAAACCGTAAGTTTTCGCGAACGCGCGGTGGATCGCGCATTTGCGGACGAGGTCGAACTTCCCCTGGAAATTTTCCGGCGCCCCGCGGCGGTCCACGTAAAGATGCTGCGAAAGCGCATGGAACGTTCCCGCGGGAACGACCGACAAAAGCCCGGGAAGCGAATGCAGATCAAAGTCGATGCACGCAGGTCCCGTCAGGCGGATGTGCGGGAACGCGCGCTTCGCCTCAATCGCGGGCGCGAGCAGTTTTTCGTAATCCGAAAAATCCCACACGCCCCATTTGCCGCGATTCGTCGCGTGGCCGATTTCGTAAAAATCCGCGAACGAACGCGTTTCGCCGACGACGCGGAGAAGCATTTCGCGCCAGCTTTCCGGTTCGCGCACCGCCGCGCGATCCTGCACCAGCGCCAGCGCGACGCCGTTCCCGCGCGCGTGCAGTTCCCGCGCCTTAGCCGCAGCGAAATCCCACTGAGCGCGCCCTTTGTGATGGTAGACGCGCAACAGCACGGGAAGCCGCTCCCGCGCCGCCTCTTCGAGTTCCCCGAGAAAGCGCAGCTGCGTTGCCCAGTCCTGCTCGAAGGTCGCTTCCAGCGTCATGCCGAAGGTGCCCGCAAACGCCGCGGGTGTGCGGAACGAAAGCGCGTCGGCCTCCGCGAAGTTCCTCCGCAGCGCAAGCCCGCGCGCGAAAACTTCCTTCGCGATTCGGAACACGTTGGACAGCGGACGCAGCTTCCGGGAATTCTTCTTGTCGTGAACGATGAGCGCCTGCGCCGTCTTTTCGTCCCAAAGCCAAAGACCGCGCCCTTCGAAAGGCGTTTCGGCGCGCGGCGCCCGATGCAGCACGCGCCGCGAAAATTCCTGAAACGGATGCCGCAGAAACCGCGTGCGGCAATGAAAATCCCACGCCGCCATGCCCTTCTCCACGCCGCGGCGAAAACCGTCCGGCTGCGGGCAGGAACCCGCGTACATGTGGCAGAAAAACCAGCGCAGTTCGGACGGCAGATGCAGCCGCGCCAAATCGCGCCCGCGCTGCTCCCAAGACAGCGTTCCCGCGGGAAAAATCCGCACGCGGTCGAGGTCGAGAAAAAAGACTTCCCACGTTCCCTCCGGCGTCTTTTTCAGACCGATGTTCTGGTTGCCCAAATCGCGGTGAATCACGCCGGCGTCGTGCATCGCGCGGCAGGCGTCGGCGACCGTCCGCAGCAGCGCCATCAGCGTGCCGCAGTCGGGGTCGTCCGCGTAAATGCGGTTCAGCTCGTCGCGGAAATTTCCCAGGTTTTCGACGTATTCCGTAAGCAGAAAGTTTTCCGCGGGAACGCCGTTTTCTATTTTTTCTGCGACGGCGATCGCGCGCGGCGTTCCGACGCCGTGTTCCCGCAGCCGCCGCGCTGCGTCGAAGGCGCGGAATGCTTTCGTTCCCGCCTTTTCCGCACCGAAAATTTTCTTGAGTCGCCCTGTTTTGCGGAACGCTTTCACGACGACGCCGTCTTCGAGCGAGACCGTTTCCCGTTTCGAGCGCTGCAGAATTTTGCGGCGCGGCGAAGGATGCGCCGCCAGTTCCGCGACGCGCTCCGCAGACGGCGCATCCTCGGCGTCGCGGGAACGCAGGATGCGGAAGTCTTCGAAAATTTCCCACGCGGGAACAGCGTCGTCGGATTTCTGCATGACCGCCATGGTAGGCGGAACGCCCGCCGATGTCAAAATATAGCTTGTGTCTGCTCGGATTTCGAGGCATGCGGCGGCGGCTCTTGGTTTGACGGGGCAGGCCGTTTGCGGCTATGCTTCGCGCATTGATTTTCCGCCGATGAAGAAGATTGCGATAGTCATGAGCGAAGGGCTTCCCGTTCCCGCGGTGAAAGGCGGCGCGGTGGAAAACTTGGTTCAGGCGCTGCTTGACGAAAACGAAAAAGCGCCTGCGTTCGCGTTTTCCGTCTTCACGCTCGCTGATCCGCTCGCCGAGCAGGCGGCAAAGAAATACGCGCATGCGCGTTTTCATTTTTTCCCGAAAAAAAAGGCGCGGCTTTTCCGTTGGATTTCGAAGCATCTTCTTCCCGCGCCGTTTTACTTCGGCGACCCGTTCATCCGTGACGTCCTCGGCGCGATGCGCGGGAACGCGTTCGACGCGATCGTCATCGAAAACGCGCCGCGCTATGCGATGCCGCTGCGCAAAGCGTTCCCGCGGACACCGATCGCGTGCCATCTCCACAACCGGATTCTCCGTCGCGGCTGCCGCTACGAGCGTCAAATCGTCCGCGCGACGGACGCCTTCGCGTGCGTCTCCGAATTTCTTTGCCGCGAGGCGCTTTCCGCGCGCGGCGTTTTGCGGGAGCGCGTTTTCTGCTGCCCCAACGGGATCGACGTCGCGCGCTTTTCCTCCGCGGCGCTTTCGGCGGAAGAACGCGCGTCGCGGCGCGCGCAATTCGGTTTGTCGGAAAAAGATTTCGTCTTCCTTTTTTCCGGGCGAATCGTGAAAGAGAAGGGCGTCGGCGAGCTGCTCGAAGCGTTCCGCGAGGTCGGGCGGCGCGTTCCCGCGGCGAAGTTGCTGCTGCTCGGCGCGAACGTCGTCGAAGAAGGCACCGCGAAGTGGGATGCGCCGATCCCGCGCGGCGTCGTTTTCAGCGGGCTTGTTCCCTACGCGGAAATGCCCGCGATGCTGAAGCTCGGCGACGTCGCCGTTCTGCCCTCGACGGGCGATGAGGCGTTCGCGCTGACGCTCGTCGAATGCCTGTGCGCCGGGCTTCCGACGATTTCGACGGATTCCGGCGGCATGGCGGAAATCGCCGAAGGCGGCGCAGCGCGCGTCGTGCCGCGCGGAAAAGAGCTTTCGTCGCGGCTGGCGGAAGCGATGCTCGCTTTGCACGCGTCGGCGGAAGAACGCCGCGCGCTTTCGGAAAAGGGCGCGTCTCGCGGCGCGCTTTTTTCGCGGGAACGCTACTGGGCGCGCTTCCGCGAAATCCTTTCGACGCTCGTTTCGTTCCGGGGTTGATTCAGACCATGATTTTCAGAGCAAAAAAAGACGGGTGGAAATTCTTTTTCACCGACGAAAAATTTCTCCGCGCGTTCGACGAAATTCTCGACGCGCTCGAACGCCGCGCGGGAACGGTGCTCGGCGCCGACACGGAGTCGCGCCGCCTCCGGCTCATCCTGAAGGCGGCGGTGCCGGGGCTTGGCGCGGGAACGCCGTTCGTCCTGAAGCGCGAATGGTTCGTGTTCCGTTTCGACCGCACGCTGAAAAGCTTCCTGTTCGGCTCGAACGCGCGCAGCATTCTCAAGGCGAGCGATCGCGCGGACGCGGAAGGATTTCGCGATTTCTGCCGGACGTTTTTCGTCGCCGAGCGTTCCCGTCTGGGCGTGCTGCGGGAGACGGTTTCCGTCATCGAATTTCTTGACGGGCATTCGCTCGATGCCGAGGCGACGCTGATCGACGGCGGCGAAAACGGCTGGGCGATGAGCGAGGCGACGAAACGCGAGGCGCGGGAACTGCTGGAAAACTGCCACAGGCACGGCATCGTTTCCGGCGACGTGCATCCCGGGAATTTTTTCCGCACGAAAAGCGACGGCAGACTCAAGCTGATCGATTTCCGCGGGAAGAAGCTGCTGTCCGCCGTCGCCGAGGCGCGGGATCGTGTCCAGATGGAGCGGATTATGCACATTCCCGACGAAAAGAAAGACTGGGGCGAAAAAGTTTTCCGTGCGCACCTCGCGCTTCGCAACGCTTTGCGGCGGCTGCGCGGGCGTCCGCCGCTCGATTACTGAGCCGCCGCCGCGGCGTTCCCGCCGGGAATGTCCTGCGGGAACGCGTCGCGCAGGATATCGCGGGCGCGCGCGGCGAATGTGTTTTTGCGCAGGGCGACGGAGCAGGCTTCCGCGGCGCGGCGTTCCCGTTCGTCGTCGTGCGCGAGAAAGTATTCGATTTTTTCGATCTCGTCATCGTCGTAAACCGCGATTTCGCCGCGGGGGAAAAACTGCGGCAGCGCCGCCTGGTTCGAGCAGAGCTGAAAAGTTCCGCAGGCGGCGACTTCGAACACTCGCGGATTCACGCCGATCTTGCTTTGCGAATGGTGCGGGTTGAGCACGATTTTGCTTTTGCGGTAAATGTCGGCGATTTCCTCATGGTTCAGCCGTGCGCTTTTCCTGACGCAGGCGCACGTCGCCGGGAAGCGTTCCCGCGAGATTTTCGAAAAAGGGCCGAAGAGGGCGAAGCCGAATTTTCCGGCGGAGGCGCGAGCGACGCGTTCCAGAAACTCCATGCGGTCCGGGTGCGGCGATCCGACGAAAGAAACGTCGAAAAGCTTGGGCTCTTTTCGCGGGAAGTAAAAGCGTTCGTCGGCGCCGAGGCTCAGAAAGCGAGCGTTCGGGATCAGCTGCGCATCCGTCGGCTCGAAGACGTAAGAAAGCGGGTAGTCCCGGAGGTTGCTCGGATGCGTGCGCAGGTTTCGGACTCCGTCGACCGCCCAATGCGCGATTTTCGTGCGCGCGGCGATTTTTTGCACGGTCTCCCGAAAAAGCTGTTCGCCGTTGACGACGAAAACGAGATCCGGGCGAAAGTTTTCGGTTTCGTCGAGCACGCGCCGGTTCGCTTTGCGCAGAGCGAGCCAAGGGCGAATGCGGGAAAGCGGATTCTTTCGTTCCAGTTTCAGGACGTTGTCGGACGTGTATTCCAGCAGCCGCACGACGCAGCCGTTTCTCTCGAACATGTCGACGAACGAAGACGAATACCACCCGCGCCCCGTGCAAACAAGTATGCGCAGTTTTTCAGTCGGGGAATCGTTTTTTTGCGAACGCATAACGGCTTTTCATTTTTTCTTTTTTTTCCACGACGACTTGGATCCGATGAGCGAGAACGGCTGTTTCGCGCCTCCTAACCACCATGCAACTTCGCAGAACGTGCTTCCGAAGGCGTAGATGCCTTCTCTCCCTTTCGCCAAAATGAACATGTCGCAAACTGCGTCGACCATGGAGCGGTAATCTTTTCCCGGCAATTCCAGCACTCTGTCCTTGAAGACGCTGCGAATCTTGCTGGCAGTCTCTTGATTCATCGCGGAAAGGAAGAATACGGTGTCCGACGGGAACGCGCGCATCTTTTCGATATAAGGCTCGACGGGATCTTTGCGGCCGGCGTCCGTCCAATCTTTGTTGTTGCGGATTTGAACGGAGACGAAATTCGGCGGGAGCGTGAAATTTTTCAACCGCTCCGAGACTTCTTTCGATGGAGAGAATTTCCGGAAGATTTCTCGATAGGATTGCTTCGTCGCTTCAGAAAGATTTCGCGGATCATTTTCGACGACATTTTCATTGTAGTCTTCCGGCGGAAGAAAAAGAACGCCTCCTCCTCCGATTTCATCGTAGAGCGCCGGACATCTTGCCTCCTTCGCGGCAAGGCTTCGCTCTTCTTCCGAGACTTCTCTTATCTCAATGTCCGACGACGTTGAAAAAAGATCATGGAACGATGCCGTAACCCAGCCTTCCTTGGGCCAGCGGCACCGGATTTTCCGGGCTCCGAAATAGAGGAGGTTCGACGCAAGGACTTTCAGACGATTTCCTATTCCGCGATCGCTTTCGAATTCGACGTAAAGAAAGGCGTCCGGAGGGAAGCTTCCCGCTTTCGGTCGGCGGAGCAGCACCTTCGCGGCGTGGTGCTTGTTGCTTGCCAGTCGGTATCTTTCGCGGCTGATGATGCGCAGGTTCCGTAAAATTTTGGCGCGCAGCTTGTTCAGCCCCGTCGAGCAAAACGTCAGAACAGGAAAAGGTCGTTCGTTCTTCATCTGCTGTCGCGAAGAGGTTTCCTGTAGTTTCCCGAGAGGATGTCGTCGAGCCATTGTTGGTTGTCGAGATACCAGCGGATGGTTTTTTCGATGCCTTCGTCGAAGGAGACGGCGGGCGTCCATCCGAGTTCGCGGCGGATTTTCGTCGCGTCGATGGCGTAGCGCAGGTCGTGCCCGGCGCGGTCCCGAACGAAGGTGATGAGTTTTTCCGAGGTTCCCGCGGGCTTGCCCAGCAGGCGGTCCGCCGTCGCGCAGAGCGTTTTCACCAGGTCGATGTTGCGCCGTTCGTTGAAGCCGCCGATGTTGTAGGTTTCGCCGGCTTTCCCGCGATGGAAAACCAGGTCGATCGCCCGCGCGTGGTCTTCCACGTAAAGCCAGTCGCGCACGTTTTCGCCGGTCCCGTAGACGGGAAGCGGCTTGCCCTGGCGGATGAGGCTTATGCACAGCGGAATGAGCTTTTCCGGGAACTGGTTCGGCCCGTAGTTGTTCGAGCAGTTCGTGATGAGCGTCGGCAGCCCGTACGTGTCGTGAAAGGCGCGCACGAAGTGGTCGCTCGAAGCTTTGCTCGCCGAGTAGGGCGAGTGCGGCGCGTAGCGGGTTTCTTCCGTGAAAAGCCCCTCGCCGAGCCCGAGCGCTCCGTAGACTTCGTCCGTGGAAATGTGGTAGAAGAGCTTGCCGGCGAAATCGCCCTCCCAGCGTTCCCGCGCCGCCTGCAGCAGCGAGAGCGTTCCCGCGACGTTCGTGCGCGCGAACGCGAAGGGGTCTTTTATGGAGCGGTCCACGTGCGATTCGGCGGCGAGGTGAATCACGCCGTCGATCGCGTAGGCGGCGAAAATTTCGCGCACGCGCTCGAAGTCGCAGATGTCCGCGCGCTCGAAAACGTAATTGGGCGCGTTTTCCGCATCGGCGAGATTCGCGAGGTTGCCCGCGTAAGTGAGCTTGTCGAGATTCACGATGCGATAGCGCGGATATTTCCTGACGAAAAGCCGCACGACGTGCGAGCCGATGAAGCCCGCCCCGCCCGTGACGAGGATGCTGCGTTGGAATGTCATGTCTTTCTTCAGAGGTTTTCGTTTCTGGCTTTTTTTTGAGGCGAACTGCGGCGGCGCAATCAGAAATTCTTCAGGCAGCGCGCGAGCGCGTCGCGCCAGTGCGGAATTTTCAGCCCGAAGTCCCTTTTGATTTTGCTTTTGTCGAGCACGGAGAAATGCGGGCGCGCCGCTTTCGTCGGATAGTCTTCCGAGAGGATCGGGCGGACTTCGCAGCTCAGCCCGGACAATTCCATGACGGCTTTCGCGAAGTCATACCACGAGCAGACGCCCTCGTTCGTGAAATGGTAAATCTCGCGCGTTCCCGCGCGCAGCCGCGGGAGCATCGCCGCGATCGCTTCAGCCAAATCCGCCGCGCAGGTGGGCGTGCCGACCTGGTCGAAGACGACGCCGAGCGAAGCGCGCTCCGCGCCGAGCCTGCGCATCGTTTTGACGAAATTGTTCCCGACGGGCGAATACAGCCACGCCGTGCGCACGACGCACGCCGTTCCCGCCGTCTCCAGCACGGCGCGTTCGCCGGCGAACTTCGTTTTCCCGTAAACCGAGCGCGGCGCGGGAGCGTCGCTTTCCCTGTAGGGGCGGCAGGCGTCTCCGGAAAAAACGTAATCCGTGGAAACGTGAATGAGCGGCGTTCCCGCGGCGGCGAGATTGCGCGCGCCCTCAACGTTGATTTTCGCGGCGAGTTCGGGTTCGTCCTCCGCTTTGTCCACCGCCGTGTAAGCGGCGCAGTTGACGAGGGCTTCGAAGCGGTTCTTCGCGAAAAAGGCGGAGACCGCCGCCGCGTCCGTGATGTCGAGCTGCGCGCGGTCGACGCCCGCGGCGCGCCCGCCGAGAACCTCCAGCAGCGCGCTCCCGAGCTGCCCGTCTGCTCCGACGATCAGAAACATGGCTTGAAGTCCTCCAGAAAAGGGTGCGTCTTGTCCTTGTCCGAAAGCAGCCGCTCGGCGGCGGGAACGCGCCAGTCGATGCCCAGCGCGGGATCGTCGAAGCGCACGCCGCCCTCGGCTTCCCGGCAGTAGAAATTGTCGCACTTGTAGGCGAAAACCGCCGTTTCGCTCAGCACGGAAAAACCGTGCGCGAAGCCGCGCGGAATCAGCAGCTGCCGGAAGTTTTCTCCGGAAAGCTCCGCGGCGACGTGCCGGCCGAAAGTCGGTGAGCCCGCGCGCAAGTCCACCGCCACGTCGAGCACCGTTCCCGCGATGACGCGCACGAGCTTCGCCTGCGCGTGCTCTCCCTTCTGAAAATGCAACCCGCGAATCGTTCCGCGCGAGGACAGCGACTGGTTGTCCTGCACGAAATCGTAACGCAGTCCCGCAGCCTCGAACGCCGCGCGGTTCCAGCTTTCGAAGAAGTGCCCGCGCGCGTCCGGGAACACGCGCGGTTCGACGATGAACACGCCTTCGATGTCCGTTTCAATAAAGTTCATGACTTTCCTGATAAACTTTTTTCAGATATTCCTTGTAAGGCGTCCCGTCCTTGAGCTCGTTGACCAGCGAGAGCATCTGCGCGTCGCCGATGAAGCCCATGCGGAAGGCGATTTCCTCGATGCAGGCGATTTTGAGGCCTTGCCGTTTTTCGATGAGCTGGACGAACTGCGCCGAGTCCAAAAGGCTGTCCGGCGTTCCCGCGTCCAGCCATGCGTTCCCGCGGCGCATCGGCACCACCGTCAGACGTCCTTCGGCGAGATACGCGCGGTTCAAATCCGTGATCTCGTATTCGCCGCGCGCGGACGGGCGCAGCGCGCGCGCCTTTCCCGCGACGTCTCCCGGATAAAAATAAAGCCCCACCACCGCGTAATTGGATTTCGGGTGCGCGGGCTTTTCCTCGATGGAAAGCGCGTTGAAGCGTTCGTCGAACTCCACGACGCCGAAGCGTTCCGGATCCGAGACGTGGCAACCGAAGACGACGGCCTTGTCTTTCGCCGACTGAATCATTTCCTGGAATTTGTAGACGCGCGCTCCCATATAAAAAATGTTGTCCCCGAGGATCAGGCACACCGGGTCGTTCCCGATGAAGTCCGCCCCGATGACGAGCGCCTGCGCGATGCCCTCGGGCTTCTCCTGCACGGCGTAGGAAAAACGCATCCCCAGCCGCGAGCCGTCGCCGAGAAGCCGCTCGATGTTCGGCGTGTCCTGCGGCGTCGAAATTATCAGCACCTCCCGTATCCCGAATAGCATCAGCGTCGAAAGCGGGTAATAAATCATCGGCTTCTCGTAAACGGGGAGAAGCTGCTTCGACGTCGTCTTCGTCAGCGGATACAGCCGCGTCCCGCTGCCGCCGGCAAGCAAAATCCCCTTGCGCGTTTTCTCTTCCCTCATGTCGAACCTTTCCTTGCGCGGGAAGGCCGCGTCAGCCTCTTTTCCCGCCGCGAAGAATCCGGCGGAAAGTTTCCTTCGTCTTGTAGATCGCGCGCTTGAGCGGGTGCAGGTAGCCGCAACCGTCGACGACGGCCAAGTTCCCGAACGTGTTGAACGTGTGCTGACCGTAGTGCATGACCGGCGAGACCGGAAAATGCCGCGCGATTTCCTTGAACGAGAATTTCCCGTTCTCGCGCTTCATCTCGTAAAAGACGACGGCTTCGCCGTAGCGGTGATTGCAGTCCTGCGCGACGCGAACGATGCGCCCGTCGTCCAGCTTCAGGAAATAGCCCGCGCCGCGCGCCGTGGCGTCCGGGAACGTGATTTCCTCGAACGGGCGTTCCTCGTAGGGACCGTTCCATTTTCCCGTCGTCGATCGGTAGACGCCGAGCTTGCGTCCGTTCGCGGTCTCTTCGCCTTCGCGCGTCGAGAAGCAGAGCCATTCGCCGAAGCCGTCGAAGAGCACGGCATCCGTCAGCGGCGCGGCGCAGAGCGTTCCCGCGCGCGTCGCCGTTCCCGTCGCGGCGTCGTATTCGAAAATCGGCGCGACGTCCGACTCATTGTTTTCCGGACAAATGAAAATTTTTCCGTCGAAGCGGTAAATCGCCGGGAACGAGTAGTGCGTTTCGTCTTCGATGACGGGAACGACGCGGCGCAGAAAATATCTTCCGTTTTCGCGCTCGATTTCAAGCCGCGAGATGCGCGCCCAGTGGCGGCGCACGGTCTTCCCGCGCACGATGATTTCCGCTTCCGGTTTGTCGAGCATCATTTCTTCGACGAGGACTTCGACGCGGTTCCCGTCGGCGGAAAGGATGAACGGGTCGGCGAACCAGCCTTTGTCGTAGCCGCGCCAGTCGAGCCACGCGATTTTGAACGGTTCGCGAAGCGTTTTTTCTCCGGCGTAATCGACGAAGCCGATGTTCCACGGTCTGCGCCGGTAAACCTCGAGCTCCCATTTTTTGTATTTCTTGAGAAGGTTCGTCATGGTCGTTCCGATGTCGAAAAAAAGAGAGATAAAGCCGATCCCGCGCGGTTCAGTCCGTCTTTCCGCGTTCCCGCTGCAGGAAGTACAGGCGCACGTATTTCATTTCCGTGTAAAAGTAGTGGTTGACGGAGAGAATCCAGCCGATTTTTCCGTCGAGAAATCCGCCCTGCAGCACGTACATTTTGAAGAACGCGAATGCCGGGCGCAGCACGACGTCGCGGAAAAACCGCGCCCGTTTGCCTTCCGCGAAGGACTTTTCCGCCGCCAGGCGCGTGTATTTTTCGAATTTCTCCAAATACGCGCGCCACGTCTCGTAAGTGTAGTGCAGCAGCGGTTCCCGCAGCTTCCTGAGCGGATACGGGAACAGAATTTTCTGGTGCACGAGCCCTTCGACGCGCGTTCCCGCGCGCGGCATCAGCCGCGGCACGAAGTCCGGGCGCAGCACGCCGTGCCGGACGCGCGCTCCCTTGAAATGATTGAGCCGCTTCACCGCGTAGGCGCAGTTTTCGCCGGAGGCGACGCGCGCGCGGATTTCCTCCGCCAGCGTCGGCGTCACGCGCTCGTCGCAGTCCAAGAGCAGAATCCACGGGAGCGTCGCCTGCCGAATCGCGAAGGTCTGCTGCGCGCCCCAGTCGCCCGCCATCGCGCGGCGGAAAACTTTCGCGCCGAACTCCGCCGCGATTTCCGCCGTCGCGTCTTCGGAAAAATCGTCGACGAGCACGATTTCCTCGGCGAAGGCGACGCTTTCAAGGCACTCGCGCAGATTTCGCTCTTCGTTGCGGGCTACGATGACAACGGAGAGGGGAATTTTCGGGGCGGCTGCCGAGTCGTGAAACATCGCCGCGAAGCATAACGGTTTTCCCATTCGCATGGCAAGAACGCATTGCCGCGGGAACGTCAGCGCGGAGCGGCGGGAATTTCGTCCGCGCTGCGGCGCGGGAACGCCGCAGCGGAGCCGCTCCAGAAGCGTTCCGCGGACGCGTGCGTGATGCCGGTCATCGACAGGTAGCGCGCGTGCAGCAGCTTGGCGGAGGAGTGCCCCATTTCGCATTGGAGCAGCGAAATGTTTTTGAAAAATTTCAAATGGCAGCTTGCGAACGTGTGGCGCAGGACGTCCTGCCGCCACTTTTTTCCGAGCGGCGTCCAGCCGGCGGCGGCGCGGATTTTCTTCCATTTGCGCTGCCAGTTCGGCGGGCAGATTTTCCGGGACTCGTCCGCGGGAACGCCGCAATTGCGCAGGATTTCTTCCGCGCGGGGCAGAATCGATACATGGCGGCAGCCGCCGGTCTTGCTGTGCGCGGGCATGACGGAAACCACGCGCTCTTCGCGGTTGATGCATTTCCACGAAAGACGCTCGATTTCCCGCGGGCGTATGCCGGCGAAAATCATCAGCGCCATCGCGGGAACGCATTCCTGCAGCGAAAGCTTTTCCGCGGCGGCGAACAGCGCGTCGATTTCTTCCGGGGAAAGCGGGACGATTTCCTGTTCCCGCGGCATCGGAAAATCCACGCCCGCGATCGGGTTCGACGCGCACCAGCCGCGCCGCACGGCGCAGGAGAAGAACGCGTGGAGCACGGCGCGGGCCTTGACGCGCTGGCGCGGCGTGCGGAACGCGTCCGAAATCAGCGCGCGGAAAAAATCCGTATTGCGCTCGAGCGAGCGCAGATCCGCGTCGCGGGCGGACGGATCCGCGCGGAAAATCGCCGCGAACGTCTGCCGGTAGTCGCTCAGCGTCCGTTTTCGCAGGTGCGATTTCACGCTCAGGAATTCCGTTGCCGCCGCGCGGAACGAAAGCGCTCTGCGCTTCCGCGAAAACGCTTCGCGCCCGAGCGAAAAAATGCGGCGCAGGGTCTTGATGTTTTTCGTGCCGCCGATTTCCGAGATTTCCGAAATCAGCCGCGCCGCGTCGAGCAGGTCGATCCCGGATTTCGCGAGAATCGCTTCGGCGCTCAGCGCCTTCAGGAGCGTCTCCCGCTCCACATGAACGCAAAGGAGGTCGTTTTTCATAAATTTAATGGTTGTTGCGAAAAAGTCAGGCGGAAGCCATGCGAATGGGAAAACCGTTATGCTTTGTGGCGATGCGAGAAAAGACCACAGCAGCCCCGCTTCCTGCGCCTCTTGTCGAGGGGTGGACTGTGCCGCCGGAATTCGCTTCGAAGCTCGGCGAAACGGCGAAAGCGCTGCGGGCGCCCGCGGTTCTGCAAATTCTCGCGGCGGG
>ERZ779737.1580-NODE-1580-length-17242-cov-3.020597_pt1 | contig 17242 bp, 16 predicted proteins | sample MGYA00511889_ERZ779737 | MGnify/ENA primary metagenome ERZ779737 (study PRJEB29588, sample SAMEA2163575) | human gut metagenome | biome: human gut; feature: human-associated habitat; material: faeces | place: Denmark | collected 2008/2010 ...
AAGAGGACCTAATAAAGAGGTATGGAAACTTGAAAATAATTTGAAGGAACTTATTGATAGTGTTAAAGATATTTTGGCTGATGATTTTGCATTTGTACTTATTAATTCTTATACAACTGGATTTAGTCAATTTTCACTAAATAATTTATTAAGATTATCGTTTAAAGATTATAAAATTGTAACTGGAGAAATCGGCTTACCTATTTGTGAAAATAATTTGGTTTTGCCTTGTGGAGTATATGGAAAAATTACCAGAGATTAATATTATATATGAAGATAATCATTTATTGGTAGTGGAAAAACCGATTAATATACCCGTGCAAGAAGATGATAGTAAAGATTTAGATTTAATTACAATTATTAAGTGTTATTTAAAGGATAAGTATAAGAAGCCTGGTAATGTATATTTAGGCATGGTTCACAGGTTAGATAGACCTGTTGGGGGAATTATGGTGTTTGCAAAAACATCAAAAGCAAGTTCTAGATTAAGTGAAGAAATTAGGAAAAAAGAAGTTAAAAAGAAGTATTATGCTGTTTTATGTGGGTGTGTTAAAGATAGTGATGTTCTTAGAGATTATTTAGTTAAGGATAATAGGACTAATAATAGTTATGTGACAACAAAGGATAAGGGTAAGGAAGCTATATTAGAATATGTTAGGCTAGACTATATGAATAATTATAGTTTGGTAGATGTTAATCTTATTACCGGTAGATCACATCAGATTAGGGTACAATTTGCTAGTAGAGGATACCCTTTATATGGTGATTATAGATATAATAAAAAGGTAGATATGGGTTCTAACATTGCTTTATACGCTTATATGTTGAAGTTTACCCACCCTACTCTTAAGAAAAAAATGTGTTTTAAATTAGATATGCCCAATAGATATCCATTTAATCTATTTAAGGAAAAATAATTATGGAATTGAATTATAATGATATTAAAAATGAATTAGAATCTCTTAAGTCTAGTAATTATGAAGAATTTTTAATTAATATGATCGTTATTTTACGTACTAGTAAAGAGGCTATTTTAAAATTGAAAAAATTAAATAATGCCAATCGATTTTATCATTATTTGGATTATTTGTTTTTGCATATTGCTTTTTTATTAGGTATTATTACTAAAGATGATTTAATAGACTATACTGCTTTAACTAAAAATTTTATAAAGAATTTAAATCTAACTAATAAAACTTTAAAAAAACTTAAATATTTTAATTATCACATTTTATGTAGCGATAATATTGATGAGATAATATTTCTAGTGGATAGTATTCATTTGATGGCCAATAATTTAAGTGATAGAAATTGTTTATATGGTGATTATAATACTAATATCGACTGTTTAGTTAATGGTATTAATGTAATACTGCCTGATAGAGATATGTCTTTAGATTATGAAAATAAAAAAATTATGAATATTAATAAAAAAATTAAGGAATTTAAAAAGCAGTAGTTAACTGCTTTTTAATTTAGTAATACTATTTACAACAATTTGATATTCATCAAATCTTTTTTCTACTCTTCCTATAACACTTATGATATCTCCATATTTAAGATCTTTATTTTCTTGATATATAGATGGAAATAAAGTTAGGGATATACTCTTAAATTCATCACTCGCAATAACAAATGCCATTACATCATTTTTCTTGGTGAGCACTTCCTTTATTTTTTCAACATATAGAATAATATTTATTTTTTGATTAAATTTATCTTCGATGTTTATGGTAGTCAATGATTCATTTTGGCGGTATTCACTAACAGGATGATTACTTAGATAAAAGGAAAAACTAGATAATTCTAAATTTGTTAGTGTTTCTTTGTCATATTCTTGATATTGAATAATGGTTGGTTTTTCTATTTCGATTAAACCTATATCCTTAGTTAATTCAGCGTAGTTAATAATATTATCTAAATTTTCGTTTAGAGTTTTTTTATTTATATTAAAACTTGAAAAGACTCCAGCATTAATTAATGATGTTATTATTTTTTTATTGATTGTACCACTATAGCATCTAGTTACAAAATCTAAAAAATCTTTAAATGGTCCTTTTTCTCTTTCTTTAATAATGGCATGTGATACGGAATAACCGATATTGTGTATAATTGAAAAAGGACATATTATTTGTTTATTTTTAATTATGTATTTATAAGTACTTATATTGATATCTGGTGGTGTAATGGTTATTTTTTTGTGTTTTGCTTCGCTTATATATATTTGTGTTTTAATATCACTGCCTATGGCATTATTTAAAAGGCTTAACATAAAATAGTGACAAAAATGTCTTTTTAAAAAGGCCATTTTATAAGCTACTATGGCGTATGATACAGAGTGGCTTAAATTAAAACCATAACCGGCAAATTTTAATATTAATTCAAATATTTTAGTGGCACTTTCTTCACTGTGACCTTTTTCAATACTTCTTTTTATAAATTTTTCTTTTTCATTTTGAAGAATATCTAATTTCTTTTTGGACATTGCTCTTCTTAGAATGTCTGCTTCTCCTAGAGAATATCCTGCTAAAACATTGGCTATTTGCATTATTTGTTCTTGGTAAATAATTATACCATATGTTGATTTTAATATTGGTTCTAGGCTTTTATCAAGATATGATATTGGTTCTTTACCCGATTTTCTTTTTATATATGAATCAATGTTATCCATAGGTCCTGGTCTATATAGGGCTATAGCTGCAATTAGATCATCTAGCGAATTAGGATTTAGCTTTTTTAGAAAGTTTTTCATTCCGGGCGATTCAAATTGAAAAATGCCATCGGTATCTGCTTTTTTAAATATTTCCATTGTTTTTGTATCATCTAATGGAATATTATTAAAGCTAATATTTATTTGTTCATTATTCTTTATATTTGTAATTATTTCATCAATTATTGTAAGATTACTTATACCTAAAAAATCCATTTTTAGTAAACCTAGTTCTTCTAAGTAGTTCATTGAATATGCTGTTGTATAAATTCCTATATCATTTTTATATAGAGGAATTACTTCATCTAAATGTCTATTAGAGATAACAATTCCAGCGGCGTGGATTGACACGTGGCGTGGTAGCCCTTCTAGGTGCAATGAAATATCATATAGTTTTTTTAATTCCTCAGATGAATTAATTAAGCTTTTTAATTTTGAATTATTATTATACGAGGTGATTAAATCTTTATCTGTAATTAGTTTAGATATAGCATCAGTTAGTTTAAGGGGAATGTTTAATACTCTACCCACATCTTTGATAACTTGTTTGGATGCTAGCGTATTAAATGTGATAATGCCGGCGACATTTTTTATACCATATTTTTCAATAACATAATTAACTACTAATTCTCTTTTGTTACTGTCAAAGTCAATATCAATATCGGGCATAGTTACTCTTTCTGGATTTAAAAACCTTTCAAATAATAGATTGTATTTTATTGGGTCTATTTCGGTTATGCCTAATGTATATGCTACTAAGCTTCCTGGTGCACTTCCCCTACCTGGTCCTACTAGTATATTGTTTTTCTTGGCATATTTGACGTAATCATATACGACTAAAAAATAATTGCAAAATCCCATTTTGTTAATTATTGATAATTCGTAATCGAGACGGTCTTGGTACTTTTTTTCTATATTGTTATTAAGTCTTTTATTTAAACCTTTTTGACATAGATTGGTTAAATATTGAAATTCATCTATTCCTTCTTTATAGATGGGTTGAAGATTTTTGGTATATTTTATTTCGACGTTACAAATATCACTTATGTGTTTTGAATTTTGGATGTCTTCTTCATCTGCTATTTTGATTATTTCTTCTTTCGATAGTAAGTGATGAGCTTTATATGTGTTTAGTTCAAATTCTCCTAATACTTTGCCATCTCTTATCATATATAAATAATCTAAATATTGGTAATCATTTTTATTTAGATATAGTACATTACTAATAAATACTTTGGGGTGTTTTATACATTCTTTTTCTGATTGATTACTGTAACCTATATATTTATTTTCAAAAAGATTAAATATTTTTTCATTAAATGATTGGAATGGCATAACTAAAACGACGTTTACAAAGTCTTGTAAATCATCTATTTTAAGGTTTCTTTCCGATGCTAATGTAGATAGTTTAATTAGTGTTTTGTAACCAAGTTCGTTTTTAGCATAAAGAATTATAATACTATCTGATATAGTTAGTTCTAATCCAATAATTGGTTTAATTTGGTATTTCAAACAGCACTTATAAAACTCAATTGTCCCAAACATATTGGAATCAGTAATTGCTAAGGAGGTGTATCCTAGATTTTTTGCAAGACTTACTAATTTCTCAATATTGTTTAAACTACTTAAAAGTGAGTAACTAGTTTTGACTTGTAAAGGTACATAATCCATGATACACCTCCTTATGTTATTTAATGATGAGTAAGGCAATTATAATGCTGGTAAAAATAATCAAAGCTAGGAGTCCAAAAATTTTGGCATAGCCATTTTTATTAAGAGCATTAAGCAAATTTATTTTAAAAATATCTTGTTCTTTATGAGAGTTAGAAACCATTACTCCTTTATATGTTGATAGTTGGGTTTGATGTCCTTCTGTTAAAATATCTTCTGGAGTAAGGGTATTTAATAAAACTATTTTTCCTTTATCATAAACGGAATAATGAAGAACTATATCACCGTGAACTTTAGAAAAAGTTTTATCTGTTGGAAGTTTTAGTTCATATTTAGAAATGCCAGTTTCGCTGTTAGTAGAAACCATTACGCCTAGAAAATTTCCCTCTTTTAGAGAAGGATAATATTCAAATAATAGTTTCTTATAGGCAAGCATATTATATTTTTTAATTGATCTTTCTTTTTTCTTAAATTCATTTTCATTTACATAATCTATAATGTATGTATTCTTCATTTTTTCACCCTTTTACATTCTATTAAATATTACAAGCATAATTACTGCTAAAACAGCTAAGATAATGCCTAACCCTGCCATTTTAGCAAATCCCTTATTACTTGGTCCAATATTAGTTCCAAAAATACTTGGTCTTCTTACTAAAGTTTTTGGTTTATTGGCAAATGTTATTTTACCATTGTTAATAGAACTTGGTATATATCCCTTTTCTTCTTGTTCTATTTGATATGTAGTATCATCAATAGTGGTTTCAACAGTAGTATTTTCCTTTTCTAATTCTTCTTTTTGTTCTTCGTACATAATTTTTCCTCACTTTCTTTTATTTTCACTAATCATTATTATTTGATCGGTTAAATATTTTATTCTTTCTATTATTCTTCTAGATTTTACTAAATCAATATTTTTACTAGTTGTACTTAGATGTTCTTCTAGTTCTTTAATATTTAGATTAGAGGTAAAAAATGTAGGTAGTTGCTGTTGCATTCGATATTGCAAAATTGTACCTAATATTTCATCTCTTGCCCAAGGTGTTGTTGTTTCTGCTCCAATATCATCTATTAGCAATAATTCAATTTTTTTAATATAATTAAATGTATTATTATAACTTTCATCGTCATTAAAACTTGCTTTTAGACTTCTTAAGAATTCTGGAAAATAGATAATAGCTATTTTAGAACCTTTTTTGGCTAATTCATTTAACATAGCTGAGATTAAATAAGTTTTACCTGTTCCAAAATTACCTGTTAAATATAATCCTTTAATAAATTTATCTTTTTGATAGTTATCTAAGAAGTTCTTTAACCATTTGATTGTCTCAAAACGGTTTGGGTCATCTGTATATATATCTTTCATTTTAGCATTTTTTATTTCTTTTGGAATGTCGAAAGTGTAGATATTTTCTTGGTATTTTGTTTTTTCTTCAAATTCTTTTTGATATTTACAAGGTACATAGTAAAATGCTAAATTATTTTCTTCATAGTTAGGGTAATAAATATGCCCTTTAACCTCATTTTGACAGTTTGTAAGATTTTTACAGTTTTTACAATTCTTAAGTTCTGAATTACTTTTTTGAAGTAATGATGTATGTTTCATAAGAATTTTTTCTGGAATTTTTAATTTTTCTATAAACTTTGTAAAAGAAGCGTCTTCTTTAGCTTCATTGAAGCTTTTTTCTAAGACAAAGTTATTTAAATGATAGTTCTTTTTTAATGCTTCAGCTAAACTTTCCATTATTTATACTCCTTTAACAATTCTTTTAATTGGTCTTGTTCCTCTTCAGTTGCTTCTTTTTTTACTATTTCTTTATCAAACCATTCTGGCAATTTAGTATTAGTGGTTGATGATTCTTTCTTGTAGGAAGATACCTTTTTCCATTTTTTGTGTTCTTTTTCGCAGGCTTGCATTGCTTCGTCGACAGTTTCTATTTTTAGACGTTGCCACTGGCCAGCGATTGTCTCTATAAGATTTCTGTTTAATTTTTTATTATTAACTTTAAGAGTATAATCGATCAAGACATTGACTACTCCTGGTTTTAAGCCATATTCTACGATTAAATCCTCTATTAATTTTAAATCTCTTTTAGTGGGTTCCATTTGATTATTTCTACTTTTTAGCAAACATCTTGGCGAGATTGTTTCAAAATCATAGATTATTTTGGCTCTTTTAGAATTATCCCCAAGTGGTTTTCTTAAAAATTCTGGCTGAGTATTATCAACGACGCTAGGAAGAAGACCTCCATTATCAAATTGATAGTAATTACGGCAATTTTTTCTTAACTCTTCTTTATTTATTAATCCTTTTTCATTGATACAAGTTTTAATAATATTTACCATTTTTAGGGCATCTATATCGTATATAAAAGATAAATTTAATATTAGCTCTTCAATATCTTTAGTGAATGCTTTTTCACTTATAAGATTTTTAGGAATACTAGATACTAAAAAATCAAAATCAAAATTAGTATTTATTCTTAATTTTAATTTGTTAGTTTTTCTAATATTGTCATTAACCACTTCGTATGAGGTTAGAGGCACTGATGCAAAAACGTCGTTAAATGAGGCGGTTATATTTTTATAAGATGTGGTATTTAGTTTTGGTATTTTGAAATAATTCACTAATTTTTCATATTCTTTTTTACCAATATTATTATATAGGACAATATTTAATATGGGATGATTAAAAAATTCATTAGCACTTATTGGAGAATATAATTCATATATATAGTTATTAACACTTTCTTCTTTAATATAACTTTTTAAAAGTCCAATGGCCTCTAGCTTTCTTCTGGCAATTAAAAATTCACTAGTTGACATATGCATGTTGGTAACTAAATGATGATGGGTTAGCTCGCTACTTATTATCTCCCCTTTTTCTAAATCTGACCATAAGATGTTATATAACATAATTGGAGTAGGTCCGATAATAGGCAAATATAATAAGTTTAAAATTTTTTTATCTTCTTGAATTAAAATACTCTTATTTACAACCACATATGTATCAGCAGGTAATACTTTATAGTTTTCCATATGACCACCATCTTTATACTCATTATACATTATTTAATAAGAGTTGTAAATAAACTAGTTAGCTATTTTTTATAAATATTTAACTAATAAATAATTATATGAAGTGGGGAAATATTACGTATAATTTTATTTTTTTAAGATATAATATTAGTGATGATGACTATGAATATTAAGAAAATTAAAATTATATCTGTATTTTTTATTTTGGGGTTAACTATACTTTTCCATTTTTTATATGACTGGTGGCCAAATGTTATTTTTTCTACATTATTTCCCGTTAATGAAAGTATATGGGAACATATGAAGTTACTTTATTTTGGAATCATTATTTATGGGATAGTTGAATATTTTATTATGAAAAAATTAAATTTAGTGTTTAATAATTTCCTTTTAAACCTATTTATTACAAGCTACAGCAGTATAATAATATATCTAGTAATTTTTCTACCTATTTATAATATTATTGGTGATAATATGATAGTATCTATTTCTTTGTTAGTAGTGGTTATTATTTTAGAGAGTATTATCAGTTATTATATTTTAAATTATAGGAATTTGGGTAGTATTTATAATATTATTAGTGTTGTTATGTTGATTATAGGCTATATAGGATTTGTATATTTGACATATAAGCCTATTAGAAACTATATTTTTTATGATAAATTAGAAAATAAATATGGTATAGATATATATGTTTTAGATGAATAATATTATTTATTCATTTTTATTATATAAAGGGAAAATATTAGGCACAGAAAACTACTTATTAGAATTACGGGGTTATACTCTTTAATTAATAAGCTCATAAGATTGGCTACCATATGTAATATAATTACTTCTTTAATATTTTTATTTTTACTATATATGATAGTTAAAATGGTTCCTATTATAAAGGCATATACTATGTTGATAAAACCGTTATGCACAAGTGCAAAAATAAGACTTGACAATATAATTGATGTGTTTTTTTTATTAAATTTATTTAGGTTATTGTATATTAGATATCTAAATACTAATTCTTCTAAAATTGGACCGATGATGACACTTCCAAATAATGCTATATATATGTTGATAGTGGGTATTTTTTGATTATTTATTAGCAATATCAAACTATTTAAAAATAAGGGAATACTGATAAATAAATATATTTTAGGATAATTATCAATCAGATTATATTTATTTACTTTGATTCTGTGTTTTTTGATTATGTATATTATATAAGTTATATTTGTTAATATTAGAATAATGCCTCCATAATTGTTGATAAAATTAGTTAGATTATCAATATTATATGTTGCATATACAGATGCTATAATAAAAAGAAGAATAGGGTTTAATAATAGAAGAATATATAATGGAATTAGACTTTTTAACAATTTTTTTATATACATAATTACACCTCAATTATAATTATACATTTTTTAATTTATTATAGAAAAAAAGATACTTAAGTGTATCTTAAAATAGTTTATTAGGATAAGTACCTTCTTCTATTAGTTTATTTATTTCAGCTACTAATTTTTCTTTATCTTCTTTATATGTTACTCCCATCCAATGAGCAGTAGTTTGTAGTAATTTTACTATGGCATATTTTTCTTTGATGGCATCTGATACTACTTCTGGAATCAAAAATTCACAGGTTGATAGATTATCTTGATTGGTATTTAAAAATTTTATTAATTTTTCTTCTAAATATGGAAATATTGTTTTAGTAAACCCAAACATATTCATTGATACAGGATGGTTTTCTTCTAAGTTAAAGGAAGGGCGATTATCTAATGGGGATGATGTTATAATGTTATTATTTTTGATGATACTAGATTCAATAATATCTTCAATGTTGTTTTTATTATATACGCATACGCCTCTTTTTACTGCTCCATTTTCGGTTAGGGTATTACCTACTTTATAACCTACAAGACTATAAGTACTATCATCTTCGTCTTTCTTATCTAAAAATTCACTAACAACACGGTAAGCATCATAACCATAAAAGTCATCAGAATTTATTACAGCAAAATTTGCGTCGATTAAATCTTTAGCGGATAAGATAGCATGGGCTGTTCCCCAAGGTTTTACTCTATCCTCTTTATTTTTGAATCCGTTTGGTAGATTATCATTTTTTTGAAAAGCATAGTAGACAGGTATTTGTTGTTCTACTCTTTTACCTATTGTTTCTTTGAATATTTGATAATTTTCTTCTTTAATTATAAATACCACTTTGTTAAAACCGGCTTTTTTAGCATCATATATTGAATAATCAATAATAAATTCTCCGTTTGGTCCTACTGGTTCTATTTGTTTTAATCCACCAAAGCGACTTCCCATACCGGCTGCCATGATTAATAGGGTTTTATTTTTCATATATATCTCCTTTTTCTATATTGATGAATTAAGTATATCATAAATTTATATTTCTAACAAGTAAGCTTTTTTTATTTATATTTATGTAATTATATCGCGTAGCATTAACGCACAAAAAATTAGTAAATTTACTCTTCTTCATTATCAAAGGAAGTATTATATAATTGATGGTAAAATCCCCTTTTCTTTAATAATTCTTTATGCGTACCTATTTCTACAATGTTCCCTTGGTTCATAACAATTATTTTATCGACATTTTTTATGGTTGATAATCTGTGAGCAATAACAAAGCTAGTTCTTTTTTGCATTGATAAAATCAGTAGCACAAGCAATATCGCTGGCAAGATGCATTTGTTCATCTTTGATTAAAGAGTTACCAAATTTGATGTTATACTCTATATCTCCTTTGAATAGTATGCCTTTTTGGGGAACATAGCCGATTAAACTATGAAGATAGTCTTCATTTAAATCTTTAGTTGGTATTTCACCTATTAGAATAGTTCCTTTAGTAGCATCAAATAATCTAGGAATTAGGTTAATAAGTGTAGATTTGCCACTGCCAGTAGAACCAATAAAAGCTGTAGTACTTCCTTTTCCGGCAGTGAAAGAGATATCTTTTAAGATATATTCATCAGCATCAGGATATTTAAAGTATACGTGTTCAAATTGTACTTCTCCTTTTTTGGATGTTTTTATTTTACTTAAATTTTTACCTACTTTCAAAGAATTTTTTTGGTTCCATAATCATTTATTCTTTTTATGGATACGGATGCTCTTGGAATAATAATGGCCACCATTGAAATCATTAAAAACGACATTATTATTTGTATTGCATATTGAATAAATGCCATCATATCTCCTAATCCCATAAGATTAGCATAAATGTTTTTAGCTTCATTATAAACAATCAATAGGGTCGTTTTGTTCATAATAAGCATCATTATTGGAAACATCAAACTCATTGTACAATCTAGGAAAAGTGATGTTTTTGTAAGAGTTTGATTAACTTTATCAAAACGTTTTTCTTCGTGTTTTTCATTAGTGAATGCTCTTATTACTGGAATATCTGAATTTATTTCACGCATTGTTAAGTTTAATTTATCTAATAATTTTTGAAAGTTTTGAAATCTTGGCATACAAAGAATAATAAGCACTAAAACTACCGCAAGAGCAATAATATAGGTCATAGAGGTATTGGTATTCATTACTTTTATGAGTGCTCCTATAGCCACAATTGAAGCGAATATGACAATTCTAAAGGTCATTATTAACATATTTTGAATTTGATTTATGTCGTTAGTACTTCTTGTTATTAGTGATGATACTCCAATTTTTTTACCTTACCTTGAGAAAAATCTAATACTTTAGCAAATATTTTATTTCTTAAATCTCTATCCATTCTAGAGGATATAATTGCACCGAAAAAATTTCTAAGGCATGCACAAACCATAACAGTAAATGCGATTAAAATCATAATTATACCCGTTTTTATAATATAATTAGTTTGTATTTTCGCAACGCTGATACCTAGTTTTTGATATTCTTTAATAAGATAATTGACAGAAAGATTTTTGTCTATACTAGCAATTATTTCATTTGTAGAATTATATAAATTTGCTAAGCTTTCTTCTTTGGTTTTGGAGTCTATATTTTGTAAATAGTTTAAATAGTCTTCTTCTTCAATAATGCTATTTATATTAAACTGTTTTTTTAGGTTATCATTAGTAGTTATTACATATGTTGTAATTGCTCTATTTAAGATATCACTTACCTCATCTTCATCTATATATGGATACTTGGATTTATATTTGAGGTACTCTTCTTTGGTAATTTCTTCTTTTGATATTTTTTTATAAGCATCAGTTATTATTTTACTATCACTATCTTGAAGATATAGGAATATTTTTTGATATTCTTCATTGCTTAAAGCTTCTGGAGTTATCTCCTCAATTCCTGAATAGCTTATCCCAGTATTAATTATCTTAGAGGTGTAACTGGGTAATTATAATTCTAAAACTGCTTGTGCTATTGGAGGATTATAATAAAGAAGATATATATGCAAGATTTCTTTAATGATTTTAATAATGTTTTCATAGTGCTTCCTTTCAATTATATCAAATAGATAGATTATTATTTGTGTATAAATAAATTATTAATATTTTTCTTTGGCATTAAGATTTTTACATTAGAAATTATTTTGATGTTATAAACTTTTTTATTACTATCTAGTTGTTCTCCGTCAACACACCATTTCTTTTTAGGAGTTTTCTTGAAATGAATTGTGATTTCATTTGTTTTATGTATATATATACCTGGTACTTTAGTTACATCTCCTGCTGCTAATATAAGAAGACTTTTAATTAGATCAATTTTCTTAGTGATTGAACAAAATAGTATTTCTAATTTTCCATCATCTAATTTAATATCTTTGTAAAAGTTATTAATACCCGCAATGCGATTAGCATTAGAGATAATGACAAATGAATAATTACCACGGTAGGTGTCTTCCCCTATTTTATATGTTAAATCATATAATGATGTTTTATGGAAAAAAGATTTAATTCCTTCTATAATATATGCAAAATGGCCTACTTTTTTCTTTAGCTCCTTAGGTGTAATGTATGGTACATCTAAGAATTTTCCTATACCTGCAACATAGACAAAATAGCCTTCATTGATACAACCAATATCCATTTCTTTAACTTCACCATCTAGTAATAATTCTAAGTTATTTAAAATATTTTTGCCATATCCCCACATTGTACCTATATCATTAGTAGTTCCTAGTGGTATATGAGCTAGAAGTAATTGATGATTTCTCTTTAAATTGCCTGTAACTATTTCATTAAAGGTTCCATCCCCTCCTACAGATATTACTAAGTCTGTATCGTCAGGAATATTTTTAATTATCTCTAAAGCATGTTTATAATATTCTGTATAAATAAAAGTAGGTTCATAACCTTTAGATAATAATTTTTTTGTAAATGATTCTTCTAAATTATATTTTAATTGCTTCCCACTACTCTTGTTATATATTATGATGCATTTTTTCATACTATCAAATCCTTTTATATAATTATAACACGTATAATGTCAAACATTAACACTAACAATTAAAAGCCTAGAATTTTATTTGAATTTTCGCTTTATTATAGAAAACTGAAATGGGTTTGATTATTATATTATAAATTTTATAATTTGATAAAACTTAGATAATAATTATTAGTGGCGTATTATATTTTTCAATTAATTTATATATATAGTTATTTATATGTATACTTTTTATTACGGTAATTAAAGTATTGCATATCTCCATATGTAATATATTTTTCTTCTTTTATTTTAACTTTTGGATGTTGTTTATAATACTTGGTTTCTAGTAATACAATGTATAGATTATGTTTCTTTGCATATTTGATATCAAATGGAGTAATGCTATCATAACATAAAATGTATTTAGCTTCCAAAGGAGGGGGATTAGTTGATAATTCATCAATATTCTTCCCAATTTTTATTATTATCTCGTTATAGCCATCACTACTATCTTGCATTAATGTTTTAGCTGTATATAATTTATTGACGTTATTAGTTGGTAGTGTGTCATATTCATAGGCAAATTCATAATCTGAAAATGAATCGCTATAATATACATGTACTACATTATTAATATCAAAGTTTTCAAAGCCAAAGATGATATGATCGTATGGTGATTGGAATGTTTCAAAATGGCTTTCATCAATAAGGCTACAAGAACACGCTCCTATATCAGTAGATGTTTGATAACTATAGGATAAATTGTTTAAATGTTTTTCACATTCGCTAGCGTGAACTAAAGCATAGAAAGGTGTTTTTTGTAATCTATAAATGTTTACACCAAAGTTATTGCTTGCATTTGTATCTAGATTTTTTGCAAGGGTTGTTCTATTTATAAGTGATGTATTTATTAAATTATATGAATAGTCCTTACAGGTTCTTATATCTTGATATAGTGTACTTGATAAATTATTATGTATATTACTACTATAGAAAGCTAATAACTCAGTAATAGTTAGTTTTTTTAACTTTAAAGTCATTTGATATGATCTTCTATTTTCTTCGCTTATAATAGGTTTATGAATGATTTGCTCAAAATTTAATACTTCATTTATATTTATCATTACATTAGGATATATATCTTGATATAGTGTATCTATAATTATATCTATTACCTTTTTTTTAGTTAACTCTTGAAATAGATTAGTTAATATAGTAATTGTTTCTTCTTTTGTAAGATTACTTTTTATTATAGATTGGATATTGTTAACTATTTCATAAAGATTATGATGTTCTAAATCTTCAAAATAAGAAATAATAATATCTTCTTTATTATTTCTTATTGCATCTAATAGATTAGTATAGAAAAAAAACGTTTGAGTATTTGGATTAAAAGTATTTATTATTTTATTGTAGTAATTTAATCTTAATTTTTCTATTATTGATGTATCTATATATTTAGTTAATTTATTCATAATAGAACGATAGCATTCTACATCTTTAATGGTGCTGATTAATTTGATAAATCTGGTATCATATAATAATTCATAAGTATCTAAGCCATTTAGATAACCATTTAAATATTTTATGGGTAGTTTTAATAATTCATCTATAGTCAATTCATCCATGGTAGTTGTCATTCCTCCTATAGTTATAAGTTAATTCTGCAATAGTAATCTATGTAGAATTTTTTTTGATTTATATTATACTACAATATTCTTAAAACTACAAAAGGAAATACATATAAATATATAGTTATTCTGTACGGAGTGCTATTACTGGGTCTTTTTTACTAGCCATTTTGGCTGGGATTGAGCCACCTATTACGGTTAAAGTGACACTAATTAAAATTAGTATAAGCGCGTGTACTGGATTTAATTTAGCTACGTTAGGTAAATCGGTGGCATTATAAATTATGCTGTTGGTTGGGAAAACTAATAGTCTAGCAATGATGATACCGATTAAACCAGAAATAGTTCCAATAATAAAGGTTTCAGCGTTGAAGACTCTAGAGATATCTTTTTTTCTAGCTCCTAATGCTCTTAGAATACCTATTTCTTTAATTCTTTCTAATACGGATATATAGGTAATAATTCCTATCATAATTACTGATACAACTAATGATATTGATGAAAAGGCAATCAATACCATGGTTATTGCATCCATAATAGAGCCTGACATTGATGAAATCATTTGACCTAGGTCGTTATACACAATTTTATCATTCTCTTCTTTATTCTTGTTATATTCATCTAAATAATTGGTTATTTTATCCTTAGCGTTAAAGTCTTTGGGATAGACATTTATAACAACGGGAACAGTATCTGCTCCTAAATATCCAAGTGTTAAGTCTTTGGTATTTGTTTCATTAAATGCTTCACCGGTTAGGATATTATAGTTTGCTTTTTCTTGAGATTTTACTATTTCAGAATCTTTATTACTATCAATAATAAAATCTAATAGTTCATTGGAATAGAATAATCCACTAACATTGCCGTATATTCTTTCTGATTCTTCTTTAGCGCGAACTATTCCTACTACTTTTAACTCTATAGCGTTGTTATTTTCATATAACTCTTTGAAATTAGTATTTACTGTATAATAATTTCCATATTTAATATAGTATTCATTATTTAATATTAATTTTAAATTAATATTTGATATTTCTTCAAAGTTAATTGTTTCTTTAGTAGAATCTAAACCTAATTGTTCTAAGATGGTTGAACTTATTCTATTTTTTGTATCTAATACTAGTAATAGTTCACTTTTATCACTTGGATATTTTCCATATAAAAGGTCAAAATTTTCTTTGACTACACCAGTATTATTTGATTCGCTTAATGTTTTAGGTATAGAGAAAAAATCAGTATAATTCAATGTTAAAGGACTATATACATCTTCTTTTTTACTTATAATGTTAATGCTTGTTGATCTTTGGTATGCTATGCCTGAGATTAACTCAGGATCAATATTTTCAATATAATCAATATATTCTTTAGTAAAGATGTTAGTATGACTAATTGTATCTTGAAGTTTTTGTTTAGGATAAATTATTTTCTTATCGGTATAAGAATTTTCATTTTTTTCAAAATTTTCTGTTAGTTGTCCCATCATATTTTCATCCATAGATACAGCTTGTGACGATATTATAATTGGTAAATTTGAAAGGGTATCTTTTTCAAATTTGTCTATTTCAATATCAAAACCATTTGATAATGATAATATTAGAGCAATACCAATAATACCTATTGATGATGCAAAGGCAGTTAGTATGGTTCTTCCTTTTTTAGTTTTAATATTATTGAATGATAATTTTAGAGCAGTCCAAAAACTCATGGAAGTCTTTTTTATGTTGTAATCCTCTTTAATTTTTTCTTCATTTTTAATAGGATTTGTGTCATTGACTAGCTCTCCATCTCTTAATTCAACAATTCTAGTAGCATATGACTCTGCTAATTCTTTATTATGGGTAACCATAATAACTAATTTATTCTTTGATATTTCCTTAATTAATTCCATAATTTGAATACTAGTTTTTGTATCTAGGGCTCCCGTTGGTTCATCTGCTAGAATTAGATCTGGATCATTTACTAAAGCTCTAGCTATTGCTACCCTTTGCATTTGACCTCCAGATAATTGGTTCGGTTTTTTATTTATATGATCTTGCAAACCAACTTTTTCTAGAACTGAAAGAGCTTTTTCTCTCTTTTCAGCATTTGAAACGCCACTTAGAGTTAAAGACATTTCAACATTTTCTAGAATAGTAATATGGGGAATTAGATTATAACTTTGAAATATAAATCCAACAGAATTGTTACGATAGGCGTCCCAAGTAGTATCATTGAATTTTTTGGTTGATTTTCCATTAATTATTAAATCACCCGAATCATAACGATCTAGTCCACCTATAATATTTAGTAATGTTGTTTTTCCCGAACCAGAAGGGCCTAGTATGGCTACAAATTCATTTTTTCTAAACTTTAGTGAAAAATCTTTGAGAGCGTGTTGTTTAAAATTACCTGTGATGTAGCTTTTGCATATTTTTTTTAGTTCTAACATATAGATTTCCTTTCTTTTTAAACACTTTTTTAATTAGCAATAGAATTATATGATTAATAAGTGGAAATGTCAATATATTCACATAATTTCACAAAATATTTAAAACATAAAAAAAAATTATCCGCAACTACCTATCTTAGCATTACACTATTGTCGGCGTTCTAGTGCTTAACTTCTGTGTTCGGGATGGGAACAGGTGAACCACTAGGCAATAATCACGGATAAAATTTAACATATTTATATAATAGTTCTTTGAAAACTAGATAATGTGGTTTACATCAAATTATTTTTTATAATGAGTATGGTTAAATCCTCAATCTATTAGTACTAGTCCGCTCAATGTATCGCTACACTTCCACTTCTAGC
>ERZ779737.1581-NODE-1581-length-17242-cov-2.868971_pt1 | contig 17242 bp, 18 predicted proteins | sample MGYA00511889_ERZ779737 | MGnify/ENA primary metagenome ERZ779737 (study PRJEB29588, sample SAMEA2163575) | human gut metagenome | biome: human gut; feature: human-associated habitat; material: faeces | place: Denmark | collected 2008/2010 ...
ACCATATGTGTAATCTTTTCTTTTATTATTTCAATTTTTTTGTTATAATATTAAATACAGGTGAGCAAATATGAAAGATATATTTTTAAACAATTTACCATTTATAGATTTGCACGGATTTGATACAGAAAGTGCTAGAGTAGCAACAAATGATTTTATTAATGATAATATAATATTAAGAAATAAAAAAATACTAATAATACATGGAAAGGGAAAAGGACTAGTTAGGTCCTCAGTACATGAAACTCTTTCTAAAAGAAAAGAAGTATCAAGGTATTATACTGATGGACTAAATGATGGTTGTACAATAGTACATCTAAATATTGACAACTAGCTAGTCGTATGCTATAATAGGAAGCAATTTTAGGGAAGGTATTGTATGCTTGATAACAAGATTATTAAACTAGTAAAAGAAATAAGCACACTAGCACGGCAAATAGTACTGATAATCATTCTCATAATAATATTTTTAATTATATTATTCATTGAAGCAATATAATTCCAAAGGGAGGTTTTAGTTATGGAAGATGAAAAGAAAATAAACTGGTTAAGTCTATTTATTAAAATTGTAATAGCATTTGCTTTCATATTAATAATTGTTTGGTTAGTATCAAAACTAATAAATAGAAATAAATTATCTGATACATTTAAAAACAATATCAATAATATGGAAACAGTAGCGGTTAAATATTTTAAAGATATAGATTTGCCTACTAAACAAGGAGAAAGTATTAAAGTGACACTTGGTGAAATGATAGAAAAAGAATTAATCGTATCTGTTAAAACAAGTGAAGGTGGAAAATGTGATACCAAAGATAGTTATTCAAAAATTACTAGAAAGAAAGATAACTATGAGGTAGAAACAAGATTAGAGTGTGGTAAAGAAAAAAACACCATTACTAGAAAGTTCAGTTTTAATGATTGCAAAAACTGCTCTACTGATACTAAAAATAATAACACTAAGAATAATGATACAAAAAATAATAATACCGATGGTAATAATAGTACTAACAATAGTAATAAAAGTACTGGAGTTACTTATTACGAATATGTAAAAGAATGGACAACATATACCAAGTGGATGAAAGGTAATAAAACAGGAGATAATATTGAAAATAAATATGAATATTATGCCACTGCCGAAAAAACATATTACTCATTAGGAATAATAAATAAAAAAGATATTAAAGATAACACTATTGAATATAGATTAAAATTAAATGATGTACCAAATAGTAAATACTACTTTACTACTATTAAGGAATCTTCTTATTATAATGATGAAAAAGAATTTGCTTCTGATAAGAGTATATCAGTGGTAAAAGATAGCAGTTTAACTATAGATAATATTAAAGAATATTCATTAAAAGAAAACAACTTTACTTACAAGTTAACACCATATTATTATAAAGGAACATTCTACATAAATGTAAAAGTAAACATAAAATCACTAGAGGGTATTAAAAATATTAAAGATAAGTATTTAGTTCCAATTAAGATTACCATAAAATTTAATTCAGGAGACATAGTAACAACTAAACCAGAAGGAAGTTATGATACCATTACTTATTATAGATATATTCAAAAAAATAGAGACGTAATTTGGTCAGAAGATAATTATGTTGAAGGATATACCAAAACAGGAAACACTAAAGTACAATAAAAAAGTTAGCATCAGCTAGCTTTTTTTAATACCTTATCAACAATACCATAATTTAGTGCCTCATCACTATCCATAAAATAATCTCTTTCCGTATCATTGTCAATAGTATCGATATCTTTACCAGTATTATCAGAAAGGATCTTATTGAGTTTCTTCTTTAATTTTAATATCCTTTCAGCAGCTATTTTAATTTCGGTCGCCTGTCCTTGAGCCCCTCCCAAAGGCTGATGAATCATAACTTCTGCATTAGGAAGAATATATCTCTTGCCTTTTTCTCCAGAAGATAATAGAAATGCCGCCATTGAAGCCGCCATACCAACACATATTGTGGATATATCACTTTTAATAAAATTCATCGTATCAAATATAGCCATCCCTGCTGTAATAGAACCACCAGGAGAATTAATATATAGACTAATATCATCATTATTTAAACTATCCAGATATAGCAGCTGTGCTACCACTATATTAGAACTATTATCTGTAATTTCTCCATTTAATATAATAATTCTATCTTTAAGTAATCTAGAATAGATATCATAAGCTCTTTCTCCCGTTTCATTCTTCTCAATAATAGTTGGAACTAAGTTCATATTTATCACCTACAAATAGTATAATATATAATGTAGTTTAATATACCTAAAAAAGTATGACAAAAAATGCACTTATATGGTATAATTAAATTATAAAGTAGAAGGAGGAAGTACATGCAAACAATAATAATAACATTAAATAATGGAAAAAAAGAAGAATATGTAAAGGGTATAAAAGTAAAAGAAATATTAAATAAAATGTCTAAAGAAGAAAGAGAAGATGCCATATTAATAAAGTATAACAATAAAAAAGTGGATTTAGAAACAGAACTTAAAAAGAATGGTACACTACAAATATATGACATAAATACTCTTGAAGGAAATAGAATCTATGAAAGAGGACTATTATATTTATTTATCTATGTTACTAATAATATTTTAGAAAAAGATACCAAAGTAATAGTAAAACATTCTATTGATAAAGGAATATTCTGTAAGATAGATAAAAAAGTAGAAGATAAAGATGTGTTAGAAATAAAAAAACAAATGAAAGAAATAGTCTCTAAAAACATCCCATTTACCAAAATGGATACAACGAAGTACGAAGCAGTAGAATATTTTAAAAGTATCAAAAGAGAAGATAAAGCTAAAACATTATTTTATGATACATCAAAATATGTATCATTATATAAATTAGATGAAAACTATAATTATATAGTAGGAGATCTTCCATCATCAACAGGAGTACTAAAATACTTTGATTTATCATTAATAAAAGATAAAGGAATAGTAGTACGTTTTCCATCAATATATGATAATAAAAAAGTAAAAAGATATACCCATCATACTAACTATTTCAATACTCTTGAAGAATACTCAGCATGGGGTAACAATTTAAATATAAATAATATTGGAGAGTTAAATGACTATATAACCAGTAATAAACCAGCAGATATCATTCAGCTATCAGAAATAATGCAAGACTATAAATTACTTAGTATAGCAGAGCAGATAGTTCTAAACAAAGAAGACTATAAAATAATATTATTATCAGGACCATCAAGTTCAGGAAAAACTACTAGTGCTATGAAATTATCATTATATTTAAAAAGTCTAGGACTAAACCCGACTCATTTATCATTAGATGATTACTTCCATGAAAGAATAGAAACTCCACTAGGAGAAGATGGAAAACCAGACTTCGAATCAATAACAGCGGTAGATATAAAACTATTTGATAGTCAAATAAGTAAATTACTAAAAGGTACAAAAGTTGTAGTTCCAACATTTAATTTCATTGATGGCAAAAAAGAGTATAAAAGAACAGTTCAGCTAAAAGAAAACGACATCTTAATAATTGAAGGATTACACGCCTTAAACGAAGAATTATTAACCAACATTCCAAAGAAAAAGAAATTTAAAATATATGTAAGCCCATTAACTTACCTAAATATAGATAATGATAATAGAATAAGTATGACAGATTTAAGATTATTAAGAAGAATGGTAAGAGATAATAGAACGAGAGGATATTCTCCGTCAGTAACACTTGGTACTTGGATGAAAGTTAGAAGTGGTGAAGAGAAGCATGTCTTTCCATATCAAGACAATGCAGATGCCTTATTTAATACCAGTCTAGCATATGAGTTATCAGTTTTAAAAACATATGCAGAGCCATTATTATTTTCCATAAAAGAAGATGATCCAGAGTATCAAACTGCTCAAAGATTAATAGAACTATTAAAATTCGTTTTACCAATTCCAAGCGAATCAGTACCAAAAACATCAATACTAAGAGAATTTATTGGAGATAGTTATTTTGAATAATAAAAAGCATATATATTAATAGGTGTAATATGAATAAATATAAACTATTAATATTAATATGCTTTTTTCTTATAACAATAACTCTTCCTAAAGTAACTGCTAGTGTAAATAGTATGAATTTGTTGGGTAAGGTAATAATTTTAGATTCTGGTCATGGTGGTGTTGATGCTGGAGCCACTGGTAATCAGATAATAGAAAAAGATCTAAATCTAATATTGACAAGAAAACTAGAAAAAGAGTTAGTTTCTCGCGGAGCCACTGTCTATCTAACAAGAGAGGATGATAAGGACTTATCCACAACTACTGTTAATAGAAAAAGAAGTGATCTTTATAACAGAGCCAAATACATAAATAAAATATCTCCTAATATGTATATATCAATTCATTTAAATTCTGTAACAAATTCATCATGGAGAGGACTCCAAGTATTTTATACTACTAAAAACGAAGAAAACAAACTAATCGCCGAAACAATAACGAATCATTTAAAAGAAAGCATATCCAATGTAAGAGAAATAAAAAAAGATAATACTTACTATATGTATAAACACATAACATCACCAGGAGTTCTTATTGAAGCAGGCTTTATTTCCAATTCAAATGATAGTTATTTATTGCGAAACAAAGAGTATCAAGATAAATTAATATCATCAATCTCAGATTCCATAGAAATTTATTTCCAAAAAAAATAAAAAACACTTTCAAAAAAGTTAAAAATAGTATATACTCATAATAGGTGATAGTATGCAAAAGATATATCTAAAATATGACGAATATACACCTCCAGTAGAATGTGATTATGGCTTTGTAAAAGAAATGTTATATTTAGGATTTCTATATCCACTAAAAAAGAAAAACTATAAAATGTATTATATTATGCTCCTAACAGAGGTGGCGGTATCAGCATTAATAATGACATTTATACCATTCAAATTAGGTATATTACTAACAGTTGCCATGTTATTTTTAATAAATCTTTTATTCGCAGCAAACTATAATATGATAGTAATTGAAGACTTACTAAAAAAAGGATATGTACCATTAGATTATACATCATCCAATATATTAATAAAAAAAGGAATATACTTTAAACTACAATAATAATTAAAGAGTATATTCTTTTTTAATATTTAAAATATTTATATTCCATCTCCAAATCACAGTCCATGCCAGTACCATAATCGAGATTACCAAATAATTTTTCTATTCTTTTATTATCTATTTTTTTATCATTTAACATCTTATCAACTTCATTAATAATTTTGACAGTTTTAACTAAAGCCATATCATATAAATCAAAAAAGGAATAACTAAATTCTTCACCAGTACATGGATGCTTCCAGGTATTATTATCAAGATTTAAATATTCTAAATGACTATTAGGATTAACATCAAAGGATAATTCTTTCTTCTTAACAACCTTATCACCACATACTATATCCATAATAGAATAAACGCTCTTTTTTACTCCAAATCTATCATAATTAAATATATGATAAAACTTCTTCATATCCTTTAAACACTTATAATAAATAGTACTAACATTATCATAGCTATATACCTCTTTAACAACTTTATCAATAGTATCCTTTAGTTCATCATTAAATTCATCAAATTTAAATATTTCATTATATACTTTATATTTTCTTGGCATAATATTTTCTCTCTGATAAATAAGATATATATCTGTATAGTATTCCATCTTTTCGTGCATACCATTATATTTATAAGTATTCTTATCTTTTTCATCATATCTACCAGACATATATATAGTAAAAGGATGAATAGTACTATCTAAAGCAAAATGACATATTTGTCCATATAAATAAGACATAACCATAACATTATCATTATAATTCATTTTATTAATATAATTAATTAGTGTAACAAAATGTTTATTAACTAGACTATGCTGCATAGAAGTGTTGATTTTGTGTACTTCTTTAGCCTTTCTAGAAAGATGAAAATCATAAAAAAAATAAGGGTCAGGACCTTGTCCAAAGACCTTTAAATAATTCAAATTAATCTTACTTTTATTTTTAAATTTATTACATACATCACTAGCAAAATAACTATGTGTCACTGAACTTGGCATTTTATCGCCTCCTAAATAATTATATCATTTTTTCTTAAAAATATATACCAATTTTTTCAAATCTATGGTATACTTTATTACAGAATAATGGGGATGAGTACAAATGGAAAAGAATTTTAAAACAATAGATGAACAAATTGAAATACTGAAAGAAAAAAATCTCATAATTGAAGATGAAGAAACAGCTAAAGAAATATTGCTGAGAGAAAATTACTTCTTTTTAATGGGATACCGTCATGTGTTTATGATCTCTTCTAAAGAAAGAAAATTTATCCCAGGTACAACATTTTCGGAAGTTTACTCATTATTCACATTTGATAGGAATTTTAGAAATATAATATTTAAAAATGTTTTAGTTATCGAAAATCAATTAAAATCCGTTCTATCATATCAACTATCTAAAAAATATGGTTATAAAGAGAAGGACTATTTAAATCCTAAGAACTTTACCAATGACCATAGTAAATCGCGAAGAGTGCACGATTTAATAGATAAAATGAAAAGACAAATAAGAATAAATGTTGGTCCCCATGCTGCCACTATGCACTATATGAATAACTATGGTTATATACCAATGTGGGTATTAGTAAAAGTATTATCGTTCGGTATTGTTTGTGAACTATATACAATATTAAAAGAAGAAGATAAAATAGAAATAGCGGAAGTATTTAATACTACGCCATCACTCCTTGAGGATATTCTAGTAATATTATCTAATTATCGTAATCTATGTGCTCATGAAGATATTGTCTTTGAGCATCGTACTGAAAGAGTAGTACCAGATACCGAATATCATGAATATATGAATATACCAAAGATGGATGGTGAATACATTTATGGTAAGAATGACTTATTCGCAGTAATAATTATCTTTAAAATACTACTTAATGAAAGTAATTTTAGACTGATGATGAAAGAAGTAGAATATGAGATAGAATTACTAGATGGCAGAATAGATATCATACCAATAAATAAAATATTAGATAGAATGGGATTCCCAAAAGATTACATGGAAATAATAGGAAGGTGATAATAAATGAAAAAAAATAAAATATTAATACCATTACTAGTATTTGTAGCTTTTATAGGAGGAGCAGCTTGGTCATATTTAGTTATAAAGCAATTAGACCATGGAACAATATTAACTTCTGGTAGTGGAGGAAATTATACAATAAATGAAAATAGTATATCAGCAGCAGTTGATAAAGTATATGATGCTACTGTAGTAGTGGCTAGTTATAAAGGAGAAACATTGGTATCAACAGGTACAGGCTTTGTATATAAAACAGATGGATCGACATCTTATATAATGACTAATAATCATGTTGTATCAGGTGGAGGTTCTGCTAAAGTAATCTTTAGTGATGGTACCTCAGCAGATACTAAAATACTAGGAGGAGATACATATGCTGATATAGCAGTATTAACAGTATCTACTTCAAGTATAAAGCAAGTAGCAACACTAGGAAACACAGAAAATATGAAATTAGGAGACACAGTATTTGCAGTAGGTGCTCCTCTAGGAGATACCTATAGTGGTACAGTAACTAAAGGAATACTATCAGGAAAAGATAGATTAGTAGAAGTGAGTTTAAATGGAACTACTAGTGATTACTATATGAAAGTATTACAAACTGATACAGCCTTAAATCCTGGTAACAGTGGTGGACCATTATGTAATGTTAATGGTGAAGTAATTGGTGTTAACTCATTAAAATTAACTCAAGAAACCAGTGGTACGTCAAGTTATAGTGTTGAAGGAATGGGATTTGCAATACCAATTGAAGATGCTCTATACTATGCTGAAACAATAGAAAAAGGTGGAAGTATAAAGAGACCATACATTGGTGTTAGTATGCTAGACATAACTAATAGTTATTACTTATGGCAGGCTAAAATAACTATACCTGATAATGTTAAAGCCGGAGTAGCTGTAGTGGATGTTGAATCTAACTCACCAGCAGATAAAGCAGGTATTAAGAAAGGTGATATAATTACTAAGATTGAAAATGATGATATATCATCAGTAGCTAAATTAAGATATGAACTATATAAACACTCTCCTGGAGATAAAATAACAGTTACATATAATAGAAATGGTAAAGAATTAAAGACAGAAGTAACACTTGAAGAAAGTAAATAGTTACTTCTTTTTTTTGTATCCCCTTGAGCCTAAGGTCTCAAGGAGGCTTGCTAGAGCCTAGGTCTCTATCAAGAACGATTTTGGTAAAAACACTTGAAAAATATGTATTTTTATGATACACTAATGCTGATTTTGAGGGGAGTTAAATTAATATGGAAAATAGAAAAATTTCTAAAATAATTGAAGAGGTAAATGAAGTGGTGTCTTCAATGACGCCTGCAAAAAAATATATAAGTGGTAAAAAACTAAATGCCAAGACACAAAAAGCCTTGTCAGATATTGAAAAAAACCACAATACATCTTGGGCTGTAGAAATTTTTAGAAGAAATCAAGAAAACTTAGACCTTATATCATTATTATATAGAGGAAATAAAATTTCTTATGAAAAGATGTTTACAGAAGCGTATGATTATGCAAAATCATTAAAGAGTATTGGATATACAAAAGGTGATACAATTCCAATTTGTATTGATAATATACCAGAATTTGTTTATTTAATGATTGGTGCTAGCTTTATAGGCTGCAATTTGGTTGTGGTGGGTGATTGGTTTAATAAAGAGTATTTAAAAGAAATATTAAATGAAACAAAGAGCAAATATATATTTGTTTCAAATAAAAACTATGTGCAAATAAATGAGGCAATAAATGAATCAAATATAGAGGAAGTAATAATGCCTACACTTAATGATTCACTACCAATAGAAAAAAATGGTGTTAAATACAATCCATACCAAGAAATAGAAGCAAAATTTTGCCATAATTTTACAAACAACATTAGTGAATTAAAAAAACAAAGCCAAAAGAGAATATTTGGTATTAAAGAATTTGCAAATATAGGAAAAGATTATACAGAAGAAGTAATAGAAAATGTTTCGATTGATGCTCCATTTATACAAACATATACCAGCGGAACAACTGACCCTGGCCGTCCAAAAGGAGTAATTCATTCTACTAGAAGCTATATAACATTATCTAGGTGGAAAGAATCAGATGTATCAGGATTACCAAGTATGAGAAATATGACTATTTTAGGACATATTCCCACATATACTCATATGGAACTATCATGTGCAATATCGGATACATTATATGAAAAATGTACTTTAGCATTAGAACCATATTATGATAGAGACTTCTTTATTTATTCACTTTTAATCAACAAGCCTAACTTTGTACCAGCATCAACCGGATTTTGGACAAAATTGTGTGATCAATTAAATTATGATGAAAAGTTTAAAAATATTAATATGCCTTTTTTAATGTTACCAACAGTAACAGGAGAAGAGTGTTCACCTGGCGAAGAATATTATTATAATGCAACATCAAAAAAGCATAAATTTGGTACCGATAAATTACCTTATCCACTATCACCAGTAACATTTTCAATAGGTGGTGGAACATCTGAAAGTAGTGGCGTATTTGTTACAATACTAAAATCATTACAAGAAAAAAAGATTAGCAATATTGTAAAAAAGTATGGTTTAGGGCTTACTCCTCATAGTTTTGTCGACCTGGAAGTTTTAGATAAAGATGGAAATTATTGTCCAATAGGTAAACCAGGAATATTAGTAATAAATGGCCCTTGTAATATGCTTGGATATAGCGAATCAAAATTAAACGATTCCATATATGTAAAAGATAGTAAGGGGAAAACTTGGTTAAATCAAGGTGCTTATTCCTATAAAACAGATAATCAAGGAAGAATAAAAATGAAAGGAAGACCAAATAGTTTTATTACTTTATCCGATAAAACCGAATTACCATACTACGTAATTGAAGATATAATTGAAAAGGATATAAAAAATATTATGGTAGCGGTTCTTCTAAAAACAAATGATGATTCTTATGTTTGTCATATCGAATTACAAAGGCAAAGCAAATTATCACAAGAAGAAGTTATCAATAATGCTATGAATAGATTAGCTAATAGTGTCCCATTGGAAGTATTAAAAAAGTTATACTTAAGAATAATACCATCATTTCCTGTAGCTCCAAGTGGTAAAAGGGATACAAATCCTTTATTAGCAGAAAAAGTACCTGAAGATAGTATTAATTGTGCTGAGTATTTAAAAACTTCAAGAAATGTAAAGAAGAGAGTAAAACAATAATTACTCTCTTTTCTAATGTGGACAATAATACAAATAAATGTTATAATCGTAGTATAAGACAATAGGAGAATTATTATGAATGTTGAATTTTTAATTTTATATGCACTTATATTATCAATAACATTAAATATAATGTACTTCATCAGGAAACACATTAACTCTAACGAGGCAAAAATATTTTCAAAAATTCTTTTTTCAAATTTACTTGGATTAATGTTAGAATTGATGTGTATATATATGAGCAATAAATTTTCTCCAACATCATTGCCCGCAATAATCTTTACAAGAGCATATTTAATATATTTAATAACGTATTTATTGTTTATGACACTATATAATTATGTTTTATGCTATACAACAGAAAAGCAAAAAAAATTAGAACATTATAAAAAATTAAGAAACATATCATACACTATTTATGCAGTATGCGTTGTTGTGTGTATGGCATTACCATTGCAGACAGAAAAAGGTTATGCTATAGGCCCGGCAGTTAATTTTGTATATTTGTGTTCTACAATATGTATAAATGTATGGTTTATTCCAATGATAAAAAACAGAAAAATAATAGAACATAAAAAATTTGTACCACTTTATATATTTATTCTTCTTATAATTATCGTTGCTATAATACAAAGAATTTATCCTCAAGCTACTTTAATAACAATAGTGGAATTTCTAATAGTTTTCATAATGTATCATACCATTGAAAATCCTGATATGAAAATGTTAGATGAAGTTCATAAAGCCAAAGTAATAAGTGATAATGCTAATGAAGAAAAAACACTATTTTTGTATAATATGACAAATGAAATAAGAGGTATAACCAAAGATATCGATAAAGAAACAGATAATATATTAGATGAAACAGATAATAAAAAAATTGATGTTGAAGAAATAAATAATTCCGCTAGAAATATTAAAGGAAGTACTGCCAAATTTACTACTATGACAAATGAAATATTAGATATATCAAGTATTGATAGTGCTAGTGTTAGAATATATAATGAAAAATATAATATAAAAAGATTGTTAAAAGAACTTGTAGGAATATACAAGCCAAAAGCTCAAAATAAAAATCTAGACTTTAGAGTAAGCATAGCCAGTGATATACCAGAATATTTGTATGGTGATGGAATAAATCTAAAGAAAGTATTAACCATAATATTAGATAATAGTATTAAATACACCAATAATGGATATATAGAGTTTAATATAAATACTATTATAAAAGGAGATATAGTTAGATTAATAATATCAGTCGAAGACTCTGGAATCGGAATGAAAGCCGAAGACATAAATAAAATATTCACAAAGAAACAAGGAAAAGAAGATAATCATAATCTAAATAATAACTTATATAATGCTAAAAGACTAATAACACTAATGAATGGAACAATCGTACCAAGTAGTAGTTATGGAAGTGGAACAACCATAAAAATAATATTAGACCAAAAGTATGATACCATAGATACAGATATAAATAAATATGATAATATTTATGATAAAAAGAAAGTATTATTAATAGATGATAGTCCATCAAGTGAAAAACTATTTAATAAAATATTAAGCGGAACAAATATAGAACTAACTAGTGTAAAATTAGGAAAAGAAGGATTAGAAAAAATAAGAAGCAAAGAAAAATATGACTTAATATTATTAGATGAAGAGTTAGAACCACAAAATGGACATATAATTATGCGAAAATTATTAGAAATAAGAAACTTTAATACCAAGGTAATATTATTAACAAAAGATAATAAATATGATTATGATGATAGTTATTTACAGGAAGGATTTACTGATTACATAATAAAATCATCAGATAAAGAAGAAATGTTGAATAAAATAAACAAATACCTAAAATAAAATATCAAAAATTACTTGTAAAAAAGTAATTTTTATTGTATTATTATATTAGTGTAGAAGAAGTGAAAAGAGGGTAACAGTATGAGAATGAATAAAGAAGTGGTAATGGTACGTTTATCAGATATCATCCCTAATAGATTTCAACCAAGACTTACTTTTGATGAAGAAGCATTAAATGAACTTGCAAATTCAATAAAAGAACATGGAATAATACAGCCCCTAATATTAAGAGATTTAGGTAGTAAATATGAAATAATTGCTGGAGAGCGTAGATACAAAGCAGCAACACTAGCGGGTCTTACTGAAGTACCAGCTATCGTAGGTTCAATGGATGATCAAACTAGCGCAGAACTTGCTCTAATTGAAAATATTCAAAGAAAAGACTTATCGGCAATTGAAGAAGCTAAATCTTATAAAAAAATATTAGATATGGGTAATTTCACGCAAGATGAACTTGCCAAGAGAATGGGTAAAAGTCAGTCAACTATAGCAAATAAAATGCGTTTACTTGCTTTAACAAACGAAGTTCAAGTAGCACTAATGAACAATTTGATATCGGAGCGTCATGCGAGATGCTTGCTACAAATAAAGGATGAAGATAAACAAAAAGAAGTATTAAATAAAATAATTACAGAAAGAATGAATGTTAGAGATACTGACGAGTATATTAAAAATATGCTTGGTATAAGTAATGAAATGCCAAAAGAAGCAGTAACACCAGTAGTACCACCAGTTCAAGTAACTCCTGAAGAGCCAGTTGTACCAGCAAGTACCATAGCTAATGAACCAAAAACTCTAGATATTCCAGTACCTCCACAAGTAGAAAAAAAAGATGATAATCCTAATGTTTATGCCCAAAATAAGAATGATTTCATTGATATAAATAAACTAAATGAAGTGAAAGCACCAGTAACATCTGCTCTTGAAGGACTAAATATTGTTGAGAATAAATCAGATATTTTTGATGGAAATACAGTGATGGTAGAAGATAAGAAGGAAAAGAATATGATTGAAGTACCTAATGCAAAAGATGCAGAACAAGCACCAAATAGTATAAATAAAGTAAAATTAGCTACTGCAATTAAACTTGCAAAAGATGCATTAGATAGTATCACTGCGGCTGGCTATAATGTAACTATGGAAGAAGTAGATGGATTAACAGATTATCAAATAATAATAAAAGTTGAAAAATAAGAATAAAAAAAATAAATATCACTCATAATTAAAATGAAAGGGTGATATTTTTCCATGAAGAAAATGATACTTATATTAACTTTAATAGTAGCAGTATTTATATATAAAGAAGTAAAAAATAACGATATAATAATACCAGATACCGCTATAAGACTAAGGGTAATACCAAATAGTAATAGCACTTTAGATCAAAATATAAAAAATAAAGTGAAAAAGTATTTAAAAAAACATCGCTTTTGCTAAATGTTAATTATAAAAATTGTGAAATGTTTAGGAGGGAAAAGAATGAATAAAGAGTTTCTAAAAGATATTAAATTTGATGAAACAAAAAAAGTATATTATTTTCCTTATACAATTTGCGGAACAACATTAAACTATCTGACTTTATGAAAGAACTAAGCTACGTATATGCTGTATTTACTGCTTATTACGCATTTATAGATATGAGTAAGTATGGTGGATTGGAGCAGGTAGGATCAATTAGCTCTACATTGCCATCATCTGATACTAGAATAACTACTAATCCAGGAGATATAGTTCTATATTCATCTAACTAGATAGTAATATTCTATGATTCAAATACTTGGACTTACACAAAATTAGGACACATTAATTTATCGAAAAGTGAATTAATTGATTTGTTTGGCGATGAAGATGTTGTTACTACATTAACTTTAAAATAGATGAGAATCAAATAATGCTAGTTATTTTACTCTCAATTCAGAAAAAGGATAAAATAACCTGCAAAAATTAGTTGAATGAAGTCGTTTGAGTGAAAAAATAAGGAGGCAAAGAATATGGCTAATTCACATTATGTACCTATGCTTACATTAAGAAGATTTTCTGATAGACTTTGCCTTTTTAATGTTAAAACTGGTAAGTATAAGGAAAATGTCAAAATTGATAAAACATTTTCTGAACAGAACTTTTATTCTAACGAAGTAGAAGAAAAATTAAATAAAAGAATTGAGTCACAGTTTGGTAATTTATTTTTAAACAAAATTCTAAATGCAGAAGGAACCATTGAATTAAAAAGAGATGAATTAAATTTAATTAAAAAGTTTTTATTAATTTCAACAATTAGGAGCATGGGCAATGAGGAGTTTATGCAAACTGAACGAAAGTTTTACGATAATTTAAAAGACCATTGGATTAAATTTGGCAAAGAAAAAGGTTTAAGCGAAGAAGAAATAAAAGCTAGACCTATTGAACATCCATTTCAAGAAAAAATAATCGAAGGAGAAACGCCATTTGAATATTGGATGAGAACATTAAATGTTATCTTAGATTCTAATGGTACTCCAGAAGATATTTTAAAACATCCAGATAAAACGTATCCTGCTCATAGGTGGGCTGAAGTAATAAAAAATGGTTATGTTGCATTCTGGGATTCAGAATATGTGCACGATGAATATGTAATTACTGACGTCGGGATGACATCAGAAAATGAAAAAGGATGGAATGGTATAACAGTCCACAATATTAAAAAGACAAACTTCCTTATAGAGGTTTTTGAAAAAGAAAAAGATTTGCAAAATAAGATGGAAATAGCTAGATGGATGCATTTACATCGAAATTTTAGTGAAAATTTTATGATGTTTCCAATTTCTGCAAAGCGAATGATAGTTGAAATTGATCCTTTTTATAAGTTTAGAATTTTTGCAAAAGATCATTATGATATGCCTAATTTGAAGTATTTAACTGAACTTGTAAATGAAAAATTATTTTATCCAAATTCAAATAAATATGTCTTAAAGCAAGATGGTATTTCTCCGAAGTATCATCCAGATGATTTATACATTTATGAAATCAAGAAATTGACGAGAAGAGAGACTAGATATTGTAACGAGTTATTCTTGGATAGAATTAATACTTGGGTAGGATTTACTTCTTTAAACAAAGCTGTTGGTAGCATATTTTCGTATAAGAAAGCTAATTCATACCCATTTGTTCCAAGAGTTGATTATACAGAATTATATTTGATTATTAATGAAAGATATGGTTCGAGCATAGATATTGATACTATAGGAGGTTTTAGAAGATGAAAATGTTTAATGAATCACTTATAACTAGATTTAATACTCTTGAAAGAAATATAAAATCAAAGAGTAATTCTTTTTATGATTCCTATCTTGATCTATTAGAAGCTACAATTAAGTATTTCTTAGATGAAAATAATATAACATATGATGATTCTAGAACATGTGGCTATCTTGTTAAAGAAGAGTCAATTAAAAACTTCTTGATTAATGTACTTAAGTTAGATGATTATACATATAACAAACTTCCTGACTATATTAAGAAATGTAATGACCATAAGCATAAGAAAGAAAAAACATTAGGAATAGATAGTGTCATCAACTATTTAAAAGTTTATTACGATTTGATTAATTATTATATTGTCTTTATAAAAGGCATAAAGATTGAATATGATGCAGAGTACTTTACATCAATATTTGGTGAAACTGAAAGATTAAATAATGAATATAGAGAAGAAGTTCTAAGATTAAAAGAAGAATTAAAGGAATCTTACAATAATAATAAATTATCAGAACAGGATTTAGAACAATATAAGTCTCTATTATCCATCAAGGATATTGAGCTTTTAAATCTTGATGAACAAAACCAAAAGCTACAAGCTCAAATCAGTATTTTAAAAGATATTAAGTTAAATTCTATGGAAGAAAAACTAAATAAGACTATTGATATGCTTAATAATATGCAGGATTATTTAGTAGAAAATAGAATTATTGCTAGAAGAACATCAAAATTAATTGATGGTAGAGACATTACAGATGAAGAACTTGCTGCTGAAAGATTAAAGTTGGAGGTGATTAAGAATGGAAAATAAGCCTCAAAATGTATTTGATAGATTAGATTCCATTGAAGCTTCACAATCAGTTACACAAGCTCAAAATGAACAAATTCTTGATTTGCTAAATAAGCTTAGTAGCCAATCTGTTAAACAGAATGCTGGAGTTAGACCACAACCTCAGATATCAAATCAAGAGCTCTTAAGAGAATTTGTAAAAAAATCAAAAAAAGAGCATGTTTGGTTTGGCCCAATCAATGAATTTAATAAATCCAAAGCTATTGTAAATGTCTTATGCGTTGCTTTAATAATAGTTGGAGTATTATCAACAATTTTTACAAGTATTGCATTTAAGATGTATTCTACATTTACTTTATTTGAGAATATTTGGTTGATCTTTGCATGCATCATGTTCTCACATTCAGTAAATGCTAGAAAGAAGATGTTGGATTCTGATTTAAGAGATCATTCAAATACTGTCTTTGTACAAGATGCCGATGGTACATGGAGAGATACTAATAAAGAGAAGAAGAGATTTAGATGGTTTAGAAGAATCTCATATGTATCAGTTATGTGTAATATAATTGTTATTTGGGTTCAGTCTAAAGGATCTATAGCTATTACAGCTACAATTTTTGAACTTGCATTTGCAGGAATAACTGTTGGATTATTTTTTGCCTATATTAATTTATTTTGCATGTACGGCAACTTCATTTTATTTACTGGAAGAAATGCTTCTAATACTGAAACAATAACTCTTATATTCGATGTAATTGGAAAAAAGTTAGCTCCTTATGAAGAATATAAGGAAAAGATGAAAGATTATATATAAACATATTTATTATTTGTGTTACATTAGAAGGGCTGAATTCGTGGAAATTCGGCTTTTTTTTTGATATAATATAAGTGTGTCAGAAGAATACTCTGGAGCATTGGTACAAACATACCTTCGCAAAGGAGGTATTGCATATGACACAAGTAGATGAAAGACTAGCTAAGGT
>ERZ779737.1584-NODE-1584-length-17217-cov-3.042361_pt1 | contig 17217 bp, 19 predicted proteins | sample MGYA00511889_ERZ779737 | MGnify/ENA primary metagenome ERZ779737 (study PRJEB29588, sample SAMEA2163575) | human gut metagenome | biome: human gut; feature: human-associated habitat; material: faeces | place: Denmark | collected 2008/2010 ...
CTATTTCTAACTACCGATGGAGCCAAAAATAATCCTTGTAAAAACATCTTATTAGCCCCCATCGTAGGACCTACTTCCTTACCGCATCCTGGCACTGTAAGTCTTTCACTAACCAGATTAATTAATTTACTATTACCACATACATACGCCCCATTAGAAGCTATTCCTCCACCTAAATTTTTAATTAAAGAACCAACGATAATATCCGCACCTACTTCTAAAGGAGTAACTGTTCCAACCATCTCACAATAACAGTTATCTACCATAATAATACTATCAGAAGAAACCTCTTTAATTAAATTAACTACCCTTTTAACCTTATCAATACTAATACTTCTTCTAGTAGAATATCCTTTACTTCTTTGAATTGCCACTACTTTAACTTTATTATTTTTCAAATAATCTCTTATCTTATCATAATCAAAATCATTATCTAGTAAATCGATCTCATTATATTTAATATTATAACTTTTTAAAGAACTAGCATTTTCTTTAATACCAATTACTTCGTGTAATGTATCATATGGAGTCCCTGTTATATATAAAAGTTCATCATCACTTCTAAGAAGACCAAATAAAGTTACACATAAAGCATGAGTACCAGAAATAAATTGATTTCTTACTATTGCATCTTCACCACCTAAAACATCTGCAAATACCTTCTCAACAACATCTCTACCTATATCATTATAACCATATCCCGTCGTACTATTAAAATGAACCTCACTCACTCCATTTTTAATAAAACTATCTAGTACTCTTTTACTATTAATATAACAATCTCTATCTAATTTATCAAATACGCCCTTTAAATCAGTATCCGCTTTTTTTACCAAATCATCTAATTTCATAAACTAATCCATCCTCACTATACTTCCACTTAAACATTCTCTATCATTAACCATATCTAATATTTTAAGTGCTACTTCCTCTTTTTTAATCAATTTTTCTTGACCAATTCTTTTAAGCTCACTATTCAAAAAAGTCCTATCCATAGAATTTACACTATCGGTATCGACATAATTTAAAGCAAGGCCTAAAATTCTAACTTCCAAAACCAATGCCAAATTCATAGTCATATTAATAAGACCTGCTTTAGAAGCACAATAATCAATACTATAAGGATTAAAAGTATCAATACCATCAGTAGATGCAATATTAATAATTGTATCCAAAACTATATTAGCAAATTTCTGAATAACTAAAAAAGGTCCAACTAAATTAACTTCCAAAACTTGCATAAACTCGCTCTTATCTTTATCTAAATAATAATTATCCATACATAAACAAGCACTGTTAATTAAAACATCAATATTGCCATATTTATCTAAAACAGCATTATAAAAATCATTAATATCTTCTTGCTTAGTAATGTCACACTTATAAATCATAACATCAACATTATATTTACTAATTAATTCTCTTTCTATCTCATTAGCGCGTTCTAAATTATTAAAATAACTAATTATAACATCATAATTATTCTTAGCAAATGCTATCGCAATCTCATGACCAATATCCGATGTTCCACCAATAATTAAAACTCTTTTTTTCATAGGACCTCCCTTTTTCATAGCAATATTATAACACGTATAACGAGAAATAACCATTAATTTAATATATATTAATGGTTATTAAAAACAAATATTTTATTTTCTAAGATAATTATTATAATTATAATCATCATATCTATCATCGATCATCATATCTTTATCCATATATTGTCTAGAATGATCACCATATAAAAATTTAGTAGGAACTAAAAATAAATAAGGCATCGTAAAGATTGCCAAAAACAAAGCTATCTTTCTTTTACTTTTTTCTTCTATATCTATTTTTTTAAAACAATACTTATAATTAAAATAATAAATAAAAAATCCTGATATCAAAATAGCTACAATAATTATTATAACTGCATAAATATTATTATAAGGATTCCAATACAAATCACTGAATAAATCACCTAAAGGAGCAAAATCTAATAACATTAAAAATAATGCACCTATAAAATCAGCTAAAAAGCCAAATAACCAAATTTTTAAAATTGTCTTACCATAAATTTTCTTTAAAGGCATTTTCATTAATTTAAGGATAATTAAAAGAACTAAAGAATCAATTAAAAAATTAATAGGTAAAACAAATAACCATCCTAAAGGAACAATTATAAAAAACCAAATAGGAAATACAACATTATAAATCTTATTATTATTCATATAATCACCATCTAGATTGTATAATAAAAAACAAAAAAAGTCTACCAAATGATAGACTTTTAAAAATTACTTATTAATTGTCAATTTATCCTTATCAACATCTACTATTAACTTATCACCTACTTTAATAGTATTGTCAATAAGTCCTCTAGCCAAAATAGTTTCCAAATTTTTAACAATAAACCTTTTAAGTGGTCTTGCTCCATAATTATGGTCAAAGCCAGAATCTACAATAAAGTTCTTCGCTTTATCTGTTAAAGACAAATTGATATTTTTATCCTTAAGTCTCTTATTCAAATCTGAAATTAATTTATCTAATATTTGATACATTGTATCCTTATTTAAGGAATTAAAAATAATAATCTCATCAACCCTATTTAAAAATTCCGGTCTAAAGTTTTCCTTTAACTTGCTCATTACTAAATCGTGATTGTTATTATCTTCTAAAATATATTCACTACCAATATTAGAAGTCATAATAATAATTGTATTCTTAAAGTCGACAGTTCTTCCATGGCTATCGGTAATTCTACCATCATCCAATATTTGTAACAAAATATTAAATATATCTCTATGAGCCTTCTCAATTTCATCAAATAAAACTATACTATAAGGATTTCTTCTAACAGCCTCGGTAAGTTGACCAGCATCATCATAACCGACATACCCAGGAGGTGAGCCAATCAACCTTGCAACTGAATGTGGTTCCATATATTCGCTCATATCAATCCTAATCATATGTTTTTCATCATCAAATAACTCATATGCTAAAGTTCTAGCCACCTCTGTTTTACCAACACCGGTAGGTCCTAAGAAGATAAAAGATCCAATTGGTCTATTTTCATCCTTAATACCACTTCTTGCTCTAATTATTGCCTCACTGACAAGTTTTATTGCTTCATCTTGTCCCATTACCCTTTTTTTCATATTATCTTCCAGATGTAACATTTTTTCTTTTTCACCACTAGCTAATTTACTAATAGGAATATTAGTCCATTTAGAAATAACCTCATAAACAGATTCTTCAGTCACAACATCAGATAAAATTTTATTTTCATCTTTTTCTTGTAAAGCCTTAAGTTCACTTTCTAATTTAGGAATAACACCATGTTTTAATCTAGCCAAACTTTCTAAATCGTACTTAGAAGAGGCAATCTCCAAATCAAAATTAGCCTTATCTAATTCCTTTTTCTTATTATTAATAAGTTCATTAATATTCTTCTCTTCTTCCCAAGCCTTACGCAAATTCTTTTCTTCTTCCTTAAGCTTAGAAAGCTCTATATCAATATCTTCACATCGCTTCTTAGAAATATCATCTTTATCTTTTTTTATAGCTTCCTTTTCTATTTCTAACATCATAATTTTTCTAGTTAAAGTATCAACTTCTTCTGGGACAGAATCAATTTGCACCTTAATAGTAGCACAAGCTTCATCGATCAAATCAATTGCTTTATCTGGTAAAAATCTATCTGTAATATACCTATTAGCAGCATTAGCAGCAGCAATTAAAGCCCTATCCGTAATATTAACACCATGATGTGTCTCAAATCTACTTTTTAATCCTCTAAGTATCGTAATTGTATCCAAAACCGTTGGTTCACTAACAATTACCTTTTGAAATCTTCTTTCCAAAGCTCCATCTGTTTCTATATACTTACGATATTCATTCAAAGTAGTAGCACCTATACATTTAATTTCACCACGAGCTAACATTGGTTTTAACATATTAGAAGCATCCATCGCTCCATCGACTCTACCTGCTCCAATAATCATATGTATCTCATCAATAAACATAATAATTTCGCCTTCAGATTTTTTTATCTCATTTAAAACATTCTTAAGTCTCTCTTCAAATTCGCCTCTATACTTAGCTCCTGCAATCAAACTTGCCATATCAAGTTCCCAAATCCTTTTATTTTTTAAAGAATCTGGTACATCACCTTTTACAATACGAGAAGCAAGACCTTCTACAATAGCTGTTTTACCAACACCAGGTTCCCCAATTAATACTGGATTATTCTTAGTTTTTCTAGATAATATTCTAGTGATGCTCCTAATTTCTTCATCTCTGCCAATTACTGGATCTAATTTCCCATCCTTAGCAAAAGAAGTAACATCTCTACCATATTTTTCTAAAACATTAATATTTTCTTCTTCTTGATTATACATAAATATCCCTCCTTTTTAATATTTACCACAATTAACATTATATACCTATTTTTAGCACTTGTCAATAAAGAGTGCTAATATTTATTAAAAAAAAGAAAACTTACTTAGTTTTCCCTTTATTTTGCCTATTTACTATATCAAGTTCATAAATAGAATCACAAATTTTATAATAATAAAACTTATTTATAAGTGAATAATCATCACTTTCCACAGCAGATTGCATTGCTTTCAAATATTCATCTCGCTCACTGCTTATAATATAAACAGGTGGTAACCCTACTTCTTTAAAAAGTAAATTAACTAAAGCCCTACAACATCTACCATTTCCATCACTAAAAGGATGAATTTTAATTAATTTACATTTTAAATATATACATTTATTAATATACTGAATAAGTAAATCAGGACTTTGTGCTTCATTAATTAAATTAGCCAAATCTAATATTTCAGAATACGCATCACCAAGTTTTAAGACTTCTCTTGAAATATCATTAAATTCAGTTGTTTTAACATCGGTATTTGTAATAAAAGCACTAGTGTTTCTCCATTTTCCTCCATAATTTGAATTAGGCATACGTGAATATAGTATATTATGAATTAATAATATTACATAAATACTTTTAATACTACTAAACTTACCACTTTCAATACCATCATAAACTAAAGCAAGACCTTCTCTTTCTAACGGTTCATGAACCAGCTCTACTTCGTTTTCATTATATACCGTTTTCTTTTTAAATGCATCAATTATTTTTCTAAAATCTAAATGATTATTATCTAAATAATATAGTTTAATTAAATTTTGTGGAATAAAATCATCCTTTGAATAAAGTTTTCCCCCTTTTTTTCTATTACTATACTCTATGAAAAAATCTTCTATTCTCATATCAGAACTAGCTAAAATATCTAAAATTTCCATAATTCACCTACTATTTATTAATAAATGTAACTATGTTGTCAGAACCTTCTATATAATTTATATTTTTACCATTTTCTATCACAATTAAAGTAACACCGTTTATCTTTAATTCTTCCTTTTTTTGTGCTTTAACATTACTAGTATCGCTCATAAAATTACTATTAAAACCAGATTTAATATCTACTCTATATACTCTACTTTCACTAAGTTTACTAGTTATAGCACTCTCAACATCATTATTTTTATCGCTAAAATCATAAAAATATACATAATACTTATCTTCTTTTTGTCTAAAAGTTTCACTTGCTAACAAATAATCAGCATCCATCATAACTTCACTACTATTATTTTTATTACCACCAAAAGATATTTCCTTAGTAACAAAAATTCCAACCAAAAGATATACAATCACTAAAACTACCAAAATAATTCCTAGCACTTTTAATAATTTATATACTTCATTCATTGGATTATCATCATTTATAATTACAGCATCTCTTACTTTTTTTCCATTTCTTTTATTTTCTTTTCTCTTTAATTCTCTTCCCATTATAATCACCTTTTACTCATTATAACAAAAAAAATATTTTTAGTAAATATTCTTTACAGCAAATAACTATTATAAAAATTAAAAAAACAGAAATTAATCTGTTTTAATCTACTTACCTACTGGTAATACTCCAATAGAACCAGCTACTTCAAAAATTTCTTGCATACTCATTACATCACTAATTACATAATACTCTATTCCATTACTAACCCAAGTAACTGAATTATCATTGATACAAGCAATAGTATCACCAAGAAGCACCGGATCTCCATAGGTTGGAACAATCGTATGCTCTTCTTCTTTTTTTGCTGTCTCTTCAACTAACATGAATGGACTATCACCATCGAAGGTTAAAATTAACCTTTCACCACTATCCGTACTCATCTTTTCCTTACCAGAAAGATAAGTATTAACTGGCAAATACATTGGATAAATAACTTCTTCTATTTTATCGACTTCTTTAAGTTCTTCAGTAGTTATACCACTTTCTAAATTATCCGATAGTTCAAAATAATCATCTTTAAATGAGGCATCCAAATCAATACTATCAAATTGCATCTTCATCCATACATTGCCACTTTCATCCATAATTTTTGCTTCTTTAACATTTAATTTTTTATCTAATATAACCATTTGTTTAACCAATTTTTTATTATTAGGATAATCTACTTTATGAGTAAAAACATAATTACCATCTTTTTCCTCAAAAGTTCTAGTCTCATCTTTTTGAACATCTTCTACAATTGACTTCAACAAATAAATCTGCGAATTATTATATGGCCATTCACTTTGAAATTTAAAGCTCTTATTTAAAGACGGTGTAACGACATAAACACCACTAGCATTTCTCAAAATTATTTGCTCATGATCATTTAACAAATTTTTCAAATTAACTTTATAATAATCACCTTCTTTATAAGAAACAGCCACATCATAAGTATAAGTATCTTCATTATTAATTATTTCCATAGTACCTTCAACATAGTAAGCCTTACTCTTATTTACCTTTTTTGCAAAATCTTTAACTATATCATCTTCACTATATTTACCACATCCTGTAAAAATTAAACAAACAAAAATTAATAAGAACAAAAATCTTTTTTTCATATCTTGCTCATACTTCCTTTCTGATAAATTATATGGATTAAATTTCTTATTATGATGAATATTTTTCAAATTTTTGTTAAACATAAATAGTAGAAATATGAAAAAGGAGGAATTTATGGGAAATCTACTTAAAGTGGCTCTCGTTTTAGTAATTATTGGAGCAATAAATTGGGGACTTGTTGGTATGTTTGATTTCAACTTAGTAGAAACCTTATTTAAAGAAGGTTCGCTAATTACTAGAATAATATATGTGATAATCTTAGCTAGTGGAATATTCTGTATAGCTCTACTTCCAAGAGACTTCGATTTAGATAGAAAAAGAAGATAACAAGCATCTTCTTTTATTTATAATATTACTTATTAATAATTCTAACTTTTACTTTAGTTGTCTTAGGAGTATATGAAGCTTTAACCTCAGTACCAGAGACCATAACCTCAACCTCATGTTCACCAACTGAAAGTCCTGCTAAATCAATAGTCGCCTTTATTGAACTAGAATCAGTAATTGTGCTTAGTACAGACTTAGTACCTTTTACTATTACCGTAGTTTTATTTGAAGCATTATCAAGAGCAACAACTTTGTAATTAGAATCCAAATTAACAAATTCAATCATAACATCGCTTATTTCTTTAGTTTCTTCTTCATCCAAACTAACATTAACAGTAGTAGAAATTTCAGAAATATATCTAATACCAGATGGTTTTTCCAAAATAACACTAAATGTTTTAGCACTATTCAAATCAGTTACATCGACCTTTACAGGTATAAATTGAATATTATCAATTGTTGCTTGATCGCCATAAACAGTTACCTTTGTAACAGATGAAGTTATTGAACTTATAGCCTTACCAAAGACAACATTACCAACCGGAATAATCTTAAGTGGTACTTCTTTATTAGGTGATACAATACTAACAGTAGCAGTTATTTTATTTGGAACCATCTCAACATCCACCAATTGTCCTTTATTATCATAAGCAACCAAAGAAACATCATTAATCGTGCTTATTCCAACCTCTGGATCATTTAGATTACCAACATCTACTAACGCCTTAACCGTAGCTACTTTTTCCAAAATATGTTCCGCACCTTTAATAATAATTTCTTTATTATCAATTTCTACGCTTTGTACCGATAATTTAGTATCCAACTTATCTTGATTAATAACATCCACACTTACAAGTCGTGATTCTGATAATTTAGGATATATCGTTATATTAGCAGTAGAAGGCGCAAGTTCATACCTAATTCTAGAAACATCATTTTTATATTTTAAATTAACAGTATGAGTTCCTACTCCTAGTCCAGCCAAGTCAACCGTAACATTTTTAGTAGATAGCTGTTTTGCCAAATATAAATCAGCCTGTTTTCCAATCAAGATTACATCGACCTGTTCAGGTAATCCCTCAACCACATATGCTTCCTTATTATATTCTGCAACAACCTTTTGTCCTTCTAAAACCTCAGCTGAAGACTCAACCAACACCAAAGATTGATTATCGACTAAGAAAAACAAAAGTAAAGCAAGTAATAAAGACAAAAACACCAAAGTATTTTTCCTAGTTAACCATCTTTCAAAGGACTTACTATTTTTACCAGTCTTCTCACCGATCATTAAAACAAACTTAGTGATAGGTACAATTAACTTTTTATCAATCTTTCTAATTATCAAACGAAAGAAAGCTTTAATTTTACGATATAAATTTTTAATTGTCTTCATTTATATCACCAACTTCCTCATCAGCATCAAACTCATCATCAAGCAATATTTCCCTTTTTGGAGATAACTCTTCTATTAATATCATTCTAGCATCATCAGAAGACAAATTATAGTTTAACTCTCCGTTTGTAGCTATTGATACTCTACCAGTTTCTTCCGATACTACAAGAGCAATTGCATCAGTCTCTTCACTAATTCCAACAGCCGCTCTATGACGAGTACCAAGTCTTTTATTAATCTTATTACTAATAGAAACAGGGAAAACTGCTCCCGCACTAGTAATTTTATCACCTTGAATAATTACCCCACCATCATGAAGTGGATTTCTTGGAAAAAATATTGATATTATTAATTCTGAAGAAATATCTGCATATATCTTTTTACTTCTTTCAATATATTCATTCAAAGAAATATCCCTTTCAATAACAATTAATGCTCCAATTCTAGCTTTTCTCAAATAATCAACCGCATTCATAATCTCATAAACTAATTTTTCACGTTCATCCAAGCTTAAAACTTTATGTCTTCCTAATAACTGACTTCTTCCTAAATGTTCAAGTATTGCACGAATTTCTGGTTGAAAGATAATAATTAAAGCCAATGGACCCCACATCATTACATATTCAAGAAGTAATCCAATCGTAGTCAAATTAAGAAAATCACTAACAATTTTTATTATAAAAAGAAAAAGTATCCCCTTAAATAAAAGAACCATTTTAACATTATTTCTTAAATTTTTAAGCAAATAATAAAATACCAACCATACTAAAGATATATCAATAATCTTTTGAAATATAACTAGTACACTATTAATGGTCATATAACCACTCCATTCTTGTAACATTATATCATAAATATTCAAAAAAATAAATCTAAACAACCTAATTAATTAAGATTTACATTTTTTAAAAAATTAACACTAATAATTATTAATTCTCATATATGTTGTAATAGCATCTATAGTATCATATATAACATTCTTCCTACTGGCAGTTGCTATCGCATCCATAAGTACAGAAATAACCTTATCAAGCTTAACATATTCAAGTTTAAAATCCCCATCAACTTCTTCTTTAGTTAAACATATCTTATCATAACAAGGTACCAAATTACTTCTAAATATATAGTAATTAGCTATAGATAAAGTATTAACCCCAACACTTGGATAATCTTTATTAATATATTTTATAGTTAAAAAAGGAACAACCCCATCAAACTTAATATCAACTCCTACCTCTTCTAAAATTTCTCTTTGCAAACACAAAATATCATCCTCATCCTCTTCAACATGCCCCCCAACCAGAAAATAATTATTATTAGAATGGCACATCAATACACAATCATCATCATTAATTAAAATAACCTTAGCCCTTCTAACTATTCTATTTACATCATTAAAATCAATATTATCATAATTATAAATAATCTCTTTCATATAACATCACCATCATATAACTCTATTTCTATTCCTAAAACCCCATATTTTTCTTGTTGTTTTTTAGAATAATATTTTTCCATATCACAAGAATTTGCTACCTCACCCTCACTATATCCCAAAGCAATTTTATCAAAACATTTATATAAATCATCAAAATTATTATATTTATACAAATTAATAACTTTAACCATCACCTTATTCTCATTTTCTCTATTAGTAAATTCAATAATATCATTTACTTTAATTAATTTCCTTTTTTCATCATTAAGTCTAAGTTCGATTGTCTTACTTCCATTCTTAATAAGATTAAAAGGTCTATCATTCAACTTCATCTTATGCATTTTTACTCACCATCATAATTCCAAAGACCCAATTTTCCTTTGATAAATATTGGATTATCATATTTTTTAACATTAACTAATTCCCATGCATAAGTAATATCATGATTATTTTTCCCATATACAACCGGATTAATTTTTATAAGTTCATTACTAAAATCTTCATCTACCAATATACAATTGACTAATTCAGCTTCTCCTATAATTGCTCCTTTACTATAAGCAAGATTATAATCCTTAAATTTTTCTAACATATCATATTCTAAACTCATTCCCGCATGAATTAATATTTTACCGCGATAATTAGTTTTCCAACTTCTAAATTCATAATGTTTATATCCTTCTATAATAAGTGTCGCCCAAGGTTCCTTAATAGTTAATACCTTCATATCAAATACCTCCATTGTATATATTATAGCATATTAAAAAAAAATATTTTAACAAAGAAAAAAGTAAATAGTTCTATAAACCATTTACTTTAAAACAAATAATTATCTAAATTGACAGCAAGAACCGCATTGTTGTTGACTAACAACATTTTCTTCAGAACAAGTATATCTTGGTTGATAAGTATGTCTATATATGTGATGATTAATTATCCTCGTGTTAATTGGGCAAACATGTCCTTGCCCCTTTTTGTAATACTATTTTTTAATATATTTACACCTTGGATAATTGGAACATCCAATAAATTTTCCATATTTACCTTTTCGTTCAACTAATTCATCACCACATTTTGGACATATCATATTATTTTCTAATTCTTTATCCTTATTAATTTTAATACGAATATCCTTCACATGTTGTTTTCTTAATGACTTATCTTCAATATTATTGGATATAATTATATTTGATAACTCTTTTATATCCTTATCAACAAGTAATTCTTTAAATTTTGAAATCTCATTTTTTAAATCATCGACCTGTGTAACTATACTATTACTTTTAACGTCAATCTTTGCTTGGTTAGAAAAACATATGATAGATATAAAATACTTATCATCCAACTTAAGTAAATTTGATAAAGATTTTATATGCCCATAATTTTGATGAATAGGATTTACAAAATAATTTTTTGTTTTTCCTAAATATTGACACCATTTATTATCAAATTCTTTTCCTTTAATCAAACCATAATAGTTTTTCATTTCTATTACAAAAATTCCAAATTGAGACAAAACTAAATGATCAATTTGATGAGTTCCTTTATCATCTTTTATCATAATATCATTTAAAGCAATATATTTGTCTTTAGGTAATTTTCCTAATTCTAACTTTACCCAAAATTCCCCCATAAATCCTCTAAACTTTGGATAATATATTTTCAATAATACACATAGAGTTATTAATATGAATGTTTCTAATAATAATTTTGGATTGTTCGAATATATATTTATAATTTCTTCAATAAAGCTTTTGATAATTTCCATAATACACCTCTAAGGATATTATAACATTTATTCTTTATTTTCTATCATCAAATCATCTTCAACATATTTATATGATAACGCATTATCTTTACTAACTACACTTCTACCTAAATTTTTTTCAATATCATCACGAGCTACTTTGGCAGCATGTCCACCCATTTTAGCAACTTTCTTATTTTGTTCTAGTCCTAAAGGTCTATGTTCTTTTGCTAATTCCCTTGTTGCTATTTCACCTAAGTCTGCTAGTGCAACTTCAATATCAGTCATATTATCTCTTAATGATTCTTTTCTAAGGCCTTTATGTTGTTTATATTGCTTTGCAGTAAATCCAGACCACTCTTTATATATTTCATTAGTAAGAATTGCATATTCAACTTCTTCAGTTACCCCATTACTATTCCATACATCGGTTAATTTCTTTCTATCCTGAATACCTTTGATTCTTTTAATAATCCAGTCTTCATCATAACCTTTAGCACGATAAGTATCTATTGCTCTTTGAACAGTTAGTGAAGGATCAAATACTTCATCAATTCTTTCTTTACCTAATCTAGCCAACCATAATTTCATTGGTTCCGCATTAGAACTTGGAATAGATTCAATTATTCTAAACATACCTTCTATATCAACAACATCAGTAGAACGATATTTATTATCACTGGCTTTTAATTTCAACTGGTCACAATTTGTGACCGTTTCATTTCCTTCTTTTTTTAATCTTGATTTTAAAGCATTCCAATAATGTCTAGGATCTTTACTATCAACTAAAGCGGTAACGATATCAACAACACTTATATAATACTTCTCTTCTTCTTTATTCCATACTGTTCTAATAGTTTTATCATTAAACATCTTATTAATTAAATGTATTTGTGCTTCTCTCATATCTATCAAACCTCCCTTTATTAGCATTTTACAAAACCAACTATATCAAACGTATGTTTGAAAGTCAATATTAAAAGTAAATTTTATATCAAGTTTTTTATCTTCGTAAATATCTATTCTTTCAATAAGATTAATAACAAGTTCTCTACTGGGATCTTTCATAGATAAAAATTCATTAATATACTTTTCAACCATCTTATTTTTTTCTTCTTTATTAAAGATATCATTACTACAATTAACCAAGTTCATTAATTTATCTAGTTTAATATTCAATTCATTTTCTAATTTTACTTTTACTCTATTAAACTGTTCATCACTAATTACCTTATTAAGTTTATCTAAGTAAATATTATCCAAGTTTTCATTAATACGATTTATTTCTTGTTCAAGTACCTTAATTTCTTTTTGACTATTATCTTCATTACTATCATTAATTCCATTAAGAACATTATCTTTTACTTTCTTACCATCTAAATATTTAAGACAATAACTCTTTAATGTATCTAATACAACTTGTTCTAAAATATCATAATTATTACAATGTAATGTACAAAACTTTTGTCTTATATAAGTTCTATAGTAATTACATATCGTATAACATCTATTATCTTTTTTTCTTCTAGGTTGAACTGATATTCTATGACCACAATCACCACAATACATTAAGCCATCTAACAAATGAACTTCTTTCTTTTCATTTCTACCAACATTCTTTGGTATTCTCTTTTGAACTTCGTAGAATGTTTCTTTATCTATAATTGGTTCATGTGTTCCTTCGACAATAATATAGTCTTTAGAATTATTTCTAACTACTTTTTTAACTTTATAATTAACTTTACTTCTTCTATTTTGTACTAAATCACCAGTATAAACTTGATTAGTTAAAATATCTCTTATTGTTCTAGAATGCCATTCACCTAACTTCAAATTATAATTATTCTTCCATTCAAAACTATAATATTGAGCAGGAGTCTTAACTCTCTCATCAGTTAATCTTTTAGCTATCTTAAAAAATGATAATCCATCCAAACACATATCAAATATTCTTCTAACTACAATAGCTTGTTCTTTGTTTATAACTAAATGATTTTTATCATTAGAATCTTTACTATATCCAAATGGACATCTTCCACCAACCCATTTACCTTCTTTTTGTTTTGCTCTTAAACTAGACTTTATCTTTTTAGAAATATCTTTTGCATACATATCATTCATAATTGCTTTAAATGGTGCAATATCATTATTAGAATTATCTAAGTAAGTATCAATATTATCAGTAACAGCTATATATCTAACATCATGTTCTGGAAAATACTTTTCTATTAAATTACCTGTACCAATATAATCTCTACCTAATCTGGACATATCTTTAGTAATAACCATATTAATCTTTTTAGACTCAATATCATCAATTAATCTTTTAAAACCTGGTCTATCAAAATTTGTTCCTGAATAACCATCATCAACATATATATCATAAACTCTTAAATTATTTTCTTTAACATACTGAAGTAATAAACTCTTTTGATTGGTAATACTTTCACTTTCATAAGTCTTCTCTTCATCTTCTCTAGATAATCTTATATAAATACCAACATTATAAATCTTATTTAAACTCTCTAAATAATTCAATTCTTACCTCCTTCTTTACTTAGAGATAAATAAGTACAAGATGACTCTACCATATTATTTTCATTTTTCAAAATCATCAAAAGTTCTTTTAATAATACTTTAGTAAATATATCTTCTAAAGAAATATCATCTTCACTAAAAAAAACATCAATCTTATAATCTCCCATTATTAAATCATCCTCATTACTATAAAAACTTATGACATCAGTATTATGATTATTCATTACAAAACATTCTTTATTCCATAAAAAAAGAACAATTACTTGCTCCTAAAAAAGATTAATTTTTAATTACTTTTTTAACATCAGGATAAGATGCTGATACAACAATACTAAATTTACTGAGTAAATCCAAGTGTCATTGCGATACCAAACTTATTTTGCACTTTCAAAATTGCTCCCAAAATCAAAATAGATATAAATTTATCTCTTTATTTTCCTATTTTTTTTGCTCCAAAAGTACTTAAAAACTTAGATTTATTGGGAGCAAAAAAAGAAAAGTTATTGCAAACTCTTCTTATAATTTTTCTTATTTAACCACATTCTAACATAAAAAAGAAGTTACTCAAAGGAAACTCCATACATTCTTATACTTATTTATCTCCACTTACTCTAGTCTTACATAAAAGGACTCACTTGTGGAACTTCGTGTAAAAAAGTTCTATGAACACACCTTTCTTGTGGGGTTTCTACTATCGCCCCAAAACCACCTTGTTGTGGCATAGCCATTTGATAATCATTAACATCAACAGTATTTAAATTTGCATTTTGGTTTGTTATGTTGATATCAATATCGCCATATCCATCCTGCCTATTACAATTATTACAAAACATTATAATTCCTCCTATCTATCTTATAATATGAGCACACTAAATTATTAGCTAATATAAAAGTCTATTTTTTAAGACACAAACATAAAAAAAAGAAGTTAAAAAGGCATTTTAAAATTACCATTTTTAAACATCTTCATCATCTTTTTCATCTCTTCAAATTGCTTAAGCAATTGATTAACCTCTGTAACAGTAGTTCCAGAACCCTTAGCAATTCTCTCCTTACGACTAGCTTTTAAAATATCAGGATTTCTTCTTTCATAAGGTGTCATAGATAAAATAATAGCTTCTATATGTGATAATTTTTTAGGATCAATATTAACATTATTAAGCCCCATTTTAGAAGCACCAGGTAACATCTTAATAATATTTTCAAGTGGTCCTAATTTCTTAATTTGCTTCATTTGACCTAAAAAGTCTTCTAAATTAAAATCCCCCTTCATCATCTTTTTAGCAGCCTTTTCTGCTTCTTTCTCATCAATTTCAGCTTCTATTTTTTCAACCATACTAAGAATATCACCCATACCAAGAATCCTACTTGCCATTCTCTCAGGATAAAATTCTGTTAATCCATCCATTTTTTCACTAACCCCAACAAACTTAATTGGAATATTAGTTAAATGTCTTACCGATAAAGCAACACCACCACGAGTATCACCATCCAATTTAGTTAAAATTACTCCACTTAATGCTAATTTTTCATTAAAACCCGTAATTACATTAATTGCATCTTGCCCCATCATCGCATCAATTACCAACAAAGTTTCATTAGGATTAACCGCTTTAGTAATATTTTGTAACTCCAACATTAACTCTTCATCTATATGTAACCTACCAGCTGTATCTATAAGCACATAATCAAATCCATTTTCCTTAGCATACTTAATTCCATTTAAAGCAATAGATACTGGATTTCCCTTACCCTCATCGTATACTTCAATAGATAGTTGCTTACCAATTTGTATAAGCTGATCTATCGCTGCTGGCCTATACACATCACAAGCAATTAATAAAGGTTTTTTATGATGTTTCTTCCTAACAAAATTTGCTAATTTCCCTATTGTTGTAGTCTTACCAGAACCTTGCAAACCAACCAACATAACAGTAGTAAAATCTTTATTAACAACTAATTCTTCCTTTTCACCACCTAATAATTTAACAAGTTCATCCTTAACTATTTTTACAAAGACTTCACCGGGTGATAAACTTTTTCTTACCTCTTCACCAAGAGCTTTTTCCTTAACGGTATTAGTAAATTCTTTAACTACCTTATAATTAACATCAGCCTCTAAAAGTGAAAGTCTTATCTCCCTCATCATATCACTAATATTATCTTCAGTAATTTTACCATAACCCTTTATTTTATGAACTGCATCCTGAAGTCTATTCCCCAAGTTTTCAAACATTGTATCACCAACTTATACTTTCTAATTTTTTCTTTATACTTCCACTAGTATTTTCTATTACTTCATTTAAAACTTCTTTCTTTTTAAAAAGTTCTAATTTTTCTTCATAAAACAACAACTTAGCCTCAGCATTCTTAATTTGTTTAAATATAGCATTTCTTGAAACACCTAGATTATCACTAATTTCTTGTAGTGAAAGATTATCAAAATAATACATTTCAAAATACTCTTTTTTCTTACTATCTAATAGCTCCCCATATATATCGTACAAATTATTTAAATATATTCTCTCTTTCATTATACCATATCCTTAAATAAACCATAAATATAATTTTCAATATCAAATGGAATTAAATCTTCCATTTTCTCACCTAATCCAACATATTTAACTGGAATATTAATACTTTCCTTTATAGCAAGCACAATTCCACCTTTAGCAGTACCATCTAACTTAGTAAGAATAATACCCGTAATATTAGTTATTTCTTTAAAAGCCTCTGCTTGACTAATACCATTTTGACCAGTAGTAGCATCAATTACAAGCAATGTTTCATGAGGAGCACCTTCTATTTGTTTACC
>ERZ779737.1585-NODE-1585-length-17211-cov-3.932094_pt1 | contig 17211 bp, 19 predicted proteins | sample MGYA00511889_ERZ779737 | MGnify/ENA primary metagenome ERZ779737 (study PRJEB29588, sample SAMEA2163575) | human gut metagenome | biome: human gut; feature: human-associated habitat; material: faeces | place: Denmark | collected 2008/2010 ...
CCGCCTTGAGGCGTTTTATAAACAGGGCTAAGACCTGCATAAAACGGCAAAACGGAGCGGAAAATTTCCGCTCCGTATAGTATCCCTCTAAATTCGCCGGGCTTAGTCCGCTTTTTCCGGCACGTCCACAATTTTCGGCGCGCCCTCGTCGTCAATCACCAAATACTGCAGTTTGCGGTGCATTCCCACGTCCACCGGAATCACGTTGGCCGTGCGGTCCAGCACGATGCGCTCCACCTGCGTGTGCCCCACCACCTGCACCAGCGGGCTTTTGGGGTACGAGGCAATCAAATCCTCCAAATCTTCCCAAAAAATACCGCCGAAACGGTCCGGCCCTTTGCGGCTGATGCTGATATTAAAAATCGGATGTTTGAAAAACTCGTGCTTGATGGATTCTTTAAAAATTAAATTGATAAGCGCGGCGATATTGCCGGCGTTGGCGTCGTCCAACTGCATCTGGAAAATCTTATACAGCTTGCGCGTTACGCCCGCGTGCGTGAACAGGAACCCTTTGTAGGCGTAAGCGGCCTTTAAATCGCCGTCCAACACCTGGCGGGTCAGCTTGTCGTGCATTACTTTGGCTTCTTCTTTGCTAAAGCCGGAAATCACAAAGTTAGACAGCAACGGCTCCAGCTCGTGGTTGCCCACCAGCCGCACGACTTCGCCCTGCCTCTCCCGCGCCTGTTTTTGGATGGAGTCCAGCAAGTCATCCACTTTGCGCGAAAAAGGCCCCCTGTCAAAAATATCACCCATCTGCACCAAGCGGTTGTGGCCGCCGCACCAGTTGTTATGCTCGTCAATCAGCCCCGCATGGCGCAGGATTTTGACAAACGGTTCAAACTGGCCGTGCACATCCCCCACGACCACCACTTGTTTCGGGTTTTTCTGGCTTTGCATTGGTTTTGTACCTTATACAAATAATATAATAATAGTATACAAAAAACACGCGCCGCTACGGCTTGCGCTCCATTTTTATGAAGATACCATCCGCCGCTATGAAAAAGCTAAAACAAGCCGCCGGGGAAGAAAACGTCCTGACCGATGCCGTCTCCCTGTCGCTCTATGCTTACGATTGTTCGCTCTCCCGCACGCGGCCGGATGCGCTTATTAACGTCCCCAACCAAGAAGCCGTGGCCCCCATCCTGCGTATTTTACAGGAATATGCCGTCCCGTTCGTTCCGCGCGCCAGCGCGACGAATCACGCGGGAAGCTGTGCGGCCTTAAACGGCGGCGCGGTGCTTAACCTGACGCGGCTTAACCGGATTTTACAAATTAACACGCAGGAAGGATTTGCGGTTGTTGAACCGGGCGCCGTCGGCGGCGATTTGCAGGACGCACTCGCCCCGCTGGGCTTTTTCTACGCACCCGATCCGGCCAGCGAACGCGTATGCACCTTGGGCGGCAACCTGGCCCAAAACGCCAGCGGCGCGCGCTGTATGAAATACGGCGGCACGATTGACCACGTGCTGGAGGCGGATTTTATCCTGCCGGACGGAGGACCCCTGCATTTTTCCCGCCGGGACGGCGGACCCGATTTTATCGGTCTGCTGGCCGGGAGCGAAGGCACGCTGGGCGTCATTACGCGGATGAAGGTGAAAATCCTGCCCGCGGCCAAACACATCAAGACATTTCTCGTTACGTTTCCGTCGCTGGCGCACAGCGTGCAAACCGTCAGCGATTTGGCGGCCAAAGGCGTGATTCCGCGCTGCGTGGAAGCGATGGACCAAATCACCACGCGCGCCGTGGAAGAGTTTGCCCGCTCCGGCTACCCGACGGACGCCCAGGCCCTGCTTATTTTGGAGCTGGACGGCACGCCCGCGCAAATCGCTTCCGACGAAAAACAGCTGGAAGAAATCTGCCTAAAAAATCAGGCGCTTAAATTTATTCCGGCCAAAAACGAAGCCGAACGCCAAAAACTTTGGTTCGGCCGCCGCGCCGCCTACGCCGCGATGGCGCGCCTGGCGCCCAACGTAATGGTGGGCGACGGCACCGTCCCGCGCAGCGAACTGCCCCGCGCGCTGGCTAAAGTCCGCCGGATTTTAGACGATAACAACATTTACGCCAGCCTCCTTTTTCACGCGGGGGACGGCAACTTCCATCCGCAAATCGTGTTTGACGAGCGCAACAAGCCCGACGCGGTGCGCGTTACCCGCGCACTAAAAGAAATTTTACAAGCCTGCGTGGACTGCGGCGGCACCATATCGGGCGAACACGGCGTAGGCGTGGAAAAACGCGCCGTAATGGCCTATCAGTACGATAAACCCACACTGGATTTGTTTACCCGTATTAAACGCGCGGCGGACCCGAAAAACATCGCCAATCCGCTGAAGCTGATTCCGCTGGCCTATGCGGAAAAAGCGCGCCCCCAGCAGCCTCTTTCCGCCGCCGCACAACAACTGGCGGACAATATCCGCACGCGCCGGGAAGCCCGCGTGCCCTGCACGGTAACGGGCGCGAATACGCGGCTGAAAACGGCGGCGGAGCATCCGCTTTCGGCGCGGCCCCTTAACCAAATTTTGGATATTGATAAAACCAATTACACCGTTACCGCCGGGGCCGGCGTGACGCTGGCCGAACTCGCGCAGGCGCTGGGGCGCGAAAACGTATACAGTATTTTGCCCGAAAAAGGGAAAGGCACGCTGGGTGGCGCGTTCGCCTCCGGCTGTCTGCCCGGTTTTTATCCGCACGTGCTGGGGGTGGAAGCCCTCCTGCCGGACGGGTCATACGTGCGCTACGGCGGGAAACTGATGAAAAACGCCGCCGGATATAATCTGGCGCGCCTGTTTGCGGGCTCGCAGGGCACGCTGGGCCTGGTTACACAGCTGACGTTTAAAATTTTTGCCAAGCCCGTGCCCAAAGCGCCCGAACTGCCGTTTCAGCCCGCGCCCGCCAACGCGCTGTGGCGCGCCGTCAAAGCGCAGCTGGACCCGGAAGATTTATTCCCCCCGCTTACAGGAGACGCCCGTGTCTGATTTTCGCCCGCTTGAGCTGGATCCGCTTCATCCCAAACGCCACCTGCGCACCCTGCACACGCCGTTCGGCCCGCGCGCGGTGTACGATTCCGCCTCATTCTGCACCCGCTGCGGCAGCTGCCAGCAGGCCTGCCCGACTTATGTTTTAACGGCAGAAGAAACCTTCTCTCCGCGCGGACGCAACCAGGCCGTACGCCTGGCGGCGGAAGGCAAATTAAATCCGGCGCAGAATAAAGAACTGTTATCCCGACTGGTTAATTCGTGCCTGCTGTGCGGCCGCTGTACGCAGGCCTGCGCCGGCAAAATCCCAACGGCCGAACATATGCTGGAACTGCGCCGCACCTTAAACGGGCGCGCGCTTCCCGCCCTGTTACACACCCTGCTTTCCTGGCGTTCCCGCCGACCGGGTTTATTCCGTTTTATGGTCCGCGCCGGGCTCGCACTGCGCCGCGCGGGTGCGGTGCGCCTGCTGCGCCTGATGGGGCTCACCCGGCTGCCCGGCCTGGCCTGGATAAATCACGCGGATGACATTCTTCCCGCGCGCACGCCGGCATTTGCCAAACGCCTCCGGCAAGCGAAAATTCCGGCCGCCCCGCAAGACCCCGCACTTATCTACCTGCCCTCGCTGGAAGCCGAATTTTTTATGCCGGACCTTGCGGCGTCCGTCCTCCAAACCGCCGCCCCAAAACGCGGCGCGCACATCTGGCAGAACACGCCGAGCGGCCTGTTTGAATACGTATACGGAAACGTACGCCAAAGCCGCCGGCTGGTTAAAAACCTCATCCGCCGCCGCGAGCAAACGGGCAAGCTCCCGCTGCTTACCGACAGCGTGGACGTATACCTGTTTCTGCGCCGCGCGCCCCAGCTGTTTGAGCGGTGGCCGCGCTGGCAGCAAAAAGCGCGCGAATTTGCCGAACATGTGCTTTTTATCACGGATTTTATGCCTAAAAAACCTGCGCGGGCGGCGGAAATCGCCTCTCCCGTGCGCTTGGATTATTCCGCCCTGTTCCGGCGCGAAGGCGAACCGTTTGCGGACGCGCAGAAAACTTTGAAAACACTTTTCAAGAAAAATTTTGTAGAGTGTTTGTATAAAGACGCGGACACGCCCGCGTTTGGTTACGGTTTCGTACGGCACAATTTGGCGGAAAGGGTTTGCATGGACGCCGTACGGAGCATCGCCCGAACACAGACAGGGACTGTGTTTACATTGTCAGGGCTGTCTGCTTTGGAACTGGACTTTTGCCTAAAACAGTTTTATCCGTACGCCAAAGCAGATCACTTCGCACGCTTAAACGGGTGAACATATGCAATCATTCAGGCCGGAAAACGGCAAGCTGTCGGCCGAAGAAAAGCTGAACCTGCTGGTGGAGTTTGGCGCGCGCATTTCGTGTGAACTGCGCCTGGATAAGCTGTTAGACATCATTGCCCAGCAAATTACCAAAATGCTGGATGTCGGACGCTGCACCATTTACCTTAAAGACGTAGAAAAGAATGAACTCTGGTCCAAAATCGCCCAAGGGCGCGGACTGGAACACACCGAAATCCGCGTGCCGCTTAACGGCAGCGGCGTTATTTCCATCGTCGCCCGCACGGGCGAAACCATCAACCTTCCCAACGCATACGAAGACCCGCGCTTTTCCATGGACGTGGATATGGTAACCGATTTCCGCACCCATTCCATGCTGGCTATTCCCTTAAAAAACAATTCCGGCAAAGTGCTGGGCGTATTTCAGGTGGCAAATAAAGCCGACGCCACCGCTTTTGACAAAAAGGACGAAGGCATCCTGCTCCTGCTGGCCACGCTGGCGGGAAGCGCGATTGAAATCGCCAAACTGTATCAGGACGTGCACGTCGCCCAGCTGGAAACCATTTACCGCCTGGCCGTTACCGCCGAATACCGCGACCAGCAGGATACCCGCGCCCACTTAAAAAACATCAGCATCATTTCGTATCTGCTGGCGCTGGCGCTGGGAATGAACAAAAAAGATTCCGAACTGATCAAAAACGCCAGCCCCCTGCACGATATCGGCAAAGTGGCGCTGGCGGACAACATCCTCTTAAAACCCGGCAAGCTGACCCCGGAAGAGTTTGAAATTATGAAGTCCCACACCGTCTACGGCGGGCGTATTCTGGAAGGGGCGCACTCCAAGGTGCTTAAAATTGCGCACAAAATGGCCTGCTACCACCACGAAAAATGGAACGGCTCCGGCTACCCCAAAGGCCTGAAAGGGGAAGACATCCCGATAGAAGCCCGCATTATTACGGTGGCCGACGTGTTTGACGCGCTGTGCGTTTTCCGCGTGTACAAAAAAGCCTGGAAGACCGATGACGCCTACGCGTATATTTTGGGCGAGTCCGGCAAATCGTTTGACCCGCATGTGGTGGCGGCGTTTAAAAAAATCTATCCGTCCGTGCGCAAGCTCTACGCCAATATCTCCGTCAACCAGCCCCAGCCGCAGACAAGCGATGTGCCGGTAACGGACGAAAAGAAAAATTCTTAATTTAAAACCCCGGTTTTCCGCCGGGGTTTTTTGTCTGCCGCCGGAACCGCCGGAGCTATTCGCCCACATAGTCTAAATATTCCTAAATTTTCCCTTCGGGCATATGCCATCGTTCATATCTCTATACCGCGGCCAAGGCCGCCAAAGCCGTCCGCCCACACAGTCTGAATATCCCTACATTTTCCCTCTGGGCGTACGCCACCGTCCATATGCCTGTACCGCGGTCAAGGCCGCCAAAGCCGTCCGCCAGGACAAAATACTATAATATAGTGTCCTTTTGGCTTTCAACCTTAAGTACAATTTACACTGTGAGGTAATTGATGGAAAAAGAGACGATACTCATCGGCCTGTCGGGCGGGGTGGATTCCGCCGCCGCGGCCGTCATACTCAAGGAACAGGGGTACCGCGTCATCGGCGCGACGATGCTGGTGTGGGACCCTTCTCTTCCCGTACCGGAAGGCGCGTACCAAAAAAACGCGTGCCTTTCTCCCGAAAAAGAAGATTTAACGGAAATTGAACACATCGCGTCCAAACTCGGTATTGAGTTTTTAAAAGTGGACTGCCGCGAGCCGTACCGCGCGGCGGTGCTGGACAACTTCCGCCTGGAATACGCCTGCGGCCGCACGCCTAACCCGTGCGTGCTCTGCAACAGCCTGATTAAATTTGGCGTACTCCCCTCCGCCGCCGAGCGGCAGGGCGTGAAGTTTGATAAATTCGCCACCGGCCACTACGCCCGCGTGGAACAGGACCCGAAAACCGGCAAATACCTGCTAAAAAAAGCGAAAGACTTATCGCGCGACCAAAGCTATTTTCTGCACCGCCTGACGCAGAAACAGCTTTCCCGCGTACTCTTCCCGCTGGGGGAAATGACGAAACCCGAAATCCGCGAAATTGCGCGCCAGGCGGGTCTGGCCGTGGCCGAAAAAGAAGACAGCCAGGACTTTTACTGCGGCGATTACAACGACTTGCTGAACTTCCCCAACAAACCCGGGGACATTGTTACCTTGGACGGCAAGCCCGTTGCGCGGCACCAGGGCATTTGGGGCTACACGATAGGCAAACGCAAGGGCCTGGGCATCGGCGGATTTAAAGTGCCCATGTATGTGGTGCGGCTGGACGCCGAAAAAAACCAGGTCGTCATCGGCCCGAAAGAAGCGCTGTATTCCGCGCGCCTGCAGGCCGACCGCGCCAGCTGGGTGGCGGGCGAACCGCCCGCGCCGGAATTTACCTGCAAAATTAAAATCCGCAACCTGCATATGCCCGCCAAAGCGACGGTGCGCATATTGGACGGAGACGCCTTTGAAGCCGTGTTTGACGAGCCGCAGCTTTCCGTTACGGCTGGCCAGTCCGCCGTGCTCTACGACGGGGACACCGTGCTCGGCGGCGGAATGATTTGCTGACGTTTTACCGCACGCCATAAAAAAGCCCCGGGCCGTTTGGCCCGGGGCTTTTGGATATAAGCGGTTACATATTGTCGGAAGCACTCCAGCCTTGTCCGCGCAAACTTTCGCAAACGACGCGGCCGGCTTTAGTATAATAATCACAGGAGCGCATCCATTTACCCCCTCTGGAACGGTGGCCGGACATATCATAATCGCCCTTTAACTGTTCAGCAGTCCACGTGCACGTGCTCGTGCCGCAATACACGTCATAACTAAAATCTTTGGATTCACAGCGGTCATTATTGGTTTGGCAGCTTAAAGCGGCTTCAATATCAATATCCAGCTTTCCGCTGGCCACGCCGTTGCGTTTTCCCACCAGCTCCACCAACCCGGTAGAAGGATACCCTTCCTGCAGCACATACAAGTCGGCGGCTTTTTCGGCCGAAGCCATCAGCGACACCACTTCGCTGGCGCGCGCTTTTTCCACCGCCGCCGTATACTGGGGCAGTGCAATGCCCGATAAAATGCCGATAATCAGCACCACCACCAACAGCTCAATAAGCGTAAAACCTTTTTTCATAATTCTCCTTTGTATGTTGGATTCAACAGCAAAAAATACAGCCCTTACATTATTAATATCATACTTATTTATACCCAAAACGTAAATCCCCGCACGCATAAAATATGCCGCAAAAAACCGGGCTTTCGGCCCGGTTTTACGGATGTTTCGTTACATTAAATCACGCGGACCGCGCGTTAAGAAAACAATTCCTTAAAAAAGCTCTTCTTTCCGCCCGTTTCTTTCGCCAGTTCTTCCAGCAGTTCTTTTTGGCGGGCAGTCGGCTTTTTGGGCACTTCAATTCTCACGTTTACAAGTAAATCGCCGAACCCTTTTTTGCCCAGTTTTGGCATCCCGTTGCCCTGCATTTTAAGCACCGCGCCGAACTGTGTGCCTTTGGGGATGTCCATCTCCAGCTCTTTGCCTTCAATGGTGGGCACTTTAATGCTTCCCCCCAATACGGCCTGGGGATAGGTGATTTGCGCGTCAATCACCAAATCGTCGCCCTGGCGTTTAAAAATTTTATGCTCTTTTACGTGCACTTCCACGTATAAATCGCCAAAGCCGCCGCCGTTGGTGCCGATGTCTCCCCCGTTGGAAACGCGCAGCGTAACGCCGGAGCGCACCCCGGAGGGCACTTTGACGGTCAGTTTTTCCTTCACGCGCTTGGTTCCGCTGCCGCGGCAGGACGCACACGGTTTTTCCACCACGGTGCCTTTGCCGCCGCAGTCCGGGCAGACCTGGCGCATGCTGAAAAATCCCTGCGCATACGTTACCGTACCCGTGCCGTTGCACGAACGGCAGGTTTTGCGCGCGCTGCCGGGGGCGGCGCCGCTGCCGTCGCACTCGGCGCAGTTGTCCAGGCGCGTATAATCCACCGGAACTTCCTTGCCGGAAAACGCTTCTTCCAGGGTAAGGGTAACGTCCAACTTTAAATCTTCGCCGCGCTGGGCGCGGGGCGCGCCGCGCCGGCCGGAGCCGAAACCCCCGCCGAAAATATCTCCGAATACGGAGCCGAAAATATCGTTAATGTCGCCGAATCCGCCGGCGTTAAACCCGCCGAATCCGCCCGCGCCGGACACGCCTTCGTGCCCGTACTGGTCGTACATTTGTTTTTTGTGGGGATCGGAAAGCACGGAAAACGCTTCGTTTACTTTTTTAAACTGTTCTTCGGCGTTTTTATCGCCGGGGCAGCGGTCCGGGTGGCACTTCATGGCCTGGCGGCGGAACGCGGATTTAATTTCCACCGCGGTGGCGGTGCGCTCAATGCCGAGGATTTGATAATAGTCTTCTTTCATTTTAGTGGGCATAGTCCTGAGGAATAACCTGTTCAAACAATCTCTTTTTTCTATTTTATTAAATTTGCGCGTCCCCTGCACGTTTGCGCCCGGTTTACCGCACCGGCAAGCGGCAATTATGCTATAATATATATACAAATTAAGGGAGAGCAACCCCTCCCGCCCGGCCATAAAAGGCAAGGGCGCGGGGTGTTGTCTCTTTATTTGGTATAATAAAACTATGTACGCAATCATTGAAACTGGTGGAAAACAGTACTGGGTAAAACCCGGTCAAGATCTGCAGGTTGAAAAACTGGACGCGGAAGCGGGAGCCAATGTAGAACTGAAAGTTCTCTGGGCCGCCAACGAAGAAGGTACCTCGGCAGATACCAAAGCCGGTAACACGGCTAAGGTCACCGCTCAAGTGGTTAAACATTTGAGAGGTCCCAAAATCCTCGTATTCAAAAAGAGACCGAAAAAAGGTTACGAAAGAACCATCGGCCACAGACAGGATTTGACGCAAATCAAAATCACGGATATCCAGTTAGCCTAATTGGGAGACTCTAAACTATGGCACATACAAAAGCACAAGGTTCCTCCTCCAACGGAAGAGACAGCCACGGCCAGCGTTTAGGCATTAAACGCTACGGCTCCCAGTTCGTCAACGCTGGGGAAATCATCGTCCGCCAACGCGGTACCAAATTCTTGCCCGGTACCAACGTCGCGAGAAGCAGCGATGACAGCCTTTTTGCCCGGGTCGCCGGCATTGTTACCTTTGAATGGGTAACCAGAGGCAAAAAGCAGATTTCCGTGTACCCGAAAGTTGCGGAAACGAAAGAAGCCAAAAAAGAGCCCGCTAAAAAAGCTGCCCCCAAGGCCGCCAAAAAGCCCGCCGCCGCCAAACCGGCCGCGAAAAAGACTCCCGCCAAAGCCAAAAAGGCCGAAACGGACAAATAAAAGCTTCACGGTTTAAAAAAGCGGCAGGATTTTTCCTGCCGCTTTTTTTGTGATAACCCTTTTGCGGGCTGGACAAAAGTCCCCCGTTTGATACAATAGATATGAAGAAGGATGAATTGCACGTCAGTTTAGACGAATGGACCTATACCTGCACCAAACGGCCCGCGCGCGCCAAAGTAAAACGCGCCCGCGCGAAAGCCAAGCGCAGCCTGTCCAAAAAAATCCTGGCCCGCACGTTGGAGCAGGATGAACCAATTTGATTTGTAAGGCCGGGGCCTGCACCGTCCGGCCGGAGCCGTTACTTAAAGAGGAAATATTTTATGCAATCCGGAAGCTTTTTAGACCGTGTCAAAATTTACATCACCGCCGGCAAAGGCGGGGACGGCTGCCTGTCGTTCCGCCGCGAAAAATTCATTGAATTCGGCGGCCCCAACGGCGGCTGCGGCGGCAAAGGCGGGGACGTTATTTTAAGAACCGAACCGAACCTTACCACCCTCCTGGAGCTGGCCTACAACCCGCACATTGAGGCGCAAAACGGCGAAAAGGGCGGCACCTACAATAAAACGGGCCGCGCCGGAGAAGATAAAATCGTGCTCGTGCCGTGCGGCACCATCGTTAAAAGCAACGGCCACGTGCTGGCGGACTTAACCGAGCCCGGCCAGGAATTTACCGTAGCCAAAGGCGGAATGGGCGGACGCGGCAACCAGTCTTTCAAAACGCGCAGCAACACCGCCCCGCACCTGGCCGAAAACGGCCAGCCCGGCGAAGAAATCACGCTTATTTTGGAGCTTAAAGTGCTGGCGGACCTGGGCCTGGTGGGGTTTCCCAACGCGGGCAAAAGCACGTTTTTAAGCCGCATTTCGGCCGCGCGCCCGCGCATTGCGGACTATCCGTTCACCACCCTAAACCCGAACCTGGGCATTACGCTTCACAAAGGGCTCAGCTTCGCCACGGCGGATATTCCCGGCATTATTGAAGGCGCCAGCGAAGGCAAGGGCCTCGGCTACCAGTTCTTAAAGCACATTGAACGCACCCGCGTGCTGCTGCACCTGGTGGACCCGGACGGTTTTGACGGTATGAGCGCCGAACAGTCGGTAAAAGTAATTGAAAAAGAGCTAAAGGCTTTTGACAAAAAACTGTTTGAAAAGCCGCGCATCATCGTGATTAACAAGATGGACCTGCCGTCCGCACAAAAAGCGTACGAAACCATCAAAAAGAAATTTAAAAAACACCCGGTCATGCTGATGAGCGCCGCCACGGGCGAAGGCGTGAACCAGGTGCTGGACGAAGTGGTCAAAATTCTGGCCGCCACCCCGGTGGAACGCCCCGTAACAGAAGAAAAAACCGCGGTTACACACAAAGTGGAACCGATGTTCACCATCAGCCGCACCGAAGACGGCGCCGTGCACATTACGGGCAAAAAAGTGGAAGAATTCATCGCCATGACGAACTTCAGCCAGCCCGAAGCCGTGGCGCGTCTGCGCGGTATCTTTAAGAAAATCGGCCTGGAAAAAGCCTTGCTTAAATACGGCGTGCAGGACGGCGACGCACTAGTAGTGGGCGGACGCGAGTTTGAATGGAACGGCAACTTTGACGACGAAGCCCCCAACGCGCCCGAACACGCCGGCTACAAACGCCGCGAAACCAAACAGGAGCGTTTGGCCAAACGCAAAGCTAGAAGAGAGGCGAAACTCAAATAAATGTTTCGGCAGCAAAAAACCCCGGATGTCCGCAAAGGCTCCGGGGTTTTTATCCGTCAAAAAATTACTTCATCGTGTGGTGTTCATTTACCCAGTTTACCGCTTCCACCACGGGCGCGTAATTGCGGCGGGATTTGTTTACAAACGAAGGATAGGCGTCTTTAAAATCCAGTTTATAATAATCACTGCCCATCACGCTTTCCATAAACGAAGCAATACCCCGGTTAAACACGGGGAACATAAAGTATTCCTCGGTCTTAACACCTTCCCGGCTTTGGCCGCGGACAGACGTTAAATTGGCCGAAATAATGCCGATGAGTTCGCCCGTATTGGTCATCACGCCCGAGCCGCTCATCCCCTTGCGGATACCAAAATTATTCGTGTAAGCAAAGCCCAGCGCCTTGACGTAATGCACCGGGTACGGGTCGGGTTTGATTTCCCGTTTGCCGCCGAAAATGGAAATAACGGAGAGCTTGCGGTCTATTATATAATTGCCTTCGTCAAACAGCACGATGGGCGGAAAATCCGGGCTGACGATACGGCGGTACTGCCGGTTGGCCGCACGGTTCTGCTCCAAAAAAGCGGCAAATTCCTGCTTGCTGATACCCAAATTATAATTGCGTTTGCCCGTCGGGCGGCGGTAATAGGTTTGGGGTGCGCGGTCCAAATCCAGACGGATGAGCGCAAAATCGTCCTTCACCATTTTGTCTGCGGAAAACCCGGGGTGCACAAACACCGCGGGCTTTTTGGCCGTATGCGTAACGCGCGCCAGCGCGGAAACGGGATACTCCAGCAAATCCATTTGCACGGTACAGCCGTTTTTGCATTGTTCTTTTACGCAGTGCGCCGCCGTGGCAAACCAACGCCGGCCGATACGCGTGGCCTGACATTTGCCCGACTGGCCCGTCTGCTGCCCGGCGGGCAGCACGTAATACTCAAATGTGTGGTAAAAATCTTCTTTATTTTTATGTTTGTCTTCGTCGGTAACCGAAATGACGCTCACCTGCGCCCACAGCGGCGCGGCGCACAAACACAAAAAAAGCAGGGTCCATTTTCGCATAGTCTTATTATAGCAGAAACACCAAACGGCAAGCGGGTACAGAAGCCCATCCGAAGCATACAGCCTGCTGGCTTCGCCTTGGCGGGAGCGCTTGCTCCGGCATGACATATCCCCTGAACCGGGCATAAAGCAGGCGCGGAGAAGCAGATGTTTTTCCCAACCCTCTCCCGGAGGCTACTCCACCTCAAACGTTACGTTGACTTGTTTCGCGTTTTCCGTCTTGTGAAAAAACAACAGCGACATTAAATTATCAATACGTCCTTCCGTGTCGCCGTATTTGCTGAAATTAAAATTGTTGGGCACTTTAATCATGCTGGAACCGTGCAAGGTTCCGCCGGAAAAAGCTTTCACCGTCGCGTCGGCCAGGAAAATGCCTCCGTCCCACGACCAGCGCGCCACATACGTCAAATACGGCACGGACGCGTTTACCGGCGCGGAAACCACTTCCACGCGGTAGGCGTGGTTGGAAAGCCAGCTTTGCATATTGCTTAAAAAGCCTTCTTTCGTGGCGTCGTTTTGCACGATATAGACCACCCGTTCTTTTTCAAACAGCGGGGCGGCTTTGTCGCCGCGCACGTAATACTTGGCGCCGCCGCAGGCGGCCAGCCAGCAGGAAAGGAAAGACAGCAAGAGAACTTTTTTCATATATCATCCTTCGGATAAACTAACGGCCCGGGAAGGGCCGCTTGTATATCATAGTAAATTTTTGGCGGATGGGAAATCAGCGCGCGGGAAAAATCAGGCACGCGTCAAACCCGCTCAAAGGGCGGTAAGGGCTGGTGGCCGGCCAGGAAAGCAGCGTGGGAAAAGCGGTTTTTGCACGCGCGCGCGCAAACGGCTGGTCCAGCATTACGGCCCCGAACGGCAAATCTTTGCCCAAATCTTTGGCCAGCAGCTGCAGCACAAACACCTGCGGAGACGACCGCGCCAGCGTAAACGGCGCGCGGTAATGTACGTGCATATTGCCCGTATAGATAAAAAAGACCGCCCCGGGTTCCCGCTGGCGGACGTCTTCAATAATTTTGCGCCAATGGTCGTTGCGCTGTTTCATCCCGTAAACGGATTCCACCTGGCGGAACGACGGCGTAATCAGCTGCTGGTGGTTTCTAAAGTACCGCTCATCCTCCAGGCCGATTACATCAATACCGTTTTTAACGAATTTATCCAAAAATTTAAAGTCCGGGCTGACCCGGCGGTATTTAAGCGCCAGGGAACTGACCGGCAGACCCGTTTTTTCGGAAAGCGGGAGCGTGCGGTCAAATACAAATTCCGTCAGCACGATAATCTTCCGCTCCGGATACATCGCCCGGTACTGGAACACCAGCTCTTCAAACGCCTGGCGAAGCGCCGGGAAGCCGTGTTCCTCCCCCACGGCAATATATCTTGCTTTTTCCGGGATAAGCGCCGCATAGTTGACGGGAGCCTGCGGATAGGCCACCTGCAGGGAGCGGAGCATATCGTCCTTCCGCGCATGCATAAGTGCCAAATCGCGCGCCGTTACGCTGAGCCACAAAGCGGCCATACGGTTATTGATGATGGTAAAACGGCTGTCTTCCGCCGTAGCGGGCCGGATGGATTTAGAACTCACCCCGGCCATACTCTGATACGGCAGGCGGGACTGGCCCGGCGGCACCAGTGCGTGGGAGGACTTCCAATACATCGCGGCTGAACGGTTCAGCTCGCGCGATAAAAGAACCTTCTGTTCAATGCTTTGCGCCGCGGCGGGCAGAACCGCCGGCGTTTGGACGGCCGGCTTGCCGAACACCCGCTGGAGCGCGCTGCGCCAAGCGGAAGGGCCCGGCCCCGCCGAAGCGGAAACGGAGCAGCACACCATTAGAAAAACGGGTAGAAAATGGCGCATAGTAAGCTCTCTTTTCATTGTAACAAGAAGCCCCCGTTTGCGCAAGGGGCGTTTGTATAGGAGGGCACAAAGGCGTGTTTGCATAGTTGCGCGTATATGCCAGCACCAGGGAAAACCCGCCAGCCGGCAAGCCTGCGGCATACTGCTGCCGTGGCCTCTGACAAGGCACCGACAGAATCAGCAAGCGCCGCACAAAGGTCAAACCCCAAACAGCGGAGAGATATAAAACACAAAACCCCGCTCGTAAAAGCGGGGTTTTGTTTATGCAAAAGAGAACGACTATTTATGGGTAACGAATACGCCGGGACCCATCGTGGAGCTGAACGAAACGCTCTGAACGTACACACCTTTGGAGGTGCTCGGTTTCACGCGAAGGATAGTGTCCATAACGGCTTTTGCGTTTTCCGCCAGTTTGGCAGCGTCAAAAGAAGCTTTGCCAATCACGGCGTGCACAATACCATAAGCATCGGCTTTGAACTCAATGCGGCCCGCTTTCAAGGCTTTGATGGTGTTAGCCAAGTCAAAGGTAACGGTACCGCTTTTCGGGTTCGGCATCAAACCGCGCGGACCCAGGATTTTGGCCGCTTTGGCCAAGTCTTTCATGGTGTCCGGGGTGGCGACGAGCACGTCAAAGTCAATTTTGCCTTTCAGCACTTCTTCAACGATATCTTCGCATCCCACTTTGTCGGCGCCGGCTTTCTGCGCCTCGGAGGCGTGTTCGCCTTTGGCGATGACGGCGATGCGTTTGGTCTTGCCCGTACCGTGCGGCAGCGCGACGGTGGTGCGGACCTGCTGGTCGGCCTTTTTGGTATCAATGCCCAGTTTCACGTGGATTTCAACGGTTTCGTCAAATTTGGCTTTGGCGTTGTCTTTTACGATCTGAGCGCCTTCTTCCATCGTGTAAACTTTGGTCTTATCGTAAGCTTTTTGAGCTGCTTCCATTCTTTTTCCCATCTTTAATACTCCTTAGGTGATAACGGGCGTTGTCGCCCTCCCTCAAGTTTAAATTTATTTTACTACGTCCACGCCCATGCTGCGGCAGGTGCCTTTTACCATCTCGGCGGCCTGTTTGATGTCTTTCGTGTTCAAATCGGGCAGTTTCTGGGCCGCGATTTTTTCGCACTGGGCTTGGGTAATCTTGCCGACTTTGTCCTTGTGCGGAGCGCCGGAACCTTTCGCAAGGCCCAGCTCTTTCACAATGAGAACAGCCATAGGCGGCATTTTGGTAATAAAGGAGAAAGAGCGGTCTTCATATACCGTAATGATTACCGGGATCTTAATGCCTTTTTCCATTTTCGCCGTTTTGGCGTTGAATTGTTTGCAGAATTCCATGATGTTTACACCATGCTGGCCCAGGGCCGGACCTACGGGCGGAGCCGGGTTGGCCGCGCCAGCGGGAATCTGCAACTTGATGTAACCTTTAATTTTTTTCTCTTTTGCCATTTTGTCGTTACTCCGTATTTTTTACTGCTTTGCTGCGGTAAAATCTAGTTCTTTTCCACTTGCAGGAAGTCCACTTCCACAGGGGTGGCGCGGTCAAACACCGTTACCATCACCTTCAGTTTGTTCTTCTGCTCGTTGACTTCTTCCACCACGCCGATAAAGTGTTTAAACGGTCCTTCGGTAATGCGCACACTTTCGCCGCGTTCAAATTCCACTACGTGTTTGGGTTTGCCGGAAGTGTTGTCCGTCAATTCCACAATGCCGGCGATTTCTTCTTCCGGCAGCGGAACCGGGTTGGGATCACCCAAAAAGCCGGTTACGCCCGTAATGCTTTTAATAAACCAATACGCTTCGCTGGTCATATTCATTTGTACCAGCACGTAACCAGGGAAAAATTTCCGTTTGCGCAAAATTTTCTTGTTCTGTTTAACTTCCACCACTTCTTCGGTGGGAACCAGCACCTGAAAGACACGGTCCCCGAAGCCTTGGATGTCAATGTTAAGCAGAATTTTTTCTCTTACCTTGTCTTCGTGCCCCGTTTGGGTGTGCACGACGTACCAAGCTTTTTCCTCAGACATTAGCGACCCCCGACCACAAATCCCAGCACTTTGGTCAGACCAAAGTCAATGACGCCGACATACGCCGACACCAGCGCCACAACAATCGCAACCAGGATGGTGGACTGCACCACTTCCTGTCTGGAAAGCCAGGTGGATTTTCTCAGCTCGCCAACTGACTGCTTGAGAAAATTGATTGCTTTATTCATAGAAATATCCGTTTTCCTTGGTATAAAACCTGGCAGGAGCGGAAGGACTCGAACCTTCAGTCCCGGTTTTGGAGACCGGTGGTTTACCAGTTAACCGACGCTCCCACAAAAAATCTTAGGCTTTGCCTTCTTTGTGCTTGGTGCTCTTGCCGCATTTTTTGCAGAACTTGTTGAGCTCCAGCTTGTATTCTTTCTTTTTGCCGCGCACTTGATAATAGTTTTTGTTTTTGCAGTCGGTGCAAATCAGCGCGATCGTTAATCTTTCAGTAGCCATCTTAAATATCCTTGAATATAAGAGGGAATCCCTCAAATTTTGCCGGTTCACGATATCTGCGGGGGCATTGTTACATGCCCCCGCAACAGTGAACTAAACAATTTTACTACTCAATAATTTTGGTAACAACGCCGGCGCCTACCGTATGACCGCCTTCGCGGATTGCGAAGCGCAAGCCTTCTTCCATAGCCACAGGCGTAATCAATTTCACTTCAATTTCTGCATTGTCCCCAGGCATAATCATATCCTGCTTGAAAGACAATTCGCCCGTTACGTCCGTCGTTCTCAAGTAGAACTGCGGTTTGTAACCCGGGGTCAGCGGTGTGTGGCGTCCGCCTTCTTCTTTCTTCAGAATGTACACCTGGCCCATAAAGTGTTTGTGCGGTTTCACAGACTTGGGAGCGGCCAATACCTGACCTCTTTCCACCTGCGTCTTTTCAATACCGCGCAGCAAAATGC
>ERZ779737.1588-NODE-1588-length-17173-cov-3.323519_pt1 | contig 17173 bp, 11 predicted proteins | sample MGYA00511889_ERZ779737 | MGnify/ENA primary metagenome ERZ779737 (study PRJEB29588, sample SAMEA2163575) | human gut metagenome | biome: human gut; feature: human-associated habitat; material: faeces | place: Denmark | collected 2008/2010 ...
AAAGGCGGGCATCCGCTGCTGCGCCATCCTGTGCCGGACACAGACGCAGCCCGTTCTTTTCAAAAACGGGGGAATCTTTGTCCGTTCCCTGAAAATATTGACGGATTCCATTGCGACAAATTGACGGGCATCCGTTCCCAGCAAAATATCATTGATGAAAAAAAGAAAGGATTCAAACCATGAGAACAGCCGGACTCCTTCCGACGATCGCAACTGCGTTTTTCATCGCCGCACTCGCTTTTTCCCAGGAGGGGAATGCACCTGCTTTCCGGAAGATCAAGCTGGTGAATGCGGATTTCAGCGCGCCGTCTTCCGGCGACAGCATCATCGGCTGGCTCACGCTGAACCGCAATCTGACTCCCGCGCTGAAGGTGGAACGCGATGACAAGGGAAAATACCTCTCGGTTGCAGCCGGACGCTGCAGCTGCACGAAACCCGATTGCAAAGAGGTGCGCGGCCTGGTCTACAACGCGGAGAAATTCCATGCGAAACCGGGAACGAAGATCAGAATATCCGTTGATTACCGCAGCCCCGATCACGCGAAAATGGGCGTCATTCTCTGGAATATCGGCGGCAGGGCGAATCAATGGATCTGCTGGAAGCTTCCCTGTACCACGGAATGGAAGACTCTTTCCAGGGAATACATCATAAAAAACGCGCCGAAAACGGATACGGATACGGAGGTTCTCCGGAGTTATTATGCAGGATTTGACATCTGGGACGGCACCGTTCAGATTCGAAACTTCAAAGCCGCATTGGAAAGGTGAAGGTATGTCTGCGGGATTTCTTGCTGCACTTTTCCTTCTGCTGTCGGGGGCGGAAAGCGGAACACAGGACATTCAGCTGTTCGCGGAGCCGGTGGACGGCAATATTCTGGTCTGGCCCGGATACAAACGGCAGTTCCACTCCATCGCAGGATCGCCCTGCAATCTGACGTTTAAAATCGTCACATCCCCCAATAGCGCAAAGCCGTTCCGCAACGCCCGGCTCTCCGTTCTTGTGCCGTCCGAAGTGAAAGTGGAGGAGATTCTTCCGCAGTATACGCTCAAAAACGGCTGCAGGACCGAATTCAGCCTTCCGATCAGGAAACGGCAGACCGGCGGCGGCATGCAGTATGTCTGCGAACTGGATGATTTTCTGGCCATCAACAGAAGTGTCTCCTACTGCTCCAAAAAGGAGATCAGTTTTTTCTTTGAACCAGCGGCATTTCAGCCGGACAGGGAATATCCGATTTCTTATTCCCTGGAGTGCGGCGGCACCAGGATCGCCGGAGACTCCTTTGCGCTGAAGTTTCTGCCACCCATACGGCAAACGCGAATGCCGGGGCATGTAACGCTGCTGAATTTCGTGCAGCTCTGGCATCTGAATGTCCGCAGTCCGGAACTTCTCAGGAAAATCAGTTTGAAATACCGGAACTCCGGTCTGGATTCCAGGGCGCTGGATTCCAGAAATCTGCCGCATAATTTTTCCGTGGAGAACAGATTGCGGGAAATGGGATGGCGCATGCATTGCCAGTATTTTTACTCTCCGCTCCGGTATCCGCGCAGTCTTGCGAAGGGAATAGAGATCAAGCCCGGAGAAATGCATGACGGCAGAAAATCCATGAAACATCACTGTCCCACTGCGGCCTTCCGGAATCAGAAGCTGCTTGAAAAAGTCTGCGCGTTTGACACACTTTCCATTCAGGACGGCGATCTGCTCATTCTGGACAGTGAACCTTTCGGATACTGGAACGACGCCTGTTTCTGTTCCGAATGTCTGGATGCCTTTGCCAAGGAGTTCAAGCTCGACCGGAAGACTCTGACTTCCCCGGATGCGGTGCGGACGAAGTGCGGGAAACAATGGCTCCGCCATCTGTGCATGGTGCAGGCAAAAGCCGACGGACTCGTCGTGGAGTCCTACCGGAAGAAGTTTCCGCGTTCGAAAGTTGCCGCCTATAATTATTTCTACAGTTTCAGCAATCCGGAAAAACTGTTCACCGAACTGAAAGGTTGTCCGCAGGATCCCAGAGACTATGATGCGCTGCTTGACTGCCACCTGGTCAGCGCCTATTCCGCGAACGGAAAGATGTATGTTGAAAGGATGAAGGAACAGCGCAGACATCTGAGAAAACCGCTGGGTGTCACCCTTTCTCTGGACCGCGGAATCGGGGAAGGCTCCGGCTACCTTCCGCAAAGCGAAACGGTTTCTCCCCGGGAAAACAGGCTCAAGATCCTGACGGCGGCCTCTCTCGGCGGAACCATGATCCTGCATTATGCCGGAATTTACTATGACGGCATGATTTTTACGGAAGCCGCGCGGGCAATGGGAGAAATCGCCGTCTATGAGGATTTCTTCCGGAAAGGGGAACAGGATCCGCCCGTGTCCGTCAGAGTCAATTCCGCATGGAACAGAAAACAGGAAGACGAATGGCTGGACGGTTCGCTGGCGTTTACCGCGCGCAGCCTCAACAGGGATCTGCTGATTACCCTGATGAACTATCACAGAACAATTCCCATCCTCGCGGAAGTGATGTATTCCGGCCCGCTGGAAAACTTCTACGTTTCCGACAGGGCGGAAAAAACACTCTATACTTTCAACGGCCGGGAACGCTGGAATAAAGCGGAATTTCTGCGTTATTTCAAAGTCACGGTTCCTGCGGAAGATGCGAAATTCGTTCTGATTTCGGAAGCAAAACCCGCTCTGAACGGACTCAGAAAACAGGAAATTCGTGGAACGGCGGCTGCGGGAAACAGGGAAAAGACGGAAACACAAAGCGCCGGTGAAATTGCCGCCGCAGCGGAAAGATATCAGAAGATTCTGGAACAGCCGGCAAAATCCAGAGAGTGGCACAATTCCGTCATCACGATGGAAAAAGACGCCGTCCGGATCCGGACTCTCTCGCAAAGCGTCGTTCTGTCCCTGGACTCCGGTCTGATTATTGAATGGAAAAATGCCGGAGGCGCAGAAATCCTCTCAGCCCGGTCCCCGTCGGCAGGCTGGGATTTCGGCAGCGGAGGAGCATGGACTCTGGTTTATTCCCCCGAGATCCTCGCACAGCATTTCCGCGGTTCCCACCTCCGCTTTGTTCCTGTGGAGAACACGATCACCGACGAAGGAACTGCAGTGGTTCGTCTGGGAACTCTTCAGAAACGCTTCTACATGGAAAAAACATTTACTTTCGATGCCGCTTCCCCCGCAATCCAGGTCAAAACCTCTCTGCGGAATCTTTCCGGCGAAATGATCCGCTGCGCCCAGTGGTTCAGGATGTGTTATCCCGTGAATAATATGAGATTCACTTCCGGCGGAGAAAAACTGAATCTTTTGAAAAACAACAACTTCTTCGGTCCGGATTTCAAAACATCCGGAGCCCGGACACCCGCCGAATACAAAGGAAAACTTCCCGGAAACGACCTGACGGGATATTATTCCGACGGGTCGTCCGTATCCCTGCGCTTTCCACCGTCCGTGATTCAGTCCGCCAACCTGTATCTGGGAAAAACACGAACGGCGGAAGTGATTACGAAAACACGGCTTCTGGAACCGCTGAAGACTTTCTCCTATGCGGTAACATTAAACTGTCAAGCGAGGAATGAAAAATGACTGCGCGGCAAATTTTTCTGAAAAACAAAAGCCTTTTCACATTGATAGAACTCCTCATGAGAAAAACTTGTTAAATATACATTATTACGTTTTATTTATTCATCTTGTGTTATCCGTCCACATTTCACATTGCCCGATTACGGTAGCAACAGCATCTTCCATACCATCCGGAGGATACTTATACTTTTTTAGAAGTTTCTTTACCATCCGCCGCATTCCGGCACGGGCAGATTCTTTCTTTTGCCAGTCAATCGTACGGCTTTTGCGTAATAGTTCTGTTAATTCACGAGTCATTGAAACGAGTTCATCATTTTGATAGAAATCCCTGATGGCTTCCGGGCGGGTCAAAGCATCATAAAAAGCCATTTCCTCTTGAGTCAAGCCTAATGAAACACCTTTTGTATGGGCATCTGCCATATCTTTTGCTATTTTCATCAATTCAGCAATGACCTCTTCATTACTGAGCATACCATTAAGATAGGCTTTCATAACCCGTGACAAGAGTTCAGAAAAATTTTCCGACCTTACAAGATTTGTCCTGCGGTAGAGGGAGACTTGTTCTGCAAGCAGTTTTTTCAAAATCTCAACAGCAAGATTTCTCTCTTTCATCTTTGAAATTTCATCAAGAAATTTGGGGTCAAAAAGAGAAAAACCGGTATTTATATCAGAAAACAGATTAATGACGCCTTCGCTTTGAATACTTGCTTTCAAAAGCTCATTGATCCGGCTGTTGATCTCTTTCAAGGAAAGCGGTTTACCATTTCCGGAAATACGGGTCAACATGGTGCGAACCGCTTCAAAGTATGCAGCTTCAAAACGCTGTTCAGCATTCAGCAGCGAACGGCAGAGCGACAACGCCTGACGCAGAAGCTGTGCCTCTTTGATAAACGCCGTCTTGTCTTTTTCCCTGGTGATGCCGGAGAGAAAGTTTACGCCGCCACAGATTGCTTTCGCGCGAATGCTGTCCGTCGAATCCTCGCGCATGAACCCAGAGTAATCAAAACCGTGGAAAAGATCGCGGCAGACTTCCAGTTTTTCCATGAATTTCGGAAACGCGGTTTTGGCAATATCCGTATCGCCATAGTTGTGCTTATCGCGGTTGGTATAGTCATTCATCGCCTGTTTCAACGCAGAGGCAATACCGACGTAATCGACCACCAAACCGCCTTCTTTGTCCTTGTAGACACGGTTAACACGAGCGATTGCCTGCATGAGATTGTGACCGGACATCGGTTTATAGACATACATCGTGGCGAGCGACGGCACATCAAATCCGGTGAGCCACATATCTACGACAATGGCGATTTTCAGCGGATCATCATTACTTTTGAATTTTGCCGCCATTTCGTCGCGATGATGCTTATTGCCGATAACAGAGCGCCACTCTTCGGGATCTTTGTTACTTTCGGTCATAACCACGCCGACTTTTTCCGTCCAGCCGGGGCGAAGTTCCAGCAGTTTCCGGTAGATTTTCATGGCAATCGCGCGGGAATAAGCAACAATCATCGCTTTGCCGGTCAATTCGTGTTCCCGGTTCTGCTCATAGTGATTTACAATATCCCCGCATAGAGCGGAAATGGTCTGTTCCGCACCGAGAATGCTTTCCATCTGACTCAGCTCTTTTTTGCTCTTTTCAATAGCGTATGGTTCGGCGTTCTCTGCCATAAGGTCGTATTCGGCATCAATAAGCCGGAGCACATCCTCATTCAGCTTCAAATGAATCACGCGGCTTTCGTAGTAAACGGGACGGGTGGCGCCATCCTCGACCGCCTGCGTCATATCGTAGATGTCGATATAATTTCCGAAAACTTCAATAGTAGAACGGTCTTTTTTGGCAATCGGCGTTCCGGTGAAACCGATGTAGGTCGCATTCGGCAAACTTTCGCGGATAATCAGCCCGAATGACTTTTGAATGCGTCCTTTTTCGTCCACCTTTTCGTCGATGAACTGGCTGCGGTGTGCCTCGTCCGCCATGACGATGATGTTGTGACGATCGGAAAGAATTTCGTTGCTTTCCTCAAATTTCTGGGCTGTGGTAAAGATAATGCCGTTAGCTTCTCTTCCCCGGAGAAGTTTTCGCAGATGATCGCGGCTTTCCGCCTGCCGGGGCGTCTGGCGCAGGAAGTCGGAACATTTGGCGAACTGGCCGAACAGCTGATCGTCAAGGTCGTTGCGGTCGGTCAACACCACGATGGTCGGCGCATTGAGAACCTGCTGGAGCAAATGGGCGTAGAACACCATCGACAACGATTTTCCGCTTCCCTGGGTATGCCAGAAAACACCACCTTTCCCGTCGGTTTGTGTGGCTTTCGCAGTGGAGGCAACCGCTTTTTTAACGGCGAAATATTGATGATAGGCTCCCAGAATCTTTGCATCGGAACCGGAAAAGCAGATGAAGTTTTTGATAATGTCAAGCAAACGGGCTTTGTCGAAAATACCTTCAATAAAAGTGTCGAATTGGGCAAATTGGGTGTTTTCATAACTGCCGTCTTTGGTTTTCCACTCCATGAAGCGGTCTTCCCCGGCGGTGATCGTTCCGGCTTTGGAGGTGGCAAGGTCGCTCATCACGAGAAACGCGTTGTAAATGAAGAGCGAGGGAATTTCGTGCATATAGTTCCGCAGTTGCAGAAACGCTTCGGAGGCATCCGTTTCCTCGCGGGACGGGGATTTCAGCTCAAAAACGACGAGCGGCAAGCCATTGATAAAAACCAGCACATCCGGTCGTTTTTCGCTGTTCTCAACAATGGTCCATTGATTGGCGACGATAAAGGAGTTGCGCTCGACGTGTTCATAGTCGATCAGTTTCACCAATGCGGAACGTTGTTCTTTGTTGTCGCAGTAGTTGACCGAAACGCCGTTTTGCAGATAGTCCATGAACCGGATGTTCTTTTGGAGCGTGGAGCCGCCCTCGAAATTCCGCAGTTTATAGACTGCTTCGGTAATAGCAACTTCCGGCAGTGTCGGATTGACCCGCCGCAATGCCGTCAACAGTTCGTCGGAATAAAGCGGATCGGCAAAGTCCCGCACGAGGTCCGGAGCATAAACATAATCATATCCAAGCGTATCGCGAAATATCTCAATCACCGCATTCTCATAGTTAGCTTCTGTATATGAATTCTGCATTCACGCCTCCGTCGTATTAGAATCCAAAGAATAGCCAAGCCATCGTTGACACGTTGTGCTATACGGGATAGGATCGTTATTCAACCAATTTTCAATATACTTCGGATTGTTGCTGTTAGGAGTTGGAGTAACATCGTCTATTTTGACAAGGACAGGTGTTCGCACACAGTCACCGGTAATAATAGCATGTTGTTGTGGGATAATGGGTAATTGTTCGAGTAAATCAGCATTCGCACTTGAAACCAGTCCACGAACATACATCTGATCATCTGGATTTTGCAAGCGATGAATGATAAATGAATTACATTGCGACAAAACGGTCTTTGAAAGTTCCGAAGGACGCTGACTTGAAACAATTAACGAAATCCCGTACTTTCGTCCTTCACGAGCAATCCGTTCAAAGACGTCCTTCGCCGGAGACTCCTTGTTTTCTGCAATGTAATTCTGGGCTTCCTCCAAAACAAGAACTATTGGGAATTGGCCTCGTTGCTCTGGCAGAAAATTTGAAACGAATTCGAGAATGATTCGCCCAAGCAACGCTGTAACTGTTTCCAAGACCTCAAACGGCAATTGAGAAATATCGACAATAGTAATTTGGTTCGTTTTATTCTTATGTTTGCCTTGTGTTATGTTGTATCGGTTAACAAAATTGTTTTTATCCTCCTTAGCAAAACACTTATTGTAGTCTCCCAACAATAACGATAGAAATTGAGGGAGAATTTCTTTGTTTATCTCATCAGTGTTCTTCAACATCAATGGAACAGCCATTCTCTTGTCATTGAGGAAACTATTCATTCGTAACCTTAAGGTTGATACGAACTCAGCAATTCTATTATTATTTGTTCCCTCTTGTGAAATAGCTGCATCCAAAAACTTGGTACACAGTTCTTGGTAACTAAACCATATCGGCAAATCTATATTCTGCTCGCTAATAATCTGACTTTCAATTTTTTGATTTTGGCATGATTTAATAAAATCTTCCATCTGAGAAATCAGAGAAGGTCCAGGACATTTAGCCCCCCTTTGCATCTGTAAATTTTGCAATTCTTGTGGAAGGTTAACTTTAAATTCATTGTAGGAATTCGATAAAGGTTCAGCTTTCCACCAATCTCCACTCTTTGCAATATTAAGTATGGCATTAAGATGTTCCAATGCGACAATAGAAATTGATTCACTCAAGTTATCTACGGGTTCATTTTTTGCCAAGCCTATAGCTCTGTTTAAAACAGGTGCTTGTGTTCCATCACTCGGCTTAAGCAATGCTCGAAAGTCATTCCAATTCATTAGCCAATACGGGACTTTAACATCATTTTCTCCACCATAATAATACGCATTTATATGCTCAAGATCATCTTTTGCAGTTGAATAACATTCTCCACCGCAATCAGGCAGAAAAGCATTCCTATACTCTCCATTCGTATCAAATATAACAATATGAGCGTTTGCTAAACGCTTATCTTTGTATTCATATTTAAATAGATTTCTAAGAACAGACGTTAGTGTACATGATTTTCCAGATCCTGTGTTCCCTAAAATCGCCGCATGTTTAACAAAAAATTGATCGGGGCAAATCTTCACTTTATAATTTTGAAATGCAGGAGAAGTTCCAATGGGAAGATAAAAGTCTTTTTCCAAGGTTATGTCTCTGCCGTTTGTTCGGGCATCAAAAATATGATTCAAGTCTTTTTCCGTAACATACCAGACGGGATTATCTAACGATGGGAAATTATATACTCCTTGGATAAAACATTCTCCATTCTCTTTTTTGGCAATAGTTCCCAACATTGTTGCAGAAATATAACGTGCAGATGTCGGCAAAGTTATCGTTGTAGTATTCCTATCTAATTCCAATTCTTCTTTCATAGAAACGCGTGTTATTAGAGCGACAATCCGATCTGCCCCAACAGGAATAATCAAATAGGAATTGATTCTGGCGACTTCATAGATATCGTTGAGGCCACTTTTATAAGAGCCTTTTAATGCGTCTTCAATTTTAATAAAAACACGGTAATTATCAACAGATAAAACTCTTCCTATGATTCTATTTTGGCTCATTTTTTGTTATCCTTTTCTGAAGCATCAGTGGGAAATAGTGTAGCCATAGTCTGCGCAATAACAAGCTGCTCTTCCTCTTCATATAGATCTGGCATTACATTCTTTACAAAATTAACAAAAGCTGTTTGCTTCGAGTCTTTTTCATCCAAAACAATAACTCTCTTATCTTTCTTGGATAATGATTTAAGTTTTGAAAAATCTGATTCTTCAGGACTCCCTGATGGCGAAAAATTTGCTACGATCAACGTGAATGATGGAATTGATAATGCCTGTTTAATAATGTCATTGATATGTTCATCATAAAACGAGTAGCCCAAACAAATCAATACTGACTGCGGTTGCGTAATCGAACGTGAAAATTGACGAAATAATTCAGAATAAGGCAAATCCAAGGTATATGTCTTTTTATTCACACACGGATATACCATTAGCTGATTTTCTTCATTGAATGTATTGGAGATTGGAGATTCACAAATGCCATATGTATTCTTTTCGTTTGGAGTGGTAGCTTGCCAAGATAAAGAACCATGGAGTTTATAATAACGTATTACTTTTTCTGCTCGGTGAACTTTCCCAGAAACGCTTTCTCCCGGATAGTAAATGTCATAGTCATAAACTTCAGGTCTGAAACAACGATTATGAACACCCATAAATCCGTTAATATAATGAACTCCAAGATTATCCAAAGCATAGTCAAAAGCCATATCGTAGTTTAGCGTAAACATATTGACTCTCTTGAGATTAATTGGTCTCTGTAATATTTTTTTTACCAACAACTCATGATAGAAATAACGATTAACTTTTAAATATTCATCATCTTTATACGTTTCATCGATTGTTGTTATCTCAGTATTACAATAATCAAATAGCCATTTTTGCATCTTTCTAATGGATTTTTCTTGTTTTGAAAAATCCACTTTTTTCTGTTTTGCTAAAAAGATGTCTGCTTGCAGACAATTAAAAAGATCTTCATAAGAGGGGTCAACTTCGTTGGCAAAGTATTTTTTTACTTCTTCAGCTACATCTAAGCCGTTACAAGCTTTTACACGCCGGATAATAGGTGCCCCCAGATGAAAGCTAGTACCTGCACCTAACAAAAAGCTGACATTTTCAAGTTCGAGATACTTTTTGATTTTTATCCGTAGTTCCTGAATCCGTTGATCGTTTTGATTGTCCATGTGTTTATGTCTCCTTTAAGAAGGTTAAATCATCATTTACCGTCGCCGAGGTCGGCAACCGACAGCTCGCCGGACATCAGGCGTGGCAAGAGTGTGTCACGGAGTTCAGCAAGACGAACATTTTCTTTGCAATTATTGAGTATCGTTTCGAAAATTGGCTGTATCTTGTCCTCGAATGCTTTTATTTCTTTTGTTGCAGGAGCTGGAACCAATTCGTTTTCAAAATCACGGGTTACAATGGCATCAAAAACGGCTCCGTTTGCCTTGCGTTTCAATTTTTCAACGACGGTGAGTGCAAGATGATACACGTAAAATTGACCATAGTCACCATTGCTTACGAGTGCATAGCACGATTGATTCATTGCCATTGGACAACCTGCAAGTGCAAGTTTCCCGACAGTTCCTCTGGCTGTTACAAAAACAGTATTCACTGGGTACAACCGACTATTACAATTAGAAAGCCCTGCTTCGCTCAGTCTTTTTTCGGTAGAAAGCACATAGAGAGAGCCGGTATCTTTGGGGGTGAAAAATGGTATTTCCCCGTTCCAGTAACTCTCATTACCAGTCTTGGGTGTTCCGCCACCCAAGACTTGAACAGCATTTGTGAACGGCTGGCTCGGATCATAACAATCAAACCACGACTTGAAAATGGCTTGTGCCATCTGCTCTAAATGATGATTTATTCTTGTGTTATTGGCGATTTTGTCATCTAACGCCTGCAAGGTACGCCCTATCTCTTTTTGGATTTTGAGAGGGGGGAGCATTATTTCAAGGTTTTCAATATCTTTAGACTTTATAGATGGATACGCCGAAACACTTTGCTCCCCTATTGCGTGTAAGCTGTTCACAATATCATTTTGTGTCAGGAAATAGTATAAAAAGTCGGCATCTGCAAATTTTGTATCAACAGTAATGACAGTGAAGCCTGTTGAAACAAGCATATTTGGCAACATTTTTTTGATAATACCATAATGACGCTGGTTAGGACGTACTGTTGAATAAATGATGTCATTAACAGCGACTTTCCGTCTTGCCCGACTTGGAAGCGAAGAATTCACTAATTCTATTCGCTGAAATCCTTCTATTCTGTTTTCTGTAATATTTCCTGTATCCAAATAATTTACAAACGGCCAATTTTCTGACACAGAATATGCTTGTGCATTGGTTTTGCAAATATCTCCAATTTTAACCTGTTTCCAATTTCCCATCCTTATCTCCTCATCCGATGTATCTTCTATGTGAATTTTTAACGTTTGCTTGATTGACCATCGCGTAGTGCATGGTGGTGTCTATCTTTACATGACCGAGCAGGCGTTGAACCTGCTCAATAGGCATGCCTTTATCAATCGCGCGGGTAGCAAGCGTCCGGCGGAATTTGTGCGGATGTACTTTCTGCATATCCGCTTTGCCGCCAATTTCTTTTAAACGGGCTTCAACGCCGCCGATCTGCAATCGTTCGTGCGGCTTTGCCAAGGTAACAAAAAGCGCTGGCGACGTGTCGTCGCGGCTGTCAAGATAGTTTTGCAGATGGATTTTCGTCCGGGCGTCGAAGTAAACCACCCGTTCACTGCCGCCTTTGCCGAATACGACACACTCCCGCTCGTGAAAATTGATGTCCTCCCGGTTGAGATTCACCAGTTCGCCCACACGCATTCCGGTTGAGGCAAGCAAATCAATGATCGCAAGATCACGAATGTTATCACAGGCATCCCGTAGCAACTCCAAGCTTTCATCGCTGAACGTTTCCTTGATCGGCTTGTCCGCTTTGACTCTATGAATCCGCCGAACCGGACTTTTCAGGATGTAATCCTCATCTTCCAGCCAGCCGAAAAAACTGGAAAAAATACGCCGCATATTGTCGATGGTCACTTTGCTGGAATGTCGTTTTTGCTGATATTCCGCCAGATAGTTGCGCAGATCGTCGGTACTGATTTCACGAATCGGGCGCTCCACCCGGTCGAGCATGACCCGAAGGGTGGATTCATAGTATTTCAGCGACTTTTCCGAGCAGCCTTCAATTCGTTTTGCGGCAATGAACACTTCCTGCAATCTTCCGTTTTCTTCGGCATCCGGCATGTCGGACACCTTTTTTTCTGTAATCTCCACACTGTGGAGAGCGTTTGCCAGAACTCTTCCGAGTTCCTCCAACTGCGCCGCATTGAGCAGCGACGCCATGTTTGTTTGTACCTGTGTAATTAATTTGTCTTTCATATTTTTTCTCCTGCCATGAGGTTGTTGTTTGGCAAATCGGCAGGAGTTGCGGCAAATCTCCTTCATTCTTTTGGTGGCGATGGTTCAAGGGCGGAATCATCGCTTTCATAGTAATAGGAATAGTCGATGCCCTTCATGAACATTTCGCGGTCATTGATTTTTCTAGTTAGAGCCGGTTCAAGAAGAACTTTTAATTCACTGCTATCAGAAACACTTTTCCGCATTGCCTCAAGATAAGCATTTTTGTTAACCTTGCTCCAATCAATGCATCTTTTCAGAGTGCGCTTGAGCATTAAATCCAACCAGATTCGGGTACTTCTGCCGTTGCCTTCCATAAAGGGGTGCGCCACATTCATTTCCACATATTTATTGATAATTTCATCAAAAGTTGTTTCCGGCATATTTTCAATATTGGGCAGAATGGTGGAAAAATACAGCGCATTGGCAAATGTAAATCCACCCTTGCTGATATTTTTTGTACGAATCTGTCCGGCAAAATCATATAACCCACCGAAGAGATAGGCGTGAATCTGTTGCAGACACTTCACGCTTCCCGGTTCCAAAGAAGCCAGTAAACCGCTTTCAAAGAGGGCATAAGCTTTTTTCTTACTCTGTCCGTCAATGGTATTATCACTGTAAAGAAACCAGTCCAGAAATTTTGCAGCTTTCTGATTCGGGAATTTTTTTGCAAGTTCAATGATTCCACTGCTGTCAAGTGTATCCGACAAACGCATTTTACCGTCGGCCGCTCGGAATTTGAAACCGTGAGTGGCACTCACAAGTTGCGGATTTTCCTGCTTCAATTTGCGCTTTAACCAACGCCAGTAGTTATTTGCCTTTGTATAATCATCCTGCTCGTTCAAAATGGAAACGATATCAATTACCTGGAAATACCATTTGCTGTCGTTTTCGTCCCATATTGCCCGGACTTCACGATTATTAAAGAAGCGGATTGATATTTTATGGTTCATAATTGTCTCCATTAAATCATCATTTAGAGCAGATGGCGCAAGCCATTTTCAAGTCGTGGTTCGTAGACTTCGAGCCATTCGGCGGCACATGCCCAACGCATTGGACACACGGGAATCTTACAGATATTGCCAATTATCTGAACGGACTTGCAATGCAGCGCTTTCGTCCTCTGCCGGGAGAAAAAGGCCTTCCCGTTTTGAAGATTAAGGAACTGCGTCAAGGAGCTTGCGATTCGGCAAGCGAACTTTGTTCGCCAAATATTCGAGCAGATTACCTTGTCCATGATGGAGATGTTATTTTTTCCTGGTCGGGTAGTCTGCTTGTGGATTTTTGGTGTGGTGGTGATTGCGGATTGAACCAACATCTTTTTAAGGTTACCTCCACTACATACGATAAATGGTTTTACTATGCTTGGACGCATCATCACCTCGCTCGTTTCGTTGCAATGGCGGCAGACAAGGCAACAACAATGGGACACATAAAACGAGATGCATTAGAAAATGCAGAAGTCCTGATTCCTGATGCCGAAGAATATTGCCGCTTGGGAACCATTCTTGCGCCTCTATATGAGCAGGTTGTAAATAATCGCATTGAATGTCGCCGCCTTGCCGAATTGCGCGATACTCTCTTGCCGCGCCTGATGTCGGGCGAACTGTCGGTTGCCGATATCGGCGACGGTAAATGATGATTTATCTTCTTATTTTCAGTAATACGGTCATCAAGCGCAGACAAGGTATTGGCAATCTTTTTTTGATCTTCAAACGGAATATCAGGAACTGTATAACACATTATAGCGTTTTTATCTCCACGTGGCATTTTTGTTCCTTTGCCTGTTGCAGTGGAGTAATCAAAAAATTTATCATCAGATAGTATGTAGTAGAGAAAACGGGGATAGCAATTTTGCTTTGCCCTCATTACCAATACATCATTGGAACAACCACCTATGCGATCAGCAAACCATATTTTTCTAAAATAAGGGCGAATATTTGAAACTAGCACATCGTTCGGTTGGTATGCTTGCGTCTGAGCAATAACAGGAAGTCCAGATGACTGGCAAATGCCTTCCTTATTTGGCAACATGTTTTCTGTGGAAATATAACTGTGAGTGTCCAAGTCAGAGACACCAATGCGCCCATCTGCATAATCACATAACGCAGAAAGATGAACATTAGATATCATAGCCAATCGCTCCCAGTCTTTTTTTGATCTCCGCTTCCAATTCGTGGGAACGCCGGAACATTTCCGAGAGTTCAGTGGTAAGGCGCGTCATTTTTTCGTCGAAGGGTTCGCCGTCATCTTCCTGTTCTTCGATGCCGACGTAACGGCCGGGTGTCAGGATAAAATCCTGTTTGGCGATTTCTTCCGTGGTAACGGCGGCACAGAATCCCTTGACATCCTCCAACATGCCGTTGTCAAACGCTTCAAAGGTATCGGCTAACTTTTGAATTTCCGCATCAGAAAGCTCGCGATGAATCCGGTCAATCAGTGTTCCCATTTTGCGGGCATCAATAAAGAGCGTTTTGCCTTTCTGCTTCTTGTTGCGGCTGACAAACCAGAGCGTTGCCGGAATCGTTACGCCGTAAAAAAGATTCGACGGCATGGCGATAATTCCCTCCACCAGATCGTCCTCGACAATTTTACGTCGAATTTCACCTTCGCCGCCGCTTTGACAGGAAAGCGAACCGTTGGCAAGCACCATGCCGATTTTCCCATTCGGCGCCAAATGGTAAATCATGTGCTGAAGCCATGCGAAGTTGGCGTTCCCGTTCGGCGGCAGGCCGTATTTCCAACGCGGATCGTCATTCAAAGAACCGTCGTTCCAATCAGAGAGGTTGAACGGCGGATTGGCAAGAATGTAGTCCGCTTTCAACTGCGGGTGGAGATCGTTGGAAAACGTGTCGGCATTAAATGCGCCGAGGTCGGCTTCAATGCCACGGATGGCAAGGTTCATCATCGCAAGTTTGCGTGTCGTCGGATTGGATTCCTGTCCGTAAATTGAAATTGTTCCGCGCCCGCCGCTATGCTCTTTGACGAACTGTTCGGACTGCACGAACATCCCGCCGCTTCCGCAGCAGGGGTCATAAATACGATGTTCCGTCGTGGGCTTCAGCACTGCTACCAACGTTCGGACCATACAGGACGGAGTGTAATATTCTCCTCCGCGCTTGCCCTCTTTGCTGGCGAATTGCTGAAGACAGTATTGATAGGTACTGCCAAGAATATCCTTATTTTCACCGTGTTTACTCATTCGGATGTTCGTGAAAAGATCAACAACATTTCCAAGACGGCGTTTGTCGAGTTCGTTTCGGGCATAATTCTTCGGGAGAATATCCTTTAACCGCTTATTCTCTTTTTCAATCGCCCGCATTGCATCGTCAATGACAGTTCCAATTTCTTCGCGATGAGCAGCTTCCGCAATCACGCTCCAGCGGGCGCAAGACGGCACAAAGAAAATGCTTTTCTCTGTATAGGCATCCTTGTCTTCGACATCGTCGCCTTCTTTTTCCAACTCCAGATAACGCTCATCGAACTTGTCTGAAATATATTTGAGGAAAATAAGCCCCAACACGACGTGTTTGTATTCTGCGGCATCCATATTTCCACGCAAAATGTCCGCCGCTGCCCATATTTGTTCTTCAAAGCCGATTCTAGCTGTACTGTTTTCCTTTACCATCGCCGTTAATACCCTATTTTTTGTTTCAAGATCAATCAGCAGTTTTCATGATTTTTTCGCCGCTCCTATAATAAATAGTCTCTGCAATAAGAGCGTTAATTGATAATATTCACGATACAGCTGTAATATATATCCGGCTCTTTATATTGCAAAGATACAATTTGTTTTTAAGAAGAAAAAATATTTTACAACATGGTAATTTACAAATGGATGCAGATAAATTAATTTAAGAGAATGCTCTTTGAGAAAAATGCATCGTTCAATACTTAATAGAACATCTTATGTGTATTCTTTTTGCTTATTTATTACTTGTTTTTCGTTTTATTTTTTCTCTTTCCTCATCAGCCATTCTGCAAAGTTCCTGTGCGGACGTGTTTTTCAGGATTTGAAAGAGCCGATTTCCAGCCTGCTGTTTTTTCTGTTGCGCAGAAGAAATACTTTTTGCAGTTTCAGATGCAGGGGGAGCCGTCGTTTCAAGACAAGGAGATTGAGTTTGAGGTATTGACGAAATAACGGGCTGTTTCGCTGGAATCGAGTTTTTCTTTCTCAATGCAGCGGGGCGTTTCCGTTTTGCGGCTCGCTGCTCGCGGACTTTGATGAAACGCATGACCGTGGTTCTGGCAACATCCAAGCCTTCCGCTTTCAGTCGGCGCTGGATTTCGGCGGCAGTCAGGAGATCGTCATACCACCAGTCCAGAATCTGATCCGTGAACGGAATCAGGCAGCTTCTGAACGCTCCGGGATGCATTCTTGCGGCTTTCGTTTGATTCATTATGAGTCCCTCCCTGTTCATTCTTAATTCGTGCGTAATTTAAGCCTTATTTACACATATATCAAGTGCGTAATTTTATTCCATTATCATATTACGCATGTATTACGCATGTAGAGAGCGTAATGCGTGCGTAATCAAAAGCCTATCGGTCACGATAGGAAATTGCGTCTGCTTCATGCAGGAAAAATCAAATTTTTTTTGAAAAAATTCCTTTTTTCCGTTCAATCAGCATTGGACTTTTTTGCGATAGCGGATTATGGTATTTCCGGGGTGTGTGGAAAGGAATTTTTGTTCACCGCGGCAAAGATCAAAGCCACACATGGCAAAGGTGCGGATTTCTATCGGCAGCACCTTGCCAATAATGACTACTACAGCGAGGACGGCAGAGTCGAAGGGATCTGGCGGGGCAGTTTGGCATCCGCGTTTCATCTTGACGGCGCTATCGTTCAGCCGGAGGTGTTTTCGCTTTTTCAGCAGAATCTGCATCCGGAAAGCCGATTGAGACTGACACCGCGAAACAATCCTCATGCGGTACGTTTCTATGACTTCCAGTGCTCAGCCCAGAAGTCCGTTTCCGTGATGTCGTTGTTCGATTCGCGTCTGGTC
>ERZ779737.1602-NODE-1602-length-17045-cov-2.916833_pt1 | contig 17045 bp, 16 predicted proteins | sample MGYA00511889_ERZ779737 | MGnify/ENA primary metagenome ERZ779737 (study PRJEB29588, sample SAMEA2163575) | human gut metagenome | biome: human gut; feature: human-associated habitat; material: faeces | place: Denmark | collected 2008/2010 ...
GTTATCTGTGGAAAAACCCCAATACGGGAGAGACCGAGGAAATCCTGATAGAATGTACTGAAACGCGCGACCAGCCCAAGAACAAGGAAAGAGCTTTGGCACGTCTGCGCACGTTCATCTACGACAAAGAACACCAGAAATATATCGACGACATTGCCAACCGCAGGAAGACAATGGTGTCCACCGGTGACCGTTCGGCCAAAATCCGTACGTACAACTATCCGCAAAGCCGTATTACCGACCACCGCATCGGCTATAACATGCAGAACCTGCCTTCGTTCATGGACGGCAATATCCAAGACTGCATCGACCAACTGACCGTGGCGGAAAATGCCGAACGGATGAAAGAAAGCGAACTCTAAACGGTAAAGGACATGAAAAAGTTTTTCACCCGGCAGATTATCATAAAAAGCATTGAGCAATGCTTGAAACGTTTTCCGGTCACGGTCAGCTTTACAGTATCGCTCGCTGTTTTCTTATTAGTAGTATGCTGGGGGAAAGACGAGTTGTTCACGGAACGTCAGACTTTCACCATTAATTATTATCTGACTGTAGGAAGTTTGCTCTCTCTCTCCCTTCGCTTATGGGGAGAGGAAGTGAAACGTAAACGTATCGTATACATCGCCAACGCGCTACTCCATTTGCTCCTATTAGCGGACGCCGGATACTTATACCTATTGCCGGAAGACTTTCCTTTCTTGGAAACAGGGCTTGCCCACGGTTCCGCCCTGACGGCTTTGGGGTTAAGTATCTTCACACTTCCTTTTTTCCGTGAAAAAGACGATATTGCCTCATGGAATTTCACCCTGCAACTGGTATCTCATGCCGTTACCTCATGGATAATAGGCGGTATCATGTGCGGCGGTCTCTGCCTGCTGACAGCATCCTTCTCCGGTTTATTCGGCTTGGAAGTAAATGGTAACTTCTATACCACATGGCTCATTGTGTTTTGCCTGACCTTACCCTCATTGCTGTTTTTAGGGCAAATCCCGGCCGGAGAAGCCAAACACGACCGTACCGGTCATACTTCTGCATTCCTCAGCAAAGTGATCCGCTATCTGTTCCTTCCGTTATTGGGATGTTACTTATTGGTACTTTATGTCTATGCATTGAAGATTCTCGTCCAATGGCAATTACCGGACGGATGGGTTTCCTGGTTAGTCATCGTACTGACTGCGGGTTGCATCGGAGTAGAATTCTGTATGTACCCTTCTCTCCGCCAAGGACTTTCACGTTTCGAGCAACGTATGGCGCGTGGGTTGCCCATCGCCATCCTGCCCCTGTTAGTACTGATGACAATCGGCATAGCCAGACGATTCAACGATTACGGTATCACGCTCAACCGCCTGTACCTTCTGACTCTGAACATCTGGTTTTACATAGTCTGTATCGGCTTATTCGTTCTACGGGCACGGCGCATTCAATGGATTGCCGTGTCGTTTGCCGGCATCTTTCTGCTCACATCCGTACTTCCGGTAAATTATGCCCGACTCACCCACCGTTACATGTTCCAAGCCTTATCAATCCAAATCCAAACATCATATAAAGGGGAACTCCCCATGGACGAAGAGCAATATCTGGACTGGCTGGCATCGCTTCCGCGGGAAACAGCGCGGCTTACTAACAGCCGTCTCAAAATACTGGATTATACTTTCAAAGACAAAGAAATCCATCGTCTCGTCGCTCCCGACATCAATTATTGGGGAGCGGAGAAATGTATTAAAGAAAACTCCGAAGTGCATTTCAGTCAAAAGAAAAATGGTACGGAAATCATTGCAAAAGGGACATACCTCCATTTTGAGGCGTCATCGCCATCTTCTGTCAAAATGGAATTAGACACCGGATATTCGGAACTGGTCGCATATCATAAGCGCGAAGACTCCATCCCTTGCAAATATTGGAAAGGAGAAGTCATGCCCATAGAACTTACCGACGGGCATCAAGTGATAGACACGATATACGTCCACCCGTCCGACATCCGGAAATGGAGTGCCATGGATACGATTCCTCCACAAAAGTTCATCGGCAGGCAAAAAGACAATCTTTTTATCCTCACCGACTTCTCCCTATCCGGATATGCAGGAGACAAGAACCTGAACTTTACTTATTCCGGTTATTATTTTATTCAAAAGAAAACGAACTAAAAAACATATACGACATGAACAAACAAGAGCTTTTTGAGAACATCAAACGGAAAGAATCTTTCCTGTGTGTGGGATTGGACACTGACATTCAGAAAATCCCCTCGCACCTGCTAAAGGAAGAAGACCCCGTTTTCGCCTTCAACAAAGCCATCATCGACGCTACCGCACCTTATTGTATCGCTTACAAGCCGAATCTGGCATTTTATGAAAGCATGGGCGTAAAAGGTTGGATTGCCTTCGAAAAAACAGTAGAATACATCAAGAAGAACTATCCAGACCAGTTCATCATCGCTGATGCAAAACGTGGAGACATCGGCAACACTTCTGCCATGTATGCCCGCACTTTCTTTGAAGAATTGAATATTGATTCTGTCACTGTAGCTCCTTACATGGGAGAAGACAGCGTAACTCCGTTCCTTACTTATGAAGGGAAATGGGTTATCCTGCTGGCTCTGACTTCCAACAAAGGCTCACACGATTTTCAATTAACTACCGATACGGAAGGTGAACGTCTGTTCGAAAAAGTATTGCGTAAATCACAGGAATGGGCTAACGACCAGAACATGATGTATGTAGTAGGTGCTACCCAGGGACGTATGTTCGAAGACATCCGCAAAATCGTTCCCAACCACTTCCTGCTGGTACCTGGTATCGGTGCTCAGGGTGGTTCACTGGAAGAAGTCTGCAAATATGGTATGACTAAAGAATGTGGATTGATTGTCAATTCAAGCCGCGCCATTATCTATGCAGACAAAACAGAAAACTTTGCCAATGTAGCTGCGGAAGAAGCCAAAAAGGTACAACAGCAAATGGAAAAAGAACTCGCTGCTATTCTCTAAGAAACAATTAGTTTCCACATACAAAGAAGTACAAAGATTCTCAACGGGGATTTTTGTACTTCTTTTTTATTGTACAAAAAAACAAGTTCCAAACGCACTTGTATACGATACCAATGAAAATTAATGGTCGTTTCAGGCAAATAATTGTTTTTTTTCACGGATATGTAAAAAAAAAATACGTAATTTGCATAATTAAGTAGTAAGTATGCTTTTTCAGGCAACTAAATATTGAAGAACAACCAAGGAAAACCAAGGAATTAAAGATAACTAATATGGAGTTCTCAGCTAAGCAAATTGCGGAATACATCCAAGGAATTATAGTTGGTGATGAAAATGCCACAGTACACACCTTTGCAAAAATTGAAGAGGGTGTACCGGGAGCATTATCCTTTCTATCCAATCCTAAGTACACTCATTATATCTACGATACGAAATCTTCCATTGTACTGGTAAATAAAGATTTCGAACCTGAACATGAACTTCAGACCACACTTATCAAAGTGGATAATGCATACGAGAGTCTGGCTAAACTCATGGCATTATATGAAATGAGTATCCCCAAGAAACAAGGTGTAAGTCCGTTAGCATCCATTGCAGAAAGTGCCAAAATTGGAAAGAATGTGTACATCGGCCCATTTGCCTGCATCGAAGACGGGGCTGAAATTGGAGACAATGTATGTATACATCCGCAGGCTACCATCGGAAGCAATGTGAAAATAGGCATGAACACCATTATTTATCCTCATGTAACCATCTATCAGGATTGCAGAATTGGGAACAATTGTATTCTTCACGCCGGAGCCGTAATCGGTGCCGACGGATTTGGTTTTGCGCCGGGAGCAGATGGCTATGAAAAGATTCCACAAATAGGAATTGTGGAGCTGGAAGACAATGTAGAAGTTGGTGCCAACACTTGTATTGACCGTGCAACAATGGGACATACACTTATCAAACAGGGAGTGAAGCTGGATAATTTGATTCAGGTTGCCCACAATGTGGAAATTGGGAAACATACCGTTATGGCATCACAAGTAGGAATTGCCGGTTCTGCCAAAATTGGCGAATGGTGTATGTTCGGAGGCCAGGTAGGAGTTGCCGGACACATCAAGGTGGGAGACCACGTCAATGTAGGAGCACAGTCTGGTATTCCAGGAAATACAAAATCAAACACTACATTAATGGGCTATCCAGCAATAGACCCGAAACAGTTCGCACGTTCTGCAGCTATCTATAAGAAACTACCGGATATGTACGTAGAACTCGGACGCCTGCAAAAGGAAATTGAAGAATTAAAAAAACAACTAAATAAATAAACCCATGTTGAAACAACAAACCTTAAAAGGCAGCTTTTCACTCAATGGAAAGGGACTCCATACGGGAGTTAAACTGACCGTTACGTTCAATCCTGCCCCAGAGCACTACGGGTATAAGATACAGCGAATCGATTTGGACGACCAGCCCATATTAGATGCTGTAGCAGAAAATGTGGTAGACACAACCCGTGGAACAGTTTTAGCAAAAAACGGGGTAAAAGTTAGTACCGTAGAACATGCGTTGGCTGCATTATACGCAGCAGGTATAGATAACTGCTTGATTCAAGTTGACGGACCGGAATTTCCTATTTTGGACGGAAGTGCCAAAGCATACGTAGAATGCATCAAGCGCGTAGGCATCGAAGAACAAGCTGCTCCGAAAGATTATTACATCATCAAGTCAAAGATTGAGTTTCGTGATGAAGAAACAGGTTCTTCCATCATTGTACTTCCTGATGACAAGTTCAGCGTCAACACATTGATTTCATACGACTCCAAAATATTGACCAACCAATATGCTACGTTGGAAAATATGGAGTGCTTCCCTACAGAAATTGCTTCTGCACGTACATTCGTATTTGTCCGTGAAATTGAGCCATTGCTGAATGCCGGACTCATCAAGGGAGGCGACCTGGATAACGCTATCGTTATCTATGACCAAAAGATTCCACAGGAGTCTCTCGACAAATTGGCAGATATGATGAACCAGCCTCACAAGCACATCGAGGATCTGGGCTATATCAACAATACGCCGCTGGTATACGACAATGAGCCGGCTCGTCATAAACTGATCGACCTGATCGGTGATATCGCCCTGATCGGAAAGCCTATCAAGGGACGGATCATCGCTACTCACCCGGGCCACAAGATCAATAACCAATTGGCAAAGATCATCCGTAAGGATATCAAGCTGAATGAGGTGCAAGCACCGGTCTACGACCCGAACCGCGAGCCAGTCATGGACATCAACCGGATCCGCGAGTTGTTACCTCACCGTTATCCGTTCCTTTTGGTCGATAAGATCATCGAGATCGGAGGCAATTATATTGTAGGTGTCAAGAACATCACGACCAATGAACCCTTCTTCCAGGGTCACTTCCCGCAAGAGCCCGTCATGCCGGGTGTTCTCCAGATCGAGGCAATGGCACAAACGGGAGGTTTGTTGGTATTGAACTCTGTTGAGGAACCAGAGCGTTACTCGACCTACTTCATGAAAATAGATGGTGTCAAATTCCGTCAAAAAGTGGTGCCGGGTGATACTCTGATCCTGCGTCTTGAATTGCTAGCTCCGATACGTCGTGGTATCTCAACGATGAAAGGTCACATCTTCGTCGGCGACAAGCTTGTCAGTGAAGCGGAATTTATGGCTCAAATCATTAAAAACAAATAAAATCTGATTATGAATATATCACCATTGGCCGTTGTACATCCCGAAGCCAAAATCGGGGAAGGGGTGACGATCGACCCGTTTGCGGTTGTTGAGAAAGATGTCGTTATCGGTGACGGCTGCTACATCCATCCCCATGTCGTTATTCGTGATGGAGCAAGAATCGGCAAAGGATGCCAGATATTCCCCGGAGCGGTAATCGCTGGCATACCACAGGACTTAAAGTTCAAGGGAGAGATCACAACCGCGGAAATTGGCGACTATACAACGATCCGCGAATGCGTAACCGTCAACAGAGGAACCGCTTCACGTGGTAAGACCGTTGTCGGCAGTCATTGCCTGATCATGGCTTACTCGCACGTTGCCCACGATTGCGTCTTGAAAGACAATATCATTATTGGTAACGCCTCACAAATAGCGGGTGAAGTTGAGATCGACGACTATGCCATCGTCAGTGGCGGAAGCCTCGTGCACCAGTTTACCCGGATCTCCAAGCACGTGATGATACAAGGTGGCTCTCGCATCGGTAAGGATATCCCACCTTACACGTTGATTGGTCGTGACCCGATCGTTTATTGCGGTATCAATATCGTTGGATTGCGCCGTCGCGGATTCACGAACCAACAAGTTTACCTGATCCAAGATATCTACCGTACGCTCTACACGAGAGGCTTGAACAACACGGATGCTCTCAAGGCGATCGAAACGGAATACGAGCCTTGTGAGGAACGGGATCTGATCCTGGACTTCATCAAGAACTCCAAGAGAGGTATTGTTAGAGGATCTATTGACGAGCTTTAGACAAATTGAGCCTTGGCCACAGGAAGAAGATACAGACGAGTACAGATGAACACTGTTTTTTGTTGAAACAAATCAGACCATGTCATCAGTACTCGTCTTCTAAATTATTATAGAAATAGCCGTTCTTAACTTTCTTGAGAATTAAGAACGACAAAATGATTTATGGGAAATTAATATTCCCCCATATCTTTGCGAATGTTTCTGGTGCCATGTTTAACCAAGACGCTATCCGATACTGAGGAACATGCCGCATTAAATCTTGGATTTCATGAGACTTTAAAAAGAAAAAAATTCGTTCTTCTGCCGTATAACAACGAAAAACATGTTGATAAACCTCCCTTTTTATCCAATACTCTATATAGAGACGGCACATCATGTCCCTAAATTCACCATAGTTCTTTGACAAATCCATAAAATCAGAATATTTCAATCCAACCAATGTTGAATTTTCAGATACTCTTACATTAAAACAAGAGGATTGACGCTTAAAGAAACTGTGGAAAACAAAAGCAAAAGTTCCTTCTTTAAAAAAATCCAAAACATGTTCCTTTCCTTCCCACACATAATAAGTAAAACAGAAACCTCGGGCAATAAAAAAGAGATAATCACAAAGTTGACCTTCTGACAAGATCAGTTCACCTTTCCTCACATTTCTAATAGCAGTTCGCTGGCACAAATCGTTAAAACAATGAATCGAGACATTCTGATTCTCACAAAAAAAGGAACGCAAAATCAAATAAACCTCATCTTGAGATATAAAAGATTCATTTTTCATTATTACTACGTTATTGGCAACTGGTTCCACATCCTAAAGCATCTTCACACGACCAGTTTTGTTAATACTAAAAAGGCGCGGAACTTGCTGTCATTATTCCATCAGAGGTATCCCCATACCCATCACACGAATAATAAACAACAAGCCCACGCCAATAAAGTATATAACCATCCCAACGATGTATATATAACAATGACGTGAGCGTTTGTTGCTATTATTCCCGCATGATTCATACTTGGGGATTTTCTGATGGAGAATAATATCCTAACGCTTTCCTAACTTTATGTCCTTCTCCCAAAACTAACTCTTTACATGAGAGAATTGAAACAAAGATACGAAAAAGCGAATAATATCCAAACCTTACTGTCCCGCATTTATGATTGACACAACAAGACCTTATGTGACAAACTTTACTCAAAATTATTTTCTAAAATAGAATCAGGAGAGATTATCAAACTATCCGTTTTCTTTGCGACAGAATCAATCACTTCATATCCAGGAGATTGTCGAACATCAACAGGATATTCTTCTACATTGTCAACAAATACCATATAGTAAGAAACACCAGCAAGAAAAAAAACAAAAAAACAAGCAGCCCAAGCAATATAAAACCATCTGCTCTTATAAAAAACATTCTTTTTCTTCGGTAACTCAACGGAAGACATTGCCAAAGACAATTTCCGCATATTTGCAATCCGCTTTTGGCATGACACACATGAGAACAAATGATATTGCACCTTAATCATATCTTTAACAGGCAATTGATCTCTCAAGTAAGCCCAAAGCACAGTCTGATCGTATTTACCACAGTCCGCCATAATCATTACTTATTATTCAGAAAGAATCTCTATTAACCGTTTCTTCAACAATTTTTTTACCCGAACCATATCTTGACGATACTTGCCTTGCCATTTATTCGATAAAGAAACCGACAAATCAGGATGATACATTCTTACGATTTCCTCATAAGATTTATCTTCCATATAATGAAGTAAGAAAATTGTCACCTTAACCTCTACTCCAGAGACCAGACGACTATAATAGGGCTCAAGACGTTCCCACAAAATATAAGCCAAAGCCCGACTAATCTCAGAATCGTTATTGACATCTACATCTTCCAAAGAATCGAACCAATCGCCCCCGTCTTCCTCAACGAAAGAATTCTCAAAAACCATATTTCCGTCAGAAGTAAACACCAACTTTCCATCCACACTATCCCGATAAGCCTCATGACACTTATTAATACACACATTCAATATGTAATGCCGAAAATGGGCCGACGATTTCAATTCGGGTAGAGTGCCCTCTGATAATTTCTTCTGAAGGAAAAAAGAGGTCTTTTCCCAAGTGTCTTGCTCAATTTCTTCTTTATAAGAAATTGTTGATACATTTTTACTCGTGACATCAACGACCAATCTTTTTATTAACAAAAAAAGTTCTGTCCAAAAATCTAGATCATTTTTTTTCAAACGATTCAATAGTTTCTCAAAATCCAAAGGGAAATATTTCTTACAAAATTTTTGGCACGAGAATTCCAATTCTTCAGGTGATACAGAATTACACAACATAGCTTCCCACAAAAAAGCAGTATCTTCTACTAAACCTTTAGAGGTCTTAAAAGCAATCGTACGGCCAGATAACGCCAAATTTTTATCAAGTTCTACCTTTTCCGATTTTTTACGAATCGTATTTAACAGCCTTTTTTGCATATAATAAACGAATCGATAAAAAGTAGGATCTTTTTTTATCCGAGACAAAAAAGAAGGGTATTCCAATTGGGCATAAAAACAATCAAGAACCTGTTTTCGCCACAAAGAAAAAGCATTAAAATCTCCATCAAATCTCGCAAGGATTAAAGGTAATAGCTTCTCGACTCCTTCTTCTACAGAAGAAAGTAGCCCAAATTCAATTAAACGGTAGCGCTCGCATTCTTTCCTTATGATTTCAGTCAATATTGTCCTCATTCAATAATAATCATACTTCGTTACTTCTTACAAAGGAAATCTCTTTTTGATAAAATATGGCAAAAAACATCAAACTTTCCTATTTCTCGCTATAAAATCTTAATCTGAATTAAGATTTATTTCTTTCATCACCGATAAATTTGTCACAAACAAAGAACATCAAACAATATAATTAAAAAAATCATTATACTAAAAACGATATGAAAGCACAGAACTATTGTATTATCTTATCAATCTGCACTGTAACAATTCTTACATGCATTTCATGTGGCAGCAATAAACAAACCGGACGAAGAGTTTTGGAAGAAAACAAATGTGAACAAATGGCATTAGACCAAAGCTGTGGAAAATTAAGAGCCTATGGAGTTGCGACCAGCCAAAACAAATCATTCGCTCGGGACAATGCGATATTATCTGCTCGCCGAGAGTTAAGCGGTGTCATAGAAGCCGCTATATCTAGCCTGTTTACCCGATTCAGACAAGAATACACACTTGGTTCAGAAGCCGATTTCTCAGAAAAATCAGCACAAGCTGTAAAAGAAGTCATCGATCAAACCATTCAATTTGCGCCTGTCATATGCTCTAATTCGTATGAGTTGGCCAATGGCAATATTGAAACTCATATTTGTATAGAACTGCAAAGTGACTGGAAGCAAAATGTCGCCGATGCTATCCGACAAGCGAATGTAAACAATTTAAATTTAGACGCAGAAAAGATGAAAGCAGAATTAGACAACGAGATAAATAAACTACGTGAAAGAAAAGGGAATTAGAATCATTCCACATTACTAGCTTTATGAGACTTATTATTATCATATTAATATTTATACCCTCTATCATTTCGGTACCCGCTTTTGCCCAAACCGGCAAAAGCGACCGAAATGCCATTAGCTTAATTCAAATAAGTTATGACGATCACTACACGACCGACTTGAACCATATATTTTCCGGGATGCGACTGGAAGAAAGATATGATATCAATAACATACCAACCAAGTCCATTTATGCGTCTGGAGAACGAATCCACATAAGCAAAAATGAGAAACGGGAAGCTCCTGACAGGACGCAACAATTAACACAATATTTGAATGAACAAAATATTGGCCTAGAAATCATAAGTTACTTATTTAACCGAGATCCACAAAGTGGCCGCATGAATGCTGAACGATTACACGAACGTGGCGCATATAATGCTTCCGACGAGAACGTATTGGAAAGCATGGCTACTAAAAGAGGTATAAGTGAGATCTATGACGCAGGATTTAAATTGATAAACAACAGTTATATTTTCATTTTCGATTTCACGAATATCCAATATAAATATGAAAAAGAATCGAGTAAAGATGATGGGGATTATTATTGGTCCATGACCCCCGCCGCCTATCTATTCAAAATAGAATGGAATGAGGATCTACAAAAGCAATTGTTTGATTACTGGATAGACAATGACACTCCGGAAAACGAGATCAACGATAAGAAAAAAGCCTTCGAGCATATTTGTGTTCCGGTCAAATTCTTATCTCGCAAAGTCAAATATAGTTGCCGTGTCTCAACGGGCATAGAGGAACAAAACCGGAAAGTAGCCGAAGGCAAAAAACGTAAGTACAGCAATCAACAACTAAAAGACAACGCATTCGTCAACATGGTATTCAACACGGCAGATTACCTCGGGGAAGAACTTGTCAATCAACACGAGTCTTTCCAAATCTCCAATTCCCTATATGCGGTCCATCCCTTAAGAGCCAAGATAGGGAAAAAGGAAAGCGTCAATGTTAATGATTTGTATTACGTTTATGAAAATGTCTTACAAGCAGACGGCAATACTAAACCTATTCGAAAGGGAGTCATTCGAGCGACAAAATACATAACAGACAATCGCATTGTCGCTACCGGGAATTCCGGGACAACTGAATTTTACCAGATCGCCGGAGGAAAACTCGAAGAAGGTATGACACTAAAGGAAAAACGGAACTTCTGCGCCAGTTTCGATCTGGGGTATCGTTATGGGAAACTAGATGGAGTCTACGCCGGATTTAGTCTTTTCTTGTATGAATCTCGAGTAATGAACCACAATTTCATGCTTGAGGCGACAGTCTGGAAAAATGCGGCAACCGTCTCTCTTGATTACGGCTTTGGCCCCCGTTGCAACAATTTCGATATTTTTCCTTATGTAGGAATTGGATTGGATAATTTCTTCACGAATGAAGAGGAACAGGAACTTGGCTTAAAAAAGAACCTCGCCTGGATAGCCAAAGGAGGTCTCCGATTCAACTTAAACATTTACTATCCGGTTCAATTGTTTGGGGCAGCTGAATACGACTATTTATTCGACCAAAATGAAGAATACAAGCAACTTTCAAGCATAAAAGACCGGAATATTCAAGGCTTTAATGTTTATGGGGGATTAAGAATCTGTTTTTGAAAACCACAATACTAAAATAATATGACTAAATACATACTACTAATATTATCTTGCATAACATTTGTTTATGCGAACGGGCAAAACCGGAAAGAGCGGAAACAATTGTATAACAGCAATTCGAATTACGAGATTGAAATGTTAGGTGTAGGCCAAGATGGAACAAAAGTATTCAAGATATGGGCTTATGGATCCGATGTTGATCAAGCGATCATGCGGGCTAAACAATTGGCGGTGAGGGCTTGCCTGTTTCGTGGATTACCTGGAAGTCAACAAACAAACGAAACACCTCCAATTTGCGAGCCCGATGCGGAAACAAAATATAGTGATTATTTTCAACAGTTTTTCGCCATTGGTGGCTCATACCTGAATTATGTCAATATCACGACAGATGGCGTACCTTCCGGACAGGATAGGCTTAAAATAAAAAAAGGCTATAAGGTCGGTCTTAAAGTACAAATTCTTTATGACAATTTGCGCCGGAAAATGGAACAAGAAGGAATAGCCAAAAGATTAGACAGTCTATTTTAATATCCAAGATAATGAAAAAGTACCTGTATATCATAAGTATGTTTTTTTTAGCCATCATCAACGCCATCGGGCAGGCAAAAAAACCAACATTAATGGTCGTTCCTAGTGACTCATGGTGTCAGAGGAACCAATATATGAGTAGTTTTACGGATGAGAGCGGAAATACGACACAAATTCCAGATTATCAAAAAGCCGTAAGCTACAATGAGAATTTACGCCTTGTCATTTCTGAAATGGCACGTATTATGGCTGAAAGAGGATTCCCGTTGAAAGACTTGGAACAGAATTTGAAGTCCCTTAAACAAGAGAATGTGGAACGCCCATTGCTACAAAGCAAGACCTCTGGCAGTTTCATACAAGAGTCACCCTCTGACAAATTGAAACGGACAGCCAAAGCTGACATTATTCTTGATTTAGATTTTGATATAAAAAAACAGGGTCCACAACGTTATATCACGTTTAACCTAAGGGCAAACGATGCCTATTCCAATAAAATAATCACAAGTATATCGGGAGAAGGGAAACCTTCTTCCAGCATCACGACCGGAATTTTACTGGAAGAAGCTGTACTTAATTATATGGATGCTTTTAACGCTTCCTTAATGGGATATTTTGATGATATGGAGAAAAATGGACGGGAAATCAAAGTCAATATTTTACTATGGGAAGATGCCCCTTTCGATTTGGAAGGGGAGTTTGATTATCTTGGTGAAACATTGACGCTGGGAGACATCATTGATTTTTGGATGGACGATCACTGTGTCGGTGGTCGTTATTCACGAATAAATGGCAGCGAATCAGAAATACGTTACGAACAAGTCCGAATTCCCTTATATCAAACCTTGGCAGGAAAAGAGCGAGCGATTGACGCCAGACGTTTTATCTCCGGCCTCAACAGTATGCTGAAAAAGGAACCGTTCAATATAACCTCTAAAATATATGAAAGAGGTTTAGGTGAAGTGTGGCTCGTCATTGGAGAACAATAAAAATCATAAGACAATGATCAGGGAAAAATATCTATTATTCATATTCATGGCTAGTTTATTGACAAGCTACAACCTTTACGGGCAAGTCAAGAGAGACAACACGACAGAAATCAGACTGCGGGTTACTCAACCGAAAGGCCTATCTACCGATAAGGCTATTCAAATCTTACAGAAAAGGTTGGAACAGGCAGTCGTATTGAATGATGCGGCTTCAGATAACAGCCCTTTTCTATTGGAAACGGAGATCTTGCTCTTGTCTTGCCAAACGACTCCCTCGACTCCGGTGCAAGTAGTCGCCGAGATTGAAATGATTTGCTCGATTACTGATAAATTGAGAGGAGAAACCATACAGCAAGCCGATTTTCAATTTACGGGTATTGATACGACACGCGAGAAGGCTATTCTAAATGCGGTAAAACAACTACGCGCACGAGATCCCAAATTGAAAAAGTTCATCCTACGAGGGAAAGAGAAACTTATAGAGAAGTATCTATCAGAATCACAAATTATAGAAAAATGAGACATTATATATACATAATTCTTTTCTTCTTCTGCCCATTGTTCTTATCCGCTCAATGGAAAATAGTAGAAAAAAGCAAGAAAGAACAACCCGCATGGGTTGGTGGAGCTGAGCGTAATTTCTTAATCGTATCGGCAGAGGCTCCAACATTAGAGTCGGCCAAGGACAATTCATTACTCAGCCTAAAAGAACACGTCGTGAGTGCGATCGCAACCCATATCACTTCGCAAACAACACAACGTCGTCAAGAGATTGTTGATGGGAATAATCGGGATTATACCGAAAATACAACTTCCATTATTACCTCAAAGGTCTATAATATCCCTTTCGTTAGCGAGATCTCACTCTCTAAGGCCTATGACTTTTACTGGATAAAGTTTTACAACAAAAAAACAAAAGAATACAAATATGAATACCATGTCAAGTATCGTTTCACGGATTTTGAATTGACAGATTTGGTTAACCAATTCAACGAGCGGGAAAAACAATTAGATGAACAACTAAGGGAATATTCAGATCAGTTGGACCAGATCATTCGTGTGGAAGAGATCGACCGAACGTTGAACGAACTAAAGGCCTTTTTGGCAGAATTTGATATTGACGATCCAAGACGTTCACAAATAGAGCAATTATCAAATAATTACAGACAATTATACAACTATATCCGGATCCAGCAAGAGGAAGGTTCCGAGGAAAAGATCATCTATTTTCGTCTCTATCTACAAGATAATCCGATCGACTCCGCACAAAAGCCACAACTCCGGTCAAATTGCGCAAGCCGATTATCTTCAAACTTGGATGGTAACCTCTATTCTATCAAATACGATGATTCTGGATGCTATGCGGATGATGACAATTTCATTGAAGTCCGATTTCGCTTTGGCAATAAGATGGTATCCCAAAAATTTGACTTAAAATGAGACTCTGATTCGGTATCGTTTTACTCCTATTGTCCTCCTGTAGAGACTATTCAATCTATGGGCAAGAGAACCTATTGGATGAATTCACCACATTCACCCAGCAACAATTACAAGAGTATGACCAGACTGTCCGGCAAATGAATAAAGAATTCGCCCTGTACCTAAAACAGGCATGGCAGCCTTTCGATACACACCGTCTTGAACCATTGCAAAAAGATCCGGATATCTCTACAAGCAAACCCTCCGTACCAACTTCCGCCATAGCTAAGGCACCGACAAATGTGGAAAACATCCAAGGAGGAGAGGTTCAAAGCATCCGGATAAAGCCCACATCACCCACTATGACCGTGAAGGAAATCAACTATTTTGGGACCCAGGTGAGCATCCCATATTCACCCAATTATAAGATACAAGTTAAAGGTACGTCCGAAAATGACGTATCCAATGCTTGGAGTCGAGCCGCTGATGTCAATTTCAATCCTTTATTAGAAACGCTCCAAAGCCATAAACGACAGCTAGACTTAAACGATTGGGGATTCTTATTGTTGGTTCAAAAAGCGGTTGAATCCATTTATAACGAACAGAAAAGTCCCGCTTCCATATTCTTGACAGCCTATTGCATGAACCAATTGTCACAATCCGTCCGTATAGGACGAATGAATGACAAACTAGTCTTATTGGCAGAAATACAAGAGACCATGTATGATATACCGCAAATCAATTGCGATGGCAAAACATACACAATTTTAGGAGAAAATGCCATTGGCGGTTCCATTCGGATAGCGACCTACACCAAGTCCTTTCCCAATGCCACACATCGCCTATCAATGGAATTACCTCAATTACCTTTGCTCAGCGAAAACATACAAACCCAATATTTACCCAATCGCTGGCAAGATACCTTGATACAAGTAGCGACCAATAAGAACCTGATTGACTTTTACGCGACTTTACCACAAACCGAATTCACGGTCTATGGTAATGCGGGGCTTTCACCTCAAATCATGACATTGGCAAATAAATTAAAAGCATACCTTCAAGGGAAAGATGACTACGAAGCAGCCGCACTTTTGCTGGATTTTGTGCAAAACGCATTCGAATACCAATCCGATCGCCAACAATTTGGGCACGAAAAGGTATTTTTCCCAGACGAGATGCTCTATTATCCTTATAACGATTGTGAAGATCGGGCAATCCTCTATTGCCATCTAATACGTGTATTATTGGGACTCAATGTCGCTTTAGTAAACTATCCCAACCACATCGCGGCTGCGGTTTGTTTTCCTTCACAAGTCAAGGCTGAAACACTATATCACCGAGGGAACAAGACTTATACTCTTTGTGACCCGACCTATCTAGGAGCTTGCATAGGTGAATGTATGCCACAATTCATCGGGAAAAATCCTAAATTGATTTTTTTATCGAATAATTATCAACCATTTAAATAAAGCATTATGAAAACAAAACAATGTAACCATCTCCAAATGATCATTACAACAATGTGCCTTTTGTTTCTCTTCGCTTGCGGAGGAGCAGAAGATAATTCTCCTGAAGCAGTGGCTGTCAATTTAGTTAAGGCAGGTCTAAACAATGATATTAAAACCATTAAATCACTATACCATAGTGATATTATATCAGCTATAGAAAAAAAATCGGGTACTAAATTCGAGGAAGCGGTAAAAATGGGGGAAAAGAATACAGATAATGAAAAGAACTATAAGGTAAGCATGATCGACTGTTCGAAAAAAAATGGACTCATTATTGTTCTAGTCAAACAAGAGAATCTGAATCCGGATGTCCCCAAACGCTTGAAAGATACATATTACACAATTTCGCTTGCTGATGATAATGGCAAATGGAGAACCGTGGAAGTCAAAAAATGAAATATCAATTAATCAACAAACTAAATATATTTATTATGGTAAAATTAAAAACACTCGTAATGATCCTAGGTTTCCTAGTGGGAAGCTCGGGATCTAGTTATGCCCAAGGATTCTTGGACAAAGTATTAAAAGGGCTGGAAAAAACGAATGAAGTACTCGACCAAACGGATAAATTGCTGGGAGGCGATGACAACGAAAACGCCTCTAGCCAAAGCTCCAGTCGGAGCAAACGGGTCACTGGTTTCAAGATCGTCTCTCCGCACCCTGATCTTGAAATCCAATTCAAACGCTGTGCGGCTTCGGCCTCTACGGTAATAATTGATCTGGTTATGACATGGCATGGTGACGACACACAAATCCGTCTCGGAGGTAAAGGTTCCAATAAAAACATAACCATGGCATACGACGATCACGGAAAACAATACGATTGTTATAGCCTTGGCGTAAGTATTGCTGGTGGTAACTATGGATATTCTATGGGAGTTACCGAACTATTCCCTATGGATGTTCCTATGAAAGTCAGATTACAAATTGAGAATGTATCAGAATCTGTCCTGGAGTTC
>ERZ779737.1606-NODE-1606-length-16979-cov-2.751004_pt1 | contig 16979 bp, 10 predicted proteins | sample MGYA00511889_ERZ779737 | MGnify/ENA primary metagenome ERZ779737 (study PRJEB29588, sample SAMEA2163575) | human gut metagenome | biome: human gut; feature: human-associated habitat; material: faeces | place: Denmark | collected 2008/2010 ...
GCCAACGTAGAGGTCTATTCCCTGCATGGAGTGTTGCTTGCCCGTTCACGGGAGGCGATGTCCAACCTTGTTCCAGGCATATATGTCCTGCGTGCGGAGGGCAAGGCAGTCAAGGTGGTTATTAAATGAAAACCAATAAAATAAAGTAAGATGAAAAAAATGAGTGTGAAATGGATTGTAGTTTGTTGGAGCCTATTGTTTACCACGACTGCGTCTGCGCAGTTGGGTAACCTGTTGAAGAATGTGTTGGGAGCTAACAAGGGGACTGAAACCCAACAAACCGAAACAGAAGAGAAAGGTAATGTCTTGGGATCTATATTCCAGAATCTGATAGGGACAGCCAAAGTGGAAAATTCGAGTTTGAAAGGAGACTGGACGTATGAAAGCCCGGCGGTAGTTTTCGAGTCTCAGAATTTCTTAAATAAGGCCGGTGGAAGCCTGATGGCAAATACTGCGGAGAAAACTTTGCAAAAGTATCTCGCGAAAATAGGGTTTGAGGAAGGCAAGGTTGATATTTCATTTGACGGGGATAGTACATACACCATGATGATTGGTTCACGAAATTCGACAGGAACTTACACCGTGCAGGAAAATGAAATTACATTGAAGCGCAAAGGAGTGCTGAGCCGTCCGGCCACTGCAAACCTTGCCTTGAAGGGCAATGAGATGCAAATCACTTTCAAAGCGGATAAATTACTTGAATTCTTGAAGAATATAACGACAATGACCGGTAATAGTACATTGAACATGATAGGTAATATTGCCAGTGGATACGATGGCATGCAATTGGGATTCCAGTTTAAAAAGAAGTAATCAGGTTTGCCAACCAAAACAGGAAGAGAAATTAAATAAAACTCTTCCTGTTTTTTGTAAGTACATTATTGGAGCTTGAATGTCAAGTTACGTGGTATTTTGACCAGTTTTTTGTTTACGACTTTTTTGATAACCGTTCCTCCTTGTTGTTCCAACGAGTATGTGGAATCATTTTCTACCGTCAGTTTGACTTCTTGGGTTTCCGAACCCAAATCATTGGACAGTCTGAATGTGGCGGTTTTCTCATTTTCAATCTTGGAAGAAGTAATCATCCATATACCGTACACGTTTCCGTTCATATATCCGTTCATGGGACCGAACATTTCCATTCCCGGTACATTGATGCTTTCTTCATACAAGTCCAAATGAAGATAAATTTTGTTTTCACGGTCGTAAAGCGTGCATTTAAATGGTGAACGGGCTGTAGTGAGACCCGTACATAAACCAATGAGACAAGTAACGATATATTTTTTCATCATACGTGTAACTTTTATTTAAAGGTAAGCCATGTTCGTCAGTATGCCAAACGGTTTAATGTTTTTTTTGAATATACTCTTTCTATCCCTTGTGTTTGCAAACAACTCTCTATGATTATAAAATATTTTTAATGAAATGTGTTTAATAACAGGCCATTTCCTTTTGGGATTACTGTAAATTTCGTACCTTTGCCTTTGTTTTATAAAAGGTTAGAAATGAGTAGAGAAGTGTATGTTCCTAATTTTATTTTTGAGTCGAGTTGGGAGGTTTGTAATAAGGTAGGCGGTATTTATACGGTATTATCCACTCGGGCAAAGACATTACAAGATAAATTAAGGGATCACATCATGTTTATCGGTCCGGATGTGTGGAGAGGAAAGGAAAATCCGCTTTTCGAAGAAGATGCAAGTTTGTTGAAATCTTGGAAAGATACGGCTGCAAGTGAAAATTTGTATGTACGTATTGGAAGATGGAATGTTCCGGGGCGTCCTGTTGCGGTTTTGGTGGATTTCCAACCTTATTTTGCTATGAAAAACGATATATATACCCGCTTATGGGAGGACTACGGAGTAGATTCGCTTCATGCTTATGGTGATTATGATGAAGCTTCGATGTTTTCCTATGCAGCCGGACTGGTGGTCGAAAGCTATTATAACCATGTTTTAAAGGGACAATGCGAACATGTCGTTTATCAGGCTCACGAGTGGATGACAGGCTTGGGTGCTTTGTATATTCAGAAGCATGTTCCAGAGGTTGCTACGATATTTACGACGCACGCTACGACTATCGGACGTTCCATAGCAGGGAACCATAAACCGCTTTATGAATATTTGTTCGCGTACAATGGAAATCAGATGGCACAGGAACTGAATGTGCAGTCTAAACATTCCATTGAGCGTGAAACAGCTCACCATGTGGACTGTTTTACCACTGTGAGCGAGGTGACGAATCGGGAGTGTGCGGAATTATTGGACAAACCGGCCGATGTGGTCTTGATGAATGGTTTTGAAAAGGATTTTGTCCCGTCGAAAGCTCTATTTGCCCGTAAGCGCAGGGAGGCTCGTCGCAAGTTACGTGAAGTGGCAGGCGCACTGTTAGGTACGGAATTTGACGATGATGTGATGATTATTTCTACTAGCGGTCGGTATGAGTTCCGTAATAAAGGCATAGACCTGTATATGGAGGCCATGAATCGTTCTTTGCGGAATAAGGATTTAACCCGTAAAATACTGGCTTTTGTACAGGTTCCCGGGTGGGTGTGTTGCCCTCGTGAGGATTTGAAGGAAAGGCTTGATTCCGGAAAAGCCTGTGACACGCCGTTGCAATGGCCTTTACTGACTCATTGGCTACATGAGATGTCTCATGATCAGGTCATTGATTATATGAAACGATACAACATGTGGAATCAGCCGGAGGACAAGGTGAAGGTGATATTCGTTCCTTGTTATTTGGATGGGGCCGATGGCATCTTCAATATGCATTATTATGACCTGTTGATTGGAATGGATCTTACAGTCTATGCCTCTTATTATGAACCATGGGGATATACTCCGTTGGAAAGCGTGGCTTTCCATGTCCCTTGTGTCACGACGAACTTGTCCGGTTTCGGCTTGTGGGTGAACCAGTTGTTGGGAAAAGAAGGGGAGTTGGCTGATGGGGTACAAGTGGTTCGACGGACGGACTACAATTCGTCGGAAGTGGCGGATGCCATTAAGGATGCCATAACAGCTTACTCCGCTTTTACGCCTCATGAAGTGGAAAATATACGCCATAAAGCTGCCGACATATCGGAACATGCTTTGTGGAAGCATTTTATCCAATATTATTATCAAGCTTATGATTTTGCCTTGCATAAGGCGAAGCAGCGTAGGGGAAGATAAACATGAACGTTGTAATATATAATTTAAATTTGAGAGTCTATGAAAATTAAAGCAAGTTGTTCTAATGGAGCAAATTGGAAACAAGTAGATGTCAAGTCGAGGATTCCAAAAGAGTTGGATAAACTGGAAGAACTGGCTCGTAATATGTGGTGGGCGTGGAATCATGACGCCCGTGTGCTGTTCCGCAGTTTGGATGAAGACTTGTTTGACGAAGTAGGACAAAACCCGGTATTGCTACTGGAACGTCTCAGTTATGAGAAGATGGAAGAATTGTCGAAAGACAGTTCTGTGGTACGTAAAATGAACGACGTATATGCCGCTTTCCGTGAATACATGGACGTGGAGCCGGACAAGACACGTCCGTCTGTAGCCTATTTCTGTATGGAGTACGGTTTGACTCATGTACTGAAGATTTATTCTGGTGGTCTGGGTATTTTGGCCGGTGACTACCTGAAAGAAGCTTCAGACAGTAATGTGGATATGTGCGGTATCGGTTTCTTGTATCGTTACGGCTACTTCACACAGAGCCTTTCAATGGACGGTCAGCAGATTGCTAACTATGAAGCTCAGAACTTCGGAAGCCTTCCTTTGGAACGCGTGAAGGATGAAAACGACCAGCCGATGGTATTGGATGTACCTTATTTGAACTATTATGTACATGCATACGTATGGAGAGTCAATGTAGGTCGTGTGCCTTTGTATCTGTTGGATACAGACAATGAAATGAACAGCGAATTCGACCGTTCTATTACTCACCAGTTGTATGGTGGTGATTGGGAAAACCGCTTGAAACAGGAAATCTTGCTGGGTATCGGTGGTGTGCTGTTGCTGAAGAAACTGGGTATCAAGAAAGATGTATATCACTGCAACGAAGGACATGCGGCATTGTGTAATGTACAGCGTCTGTGTGACTACGTAGAAAGCGGAATGTCATTTGACGAAGCATTGGAAGTGGTTCGTGCTTCTTCTCTGTATACTGTACATACTCCGGTTCCGGCAGGACATGACTATTTCGATGAAGGACTGTTCGGTAAGTACATGGGCGGTTATCCGCAGCGTATGGGAATCAGCTGGCAGGATTTGATGGACTTGGGACGTATCAATCCGGGCGATCCGAACGAACGTTTCTGTATGTCTACATTTGCTTGCAACACTTGTCAGGAAGTGAACGGTGTAAGCTGGTTGCACGGAAAGGTTTCTCAGGAAATGTTCTCTGGAATCTGGAAAGGCTATTTCCCTGAAGAAAACCACGTAGGTTATGTAACTAACGGTGTACATTTCCCCACTTGGTGTGCTTCTGAATGGAAAGCTTTGTATAATAAATACTTTGACAAGAACTTCATGCACGACCAGTCAAATCCGAAAATCTGGGAACGTATTTACAACGTGCCTGATGAAGAAATCTGGAAGACTCGTGTGGCTTTGAAGAACAAACTGATTAACTACATCCGCGATCAGTTCCGTGATACATGGTTGAAGAACCAGAGAGACCCGTCACGTGTGGTATCTTTGATGGACAAGATTAACCCGAATGCCTTGCTGATTGGTTTTGCTCGTCGTTTTGCTACTTACAAGCGTGCACACTTGTTGTTCACTGACTTGGATCGTTTGGCTAAGATTGTAAACAATCCTGACTATCCGGTTCAGTTCTTGTTCGCTGGTAAAGCTCACCCGCACGATGGAGCAGGTCAGGGATTAATCAAGAAAATTATCGAAATCTCTAACCGTCCGGAATTCTTAGGAAAGATTATTTTCTTGGAAAACTACGATATGAAGCTGGCTCGTCGCCTGGTATCTGGTGTAGATATCTGGATGAACACTCCGACTCGTCCGTTGGAAGCATCTGGTACATCAGGTGAAAAAGCCTTGATGAATGGTGTGGTTAACTTCTCTGTATTGGACGGATGGTGGCTGGAAGGTTACCGTGAAGGTGCTGGATGGGCATTGACTGAAAAACGTACTTACCAGAACCAGGAACATCAGGATCAGCTGGATGCTGCTACTATCTACAGTATCCTGGAAACAGAAATTCTGCCGTTGTATTATGCAAGAAACAAGAAAGGATATTCTGAAGGCTGGATAAAGACTATTAAGAACTCTATCGCTCAGGTTGCTCCTCATTATACCATGAAACGTCAGTTGGATGATTACTTCGCTAAGTTCTATGGTAAGGAAGCTGAACGTTTCCACGCGCTTGAAGCAAACAACTACGAACAAGTGAAGAAGCTGGCTGCATGGAAGGAAGAAGTAGCTGCTAAGTGGGATGAAATTCAGGTTGTTTCATTCAACAAGTGCCAGGATTTGTGCAACGGTAACGTAGAAAGCGGTAAAGACTACAAGCTTACTTGCGTGGTAGATGAAAAAGGCTTGGACGATGCAATCGGTATCGAACAGGTGGTTACTTATACCAATGCAGAAGGCCGTGAATACATTTATGCGGTTAACCCGATGAAGATGGTGAAACGTGAAGGCAACTTGTTTACTTTCGAAATGATTGCAGGTTTGTCAAATGCGGGTAGCTTTAAGGTAGCTTACCGTATGTTCCCGAAGAACGATGCACTGCCTCACCGTCAGGATTTCTGTTATGTACGCTGGTTTAATGAATAAAGACCTCTGTCTGTTCAGATAATCATATAAACAGGCCATTCCGGATAATTTTGATATTCGGAATGGCTTTTTTTGTTTTCAAAAACTATATGCCATGAAAATATTAATCGTTGAAGATGATGCAGACCTGCGGGAAATTACTACCCGTTCGTTGGAGAAAGAACGTTATGTCGTGTCGCAGGCACCCGATTATAAAACGGCACTTCGTAAAATAGAGGATTACGACTACGATTGCATATTGCTGGATATAATGTTGCCGGATGGTTCCGGACTTGATTTACTGGAAGAATTGCATGCGTTGGGAAAACGGACCAATGTCATTATACTGTCGGCCAAGGATTCTTTGGAAGACAAAGTCAAAGGATTGGATTTAGGAGCGGATGATTATCTCCCTAAGCCTTATCATTTGGCCGAGCTCCATGCGCGGTTGAAGAGTCTGTTCCGTCGTAATCAGCGGGAGGGAGAGAAGAAGGTAAGCTATGGCAATGTAGAAGTCATCCCAGACCATTTTAAGGTTGTAGTAGGAGGGAAGGAACTGGACCTAAACCGGAAAGAATACGATATTCTGCTGTATTTTATGCTGCGTCCCGGAAGATTGGTAAACAAAACCACATTGGCTGAATCTGTATGGGGAGACCATATTGACCAGGTAGATAATTTTGACTTTATCTATGCGCAAATCAAGAATCTGCGCAAACACCTGAAAGAAGCCGGTGCTACGGTTGAGTTGAAAGCAGTATATGGTATAGGTTATAAACTGGTAGAAGAATGAAACTGTTTCAGTTGGTCATGTGGCGTATGTCCACCATTTTAGTGGTCATACTGACGTGTTGGGCGGTATTGTTTTACCTGGCCATTATGGAGGAGGTAAACGACGAAGTGGATGACTCCTTGAGCGATTATGCCGAGTCGTTGATTCTCCGTTCCCTGTCGGGAGAACAGATGCCTGATACAAGCAACGGATCGAACAATCAGTACTTTCTGTATGAGGTCACTCCGGAATATGCAGCCTCTTATCCTAATATATCCTATCGGGACGAAATGGTATATATAACCGAAAAAGGAGAGACGGAACCTGCCAGAATATTAATGACCATTTTCCAGAAGGAGGATGGGGGATACATGGAGCTGGTGGTCTATACTCCTACCATTGAGAAATTCGACCTTCAACGGGCCGTTTTAGGGTGGATTGTCTTTCTTTATGTGTTGCTGTTCCTGATGATTTTGGCGGTTAATGCCTGGGTGTTCCATCGCAATATGCGGCCACTTTACTCTTTATTGAAATGGCTGGAAGATTATCGTTTGGGAACGAAGGAGAAACCGCTCGATGAATCACTTCGGATTGTGGAATTCCGGAAACTGAATGAGGCGGCCAATATGTTCTCAGAACGCAGTGAGAAACTCTATGAGCAGCAGAAACTGTTTATCGGAAATGCCTCACATGAGATGCAGACACCGCTGGCTATTTGCCGCAACCGCCTGGAAATGCTGATGGAGGATGAAACATTGACCGAGAAACAGCTCTCCGAACTGATGAAAACCCATCGGACACTTGAAAATCTGACACGCCTGAATAAGTCGCTGTTACTATTGTGCAAGATAGAGAACCGTCAGTTTACGGATGTAAAATCTTTGTGCCTGAATGAACTGCTTTTGCAGTATCTGGATGATTACAAGGAGGTATATGCCTATCGTCATGTGCAAGTGGAAGTGCACGTAGAAGAATGTTTCCGTTTGGAAATGAGTGAATCGCTAGCTACCGTCCTGTTGACCAATCTGCTGAAGAATGCGTTTGTGCATGTGACGGAGGGGGGAGTGATTGCTCTTTCTTTCACGGCTTCCTCTTTCCGTATCAGCAATACCGGAGATGCTTCATTGGATAAGAATCGTATTTTTGAACGTTTCTATAAAGAAGGAAAAGCTGAGGGCTCTACAGGACTTGGACTAGCTTTGGTAGACTCCATCTGTAAGGCTTATCACCTCACTCTTTCATATACCTTTGAAGGCGGGCAGCACATTTTTTCTATTATTTCTTGATTTTTTTGTTGAAAAAGGGGAAATCTTCAGATTCTTTTCAGAATTGCATCCCATTTTTGCAGTACAATAAATCATTAAAGTATTCATCTTATAAAAATAGAACATTATGAAAAAGTTAGTTTTTTTACTGGTGTGTGTGTTTGCAGTATCAACCGTGGCAATGGCAGATAACGAAAAACCGATTCAGGTAGGACAGTTGCCTACGAAGGCACAGACTTTCATCACTACTTACTTTAAGGGCCACAAGGTAGCGTTGGCCAAACAGGACAGCGATTTGTTCAGCAAGTCATACGATGTGATTTTCACAAACGGCGAAAAGATTGAGTTTGACAAGTCTGGCGACTGGACAGAAGTGAAATGTAAGTCAGGCGTACCGACTCAGATTGTTCCGTCGGCCATCCGCACGTATGTAAAGAATAATTACCCTGACGCTTCCATCATTCAGATAGAGCGCAAACGCAATGAATATGAAGTGAAACTCTCTAACCGATGGGAGATTACATTCGACAGCCAGATGCGCGTAATTGATATTGACGATTAAGTTGGTTATATCCTTCGGGAAACTGTAGCCCGTTCCTTTTTCATAAAAGGGACGGGCTATGTGTTTTTATGTAGGGTAAGTTTGATGGGTTAAGTGAAGTAAGACTGATACACAATGGCTTGACAGTTCGCAGTACTTTTTAAGGAGGATTGCAGTACTTCTTTGAAAGTACTGTAGTACTTCCTTTGCAGTACTTCAGTACTTCCACGGGAGTACTGGAAAAACGTAGTTGCTTTTTCCTTGGGGACTGGCCTTTCGTTTCCCACTTCATCGGTAGAGCCTGCCTTTTCGTAGTTTTTTACATCTTATCCGGTAAATATTCCATTTCCTGCCCTGTTAGATTTTTGTTATTTTGCATCCGTAATACAATATAACAGAAATATCATGAAAAATACACTTATCGCCTGGTTGTTCTGTCTTCCTTTTGCTTCGTGTACAAGTCCTGTTACACAGATGGATCTTTCCGGACAGTGGACGGTATGTCTGGATAGTACCGATGTGGGGATGGCTTCTTTTGGCGGAAAATTGTTTGATACCTCCATTACACTTCCGGGTACAACGGATGAAGCTCGTCTGGGCGCTAAATGCACATTGAAACCTGCATTGGAGAAACCGCAGCTGCTCCATCTTACCCGTGCCTACAGTTATGTAGGTCCGGCCTGGTATTCACGCGAGATTCAGGTACCTTCCGACTGGAAAGAAAAAGATTGTATCCTTCATCTGGAACGTGTATTATGGGATACACAAGTATGGATAGACGGGCAGAAAGTAGAAGGTCATGAAGAAAGTCTGACGACTCCGCATGAATATGACTTGACTCCTTATATTCAGCCTGGGAAAAAGCAGGTGCTGACCGTCAGAGTGGACAACCGCAAGCACTATGATATGTCGGTGAATGATCTGGCACATGCCTATACAGATGCCACTCAGGTGAAGTGGAATGGTATCTTGGGCGACATGTACATCAAGGCCGTGGAGAAAACACGCGTAGAAAGTCTGCAACTTTATCCGGATGCTGCTTCACGTACAGTAAAGGCTGTAGTTTCTATATATAATTCGTCTTCACAGACTGTACCGGTTAATCTTAGCCTGCAGGTAAAAGGAAAGGATGATAGCAAATCGTACGCTTCTGTCGAAGCTCAAGCAGAAGCCGTGAAAGGTTATTCAACGGTAGAACTGACCTGCCAATTAGGGGATAATGCTCCTCTGTGGGATGAATTCAATCCTTATATTTACGATGCATCGGTAGAATTAGTATCCGGAAAATCGACTTCACTTACAACCGAAACTTTCGGATTGCGCGATATACGGCATGAAGGAAACAAACTGGTGTTGAATGACAAACCGATATTCCTTCGTGGTACATTGGAGTGCTGCATTTTTCCTTTGACCGGCACACCTCCTACAGATGAGGCTTCGTGGGAAAAACTTTATGCTTCTGCACGCGAATATGGAATGAATCATCTCCGTTTCCACTCCTGGTGTCCGCCGGAAGCAGCGTTCAATGTAGCCGATGAAATGGGATTTTATGTACAGGTAGAGCTTCCTGTATGGAGTGTGACGCTTGGAAAAGATTCTGCTACGGTCGAGTTCCTGCGTGCCGAAGCAAAGCGTATAAGTAAGGAATATGGCAATCATCCTTCTTTCTGCTTCTGGAGCATCGGAAATGAGCTGCAATATGATTTCAATATTTTGGCATCCATGTTGGGTGAAATGAAGGCTGCAGACGACCGCCATTTATATACCACCACTTCGTTTACATTTGAAAAAGGTCACGGCGACTGGCCAGAAAACCAGGATGATTTCTTCGTCACTCAGTGGACCAAGAAAGGATGGGTACGTGGACAGGGAGTATTCAATCAGGAACTGCCGTCATTCGATAAAGATTTCCGTGCATCCATAGAAGGTATGGAAGTGCCTTTGGTGACTCACGAAGTAGGACAGTATTCTGTCTATCCGGATCTTACGGAAATTCCTAAATATACGGGAACTTTGATGCCGCTGAATTTCATGGCAGTGAAAGAAGACTTGGAGAAAAAAGGATTGATAGACAAGGCTCCTCAATACCTGCAGGCTTCCGGAAAATTAGCCGCCATTCTGTATAAAGAAGAAATAGAGCGTGCTTTGAAAACGCCGGGTATCAGCGGATTCCAGTTGCTCGACCTGCATGATTTCCCGGGACAGGGAACAGCGCTGGTAGGACTGCTCAATGCATTCTGGGAAAGCAAAGGTATTCTTACAGGTGAAGAATTCCGTGAATTCTGCGCGCCGGTAGTTCCGTTGCTGCGTTTCCCGAAAGCTGTATATACGAATAATGAAACATTCGAAGCACAAATAGAACTTTGTAATTACGGAAAGGATGAGTTGAAGAACAGCACTCTTTCCTGGGAGATTACTGCAGACGGACGCTCGTTAGGCAAGGGAAAGACTCCGGCAGCTGCATTAGCTTTCGGTCATAACGGTGGACTGGGAAAAATTTCATTTCCGTTGCAGCAGGTAACCAACGCTTCGAAATTAGAAGTTTGCTTGTCGCTTGACGGAACAGAATACCGTAACCGTTGGAACGTATGGGTTTATCCGTCATCCGTAGATACAAAATGGGGAGACGTGAAATACACCCGCAATTACGACGAAGCAATGGCATTGCTCAAGAAAGGTGAGAAGGTGCTGTTCAATCCTGACTGGCGCACACTTCAAGGCATTGAAGGAAAGTTTGTGCCGGTATTCTGGAGTCCGGTACATTTCCCGAATCAGGCTGGTACCATGGGTGTACTTTGTAACCCCACTCATCCGGCTTTGGCTGACTTCCCGACCGATATGCACACCGACTGGCAATGGTGGGATTTGAACATTAATTCGACTACCTTGGTAGTAGACAGCCTTCAGGGAGGTGCTTCGGTGGTAGAGATGGTAGACAATTTTGTTCACAACCGTCGCCTGGCTTCCTTGTATGAAGGACGTGTAGGAGAAGGAAAACTGATGCTGGCCACTTTTGATTTGCAGACCGCTCTTGACAAACGTCCGGTAGCCCGTCAGATGCTTTACTCCATTCTGAACTACATGAACAGTGAGGAATTTGCTCCCAGTCAGTTGGAAGGACTGGATAAGATAAAAGATATGTTTGGAACCGCACGTAACCAGAAACAGTCAGCTAAGGGCATTTACTAATGAAAAATCTATTATAACCGTATAACCATGAAAAATCATCAATTGTTTATCTATTTTATTTGCCTGGTGTCTGCCATGGGAGGGCTCCTCTTCGGGTATGACTGGGTAGTGATAGGAGGTGCAAAACCTTTCTATGAAGAATATTTTCATATTGCCGGCGATGAGGGCATGCAGGCATTGGCCATGAGTATCGCTCTGTTAGGATGTCTGTTGGGGGCTACTATGGCAGGTTTTCTGGCCGACCGTTACGGGCGTAAGAAGCTGCTGGTATTATCTGCCTTTATCTTTTTTGCTTCTTCGTGGGCCACAGGAGCTGCCACAACTATTCCTACCTTTATCATTGCTCGTCTTGTAGGAGGGATGGCCATCGGGCTGGCAGCTGACCTTTCTCCGATGTACATCGCGGAAGTGGCACCGACTAAAATTCGTGGTAAACTCGTTACATTGAACCAGTTGACTATCGTATTGGGAATTCTTGGCGCACAGATTGTAAATATGCTGATTGCAGAGCCGGTGCCGGAAGGTGCTACGGCGGCCGATATCTTGAACTCATGGAACGGACAGACCGGATGGCGCTGGATGTTTTGGGCCGTATGCGTTCCTTCGGGACTCTTTTTCCTGTTAGCGTTGTTTATTCCAGAAAGCCCGCGCTGGCTGGCCAGCATGAAGCAGATGGAGAAAGCCAGAAAAGTGCTGTGTTCCATTGGAGGAACAGCGTATGCAGACAGTGAAATTGAAAATTATACTCGTGCAGGTGCCGCTTCACATGCCGAAAAAGGTGTATTGTCCTTGCTCTTCTCTTCTAAAATGCGGAATGTACTGATTATCGGTATTGTGGTAGCTATGTTCCAGCAGTGGAGCGGTACCAATGTTATCTTCAACTATGCGCAGGAAATCTTTCAGGCAGCAGGCTATGGCATATCAGACGTACTGATGAACATTGTCGTGACAGGTATTGCCAATCTGGTCTTTACGTTTGTGGCCATCTATACTGTCGACCGCCTGGGAAGAAAGACGTTGATGTTGACCGGTTCCATCGGACTGGCAGGCATCTATACTCTGTTGGGATTAAGCTATTTCTTTGAGTTTAAAGGATTCATCATGATTGTGTTTGTGGTATTGGCCATCGGGTTCTATGCCATGTCGTTAGGTCCTGTCACCTGGGTGTTGCTTTCTGAAATATTCCCCAATAAGGTGCGTGGGGTAGCCATGGCAGTATGTACGGCTGCGTTGTGGATTGCTTCCTTCCTGCTTACCTACACATTCCCTTTCCTGAATTCCGGACTGGGCACAGGAGGTACTTTCCTGCTTTATGCCGTTATCTGTTTCTGTGGCTTCCTGTTCGTATGGCGCCGTATTCCGGAAACCAAAGGCAAGTCGCTGGAAGAATTGGAAAAAGAATTGATTAAATAAACAGATGGAAGAATAATACATCTTTTCCGCTTTTTATTCCATTTTTCAGGTGCATAGTTTTACCGAATTTTGTACCAGAAAAATAACAGAACATTGAGAAAATAATCTAACTTATCATGGAAAAAATAACAGAATATTTGATTCAAAGCACGGTAAACACTTCCGAAGTAAGGGCTTGGGAAGAAATCGTGATGTTGCCGACGTATGGCATTGGTAAAGAAGAAAAAAATCCGATTTTTCTTGAAAAACGCGTATATCAGGGAAGTTCCGGCTCAGTATATCCTTATCCGGTAGTTGAAAAGATTGAAGATGAAAAACACGACCGTCCCTGGAGAGCTTTCTTTATTGAAAATGAGTATATCAAGCTGATGATTCTTCCGGAATTGGGCGGACGTATCCAGATGGCATACGACAAGGTGAAGAAACGTCATTTCGTATATTATAATCAGGTTATCAAGCCGGCATTGGTGGGACTGACCGGACCGTGGATTTCAGGTGGTATCGAATTCAACTGGCCTCAGCACCACCGTCCCAGTACATATCTTCCAACCGACTGCATGATTGAAGAATTTCCTGATGGAAGCAAGACCATCTGGTGTAGTGAGGTAGAACGTATGTTCCGTACCAAAGGTATGGCAGGCTTTACCCTCTATCCGGGAAAAGCTTACATCGAAATCAAGGCAAAGGTGTACAACCGTACTCCGTTCCCGCAGACTTTCTTGTGGTGGGCTAATCCGGCAGTAGTAGTGAACAAAGACTATTATTCAGTGTTCCCGCCCGATGTAAATGCCGTGTTCGACCATGGAAAACGTGCCGTATCCAGCTTCCCTATAGCCACAGGTGAATATTATAAAGTGGATTATTCTGCTGGAGTAGATATTTCACGTTACAAAAATATTCCGGTGCCGACTTCTTACATGGCCATCAATTCGAAGTTTGATTTTGTGGGAGGGTACGAAGAACATATTGAAGCAGGATTGTTGCATGTGGCCGACCATCATGTAAACGCCGGTAAGAAACAATGGACCTGGGGCAACGGTGATTTCGGACAGGCTTGGGATCGCAACCTGACGGATGAAGACGGACCATACATTGAACTGATGACCGGTATGTACTGTGATAACCAGCCTGACTTTACCTGGTTGCAGCCTTACGAAGAAAAATCATGGGTGCAGTACTTTATGCCTTATCAGAAAGTAGGCATGGTGAAGAACGCTACTCGTGATGCACTGATCAACTTGCAGCCGGTGGAAGAGGGACGTATGAAGGTAATTCTTTATACTACTTCGGCTCATCGTGAAGTACGTGTTATGCTGACCAATACGGTAAATGGAAAGATTTATCTGGATGCGTTGACGGCTGTTTCTCCCGAAAATTCTTATGCAGAAACTGTGGCATGCGATACGCAAAAGATGGAGGATTTAAAACTGACCGTGCTTGATGAAAAAGGTAAGGTGCTGGTAAGTTACCAGGCTGCCAAACCTGAAATCAGACCGATTCCGGAACCGGCTAAGGCAGCACTCGATCCGAAGAAGATTGCTAGTATGGAGCAGCTTTTCCTGACAGGTCATCACCTGGAACAGTATCGTCATGCTACTTACCTGCCGATGGATTACTACATGGAGGCTCTGAGCCGCGATGAAAGCGACATCCGTTGTAATAATGCCGTAGGGTTGCTTCTTATGCGCCGCGGACGCTTTGCGGAAGCACAGAAATATTTCGACCGTGCCATTAAGACGCAGACAGAACGTAATCCGAACCCATACGAAGGAGAACCTTACTATAATTTAGGCTGGAGCAAGAAAATGCAAGGCGACATAGACGGTGCATACGATGCTTTCTTTAAGGCTACCTGGAATGCCGCATGGCAAGATTCTGGCTACATGGGCTTGGCACAGATAGACATGATCCGTGAAGACTATGCAAACGGACTTGACCATATCGACCGTTCGTTGTATCGCAACTGGCTGAACCACAAAGGACGTCAGCTGAAGGTTTCCTTCCTGCGTAAGACTGGTGATTTTGCGAAGGCTGAGGCGCTTATCAATGACTCTTTGGCGATGGATAAGTTCAATATGGGATGCCGTTTCGAATCTTATCTGATTCATACATTGCAGGGAAATACCGAAGCAGCCGCTGCCGCAAAGGCTGAAATGAAAGCTTTGATGCGTGGTGCCGTACACAGCTACCTGGAATATGCCATTGACTATGCATCAGCAGGTATGTATGAAGAAGCTACTCAGCTATTGTCTTTTGTAACAGAAGAAGATGAAGCCACTTATCCGATGGTATATTATGCACTGGGCTATTTTGCTTCCAAGATGGGTAAGAAAGACGAAGCGCTGAATCTGTACAAGAAAGCTGAAACCATGTGTCCGGACTACTGCTTCCCGAACAAGCTGGAAGAAGTGCTGATGCTGAACGATGCGATGTCACTTAATCCGGAAGGAGCTAAGGCACCTTATTACTTGGGTAACTTCCACTATGCGGCTCGTATTTATGATGAAGCTATTGCTTGCTGGGAAAAATCAGCATCTATCGATGATACGTATCCTACAGTATTGCGTAACCTGTCACTGGCTTATTACAACAAACAGCATAATCCGCAGAAGGCATTGGCTACACTGGAAAAAGCTTACAATTTGGATACTACCGATGCACGTATCCTGATGGAGCTTGACCAGCTTTACAAGAAACTTCGCTATCCACACCGCCTGCGTCTGGACTTCCTGGAAGCACATGCCGACGTGGTAGAACAGCGTGATGATTTGTGCATTGAACGTATTACACTCTACAACCAGTTGGGCGAATATCAGAAAGCATACGATTTGATTAATTCTCGTAAGTTCCATCCGTGGGAAGGTGGTGAAGGAAAAGTCACCAGTCAGTATTTGCTCTGCCGTGTAGAACTGGCCAAGATTGCCATTCGTGAAGGCCGCTTTGACGATGCGATCCGCTTATTGAAGGAAACAGAAAAATATCCGGATAATTTGGGTGAAGGCAAACTGTCTATGGCCGAAGAGAATGACATCCACTATTGGATGGGATGTGCTTACGAGGGTCTTGGCGAAGAAGCGTTGGCTAAGGAATACTTTACAAAAGCTACCAAGGGGTCTGCTGAACCTGCCATCGCCTTCTTCTATAACGACCAGCAGCCTGACAAGATTTTCTATCAGGGACTGGCATGGCGTAAACTGGGTGAAGAAGACAAGGCACGCAGTCGCTTTAACCGCCTGATCAAGCATGGTGAAAAGCATTTGTTTGACAAGGTGAAGATTGACTACTTCGCTGTATCACTTCCCGACTTGCTGATTTGGGATGACGACCTGAACGTACGCAACCAGATTCACTGCAACCTGGTGATGGGTATGGGCTATCTCGGATTGGGTGACAAGGAACAGGCTCGCAAATTCCTGTCTGAAGTAGCTCGTCTGGACATCAACCATCAGGCCGGAAAGCAACTTCTGGAAATGTGTGGATAAGGCTATGTGCTCACTTTTTACAGTATCCATCCTCTTAAGAAAATACATGTAAAAAGTAAAAAAGTACATTTCTAAGAATGGTTTGATTTATTTCCTTTGTAAGACAAATTAAGAACTATAAAACTTTTAGTTATTAACCTTTATTTATCTATAATATGAAACATGTTTGTTCAGCACTTTTGTTTGTAATGTTTGGTTGTATGCCTATGTATGGTCAATCATTGGGGCAGACCGTAAAGTGGGATTCCAAAAGCTTATTGTTTGATGGGAAACGCGTGGTTCCTGTGATGGGTGAAATACATTATTCACGTATACCTGAGAATGAATGGCGTCAGGAACTGCAAAAGATGAAGGCTGGAGGAGTAACGATGATAGCCAACTATGTATTTTGGAATCACGTCGAGGAAAAAGAAGGAGTTTTTGATTGGAGTAAACAACGTTCGTTGCGGCATTTTCTGGAATTGTGTAAGGATGAGAACTTGCCTGTAGTGCTGCGTATCGGTCCTTTCTGCCATGGAGAAGTTCGTTGTGGCGGTATACCGGACTGGATACTGGAGAAGA
>ERZ779737.1610-NODE-1610-length-16951-cov-3.133759_pt1 | contig 16951 bp, 18 predicted proteins | sample MGYA00511889_ERZ779737 | MGnify/ENA primary metagenome ERZ779737 (study PRJEB29588, sample SAMEA2163575) | human gut metagenome | biome: human gut; feature: human-associated habitat; material: faeces | place: Denmark | collected 2008/2010 ...
CAAATGGAATAGGTTTCCTCGTTGAAAAAGAATTAACCAAAATAAACACCTTTTTAGAAGAAGATACCCATCCATATATTGTCATAATGGGAGGAAAAAAAGTCGAAGATAAAATAAAAATAATTGAAAACTTAATTACTAAATGTGATAAATTAATCATTGGAGGGGCTATGTCATATACCTTCCTAAAAGTTAAAGGCTATAATGTAGAAAACAACATAATAGATGAAAATAGTATTGATTTTTGTCACTCTATGCTTAACAAATATAAAGATAAAATAGTTTTACCTATAGATGTTACAACAGAAAATGGTCAAAATATATCATTAGAAAACTTAAATGGACAAATAGGTTTCGATATCGGTATAAAAAGCCAAGAATTATTTAAAGAAACACTATCAAACGCTAAGAGAGTAATTATCAATGGACCACTAGGAATGTTTGAAAAAAAACCATTCGACCAAGGCACAAAATCTATATACCAATTTTTAATAGACAATAACATAAAAACAATTATTGGTGGTGGTGATACTGCGGCATCCGCAGTAGCATTAGGTTTCAAAGATAAATTTTATCATATTTCAACAGGAGGAGGAGCAACACTAGAATATCTAGAAGGCAAAACACTACCAGGAATAAGTGTCATCAATAATGAGTAAGAATAAAGATAATAAAAAGAAAGTTGTATTAAATATAGCTATTCTCCTAATAATTGTTGCTATAGTACTCTATTTTTCACTTAAAGATAACTTTAATGAAATAATGAAAGAAATATCTAAATTAAATCCTATTTTTCTAATATTAGGAATTATACTAGTACTAGCCTATCGCTTTTTCTCAGGGCTAGCTCTTCACACACTGACAAAAACAAATACCAAAGAAAACAAACTTCCCCCTATGAACGCTTTTAAACTAAGCTTGGCAACGATGTTTTTCAATGGTATTACTCCATTTGCAACCGGTGGACAACCAATGCAACTATATTATTTTAAAAAAGAAGGAGTAAACTTAACCCAATCAAGTAATATTATTCTTCAAAATTCAATACTATATCAAATTGCATTAATAATGATGGGAACATTTGCAATTATATGCAATAAAACCCTAGGCATATTTCCCAATAATGACATTCTTAAAAATTTAGTTATAATCGGTTTTGTGGTTAACTCGCTAGTATGCCTATTCCTATTTTTAATAACATTTGGTCAAAAATTCAGTAGATTTATATTAAACAAAGGACTTGTTATTCTAGCAAAAATGCACATCATTAAAAATATAGAAGATAAAAAAGAGTCATTAAATAATTATATTACCAAATTTTATGAAAGTGGAAAAATATTAATTAAAGATAAAAAAGCCATAATTAAAACCATTATCTTTAACCTATTATCACTAACATGCCTATATCTAGTACCCCTAATAGTTATATACGGTATGGGAGATTTCACAAGCATTAACATTGTAGAAGCCTTAGTAGCATCTTCATATGTAATGATAATGGGAGCATTTGTTCCAACTCCAGGTGGCACAGGAGGTTTGGAATATGGATTTATAAACTTTTATGGATATTTTATAACTGGTAGCAATCTAATGGCAACAATGATTATCTGGAGAGGAATTACCTACTATATTGGAATGATCCTAGGGGGAATAGTTGTAGCGTTTTACAAAGGTCGTGATAAAAAATGAGAATAGGAATATTTACAGATACTTACCCACCATTTATTAATGGGGTATCAACCAGTGTCGTTATGCTAAAAAAAGCTTTGGAACAAAAAGGCCACGATGTATATATCGTAACAGTAAATAACGAAAACTTAAAATACAAATATGAAGAAGATGAAAAAATAGTTAGAATACCAGGAGTACCAACCGGAATATATGATTATCGCCTAACCGGTATTTATCCACTAGTCGCACTAAATAAAATTAGAAAGTGGAAACTAGATATAATTCACTCCCAAACCGAATTTAGTGTGGGAACATTCGCCAGAATCATCTCCAAACAATTTAGAATTCCTTTAGTACACACCTATCATACAATGTATGAAGACTATGTTCACTACATTACAAAAGGATACTTTAATGGAGCAAGCAAAAAAATAGTTGAATATCTAACACTATTTTATTGTGACAAAACAATATCTGAATTAATTGTTCCTACCAAAAAAGCATATGAATTATTCAAACAAAAATATATGGTCGATAGAAACGTCTATATAGTACCAACTGGAATAGAAGTAGAAAGATTTTATAAAGAAAATAATAAGCAACTAAATATAGTGAAAAAAAGAAAAGAACTAGGCATAAATAAAGATGACTTTGTTATTCTCTTTGTTGGTAGGATAGCTCAAGAAAAAAGTATCGACATCTTACTAGAAAGCATGCCACTTCTAATAAAAGAATGCAGTAAAAAAATAAAACTTTTAATAGTAGGCGATGGACCGGACCTTAACGACAACAAAAAATATGTTCGCGATAACAAACTAGAAAAACAAGTAATATTTACCGGCAAAGTTCCGTGGGAAAACATTCCAGAATACTATCTAATTTCCGATGTTTTTGCCACTGCCTCAACCAGCGAGACACAAGGATTAACAGTAATTGAAGCCATGGCAGCTTCCCTACCAGTAATATGTATTAATGATGAAAGCTTCAAAGAAACAGTAATAGATAATCTAAATGGTAAAATCTTTGAAGATAAAGAAGGATATCAAAAAGCAGTCATTGAACTATACAAAAATAAAAAATTATGCGCACAATTATCAAAACAAGCCAAAAATTCAGCTATAACCCATTCATCAAAATACTTTGCATCACAAGTATTAGAAGTATATAACATTGCCATAAAAAATTACAAAGGCTTAAAAATTCCTATGATTGAAAAAATAAAAACAATTTTTAAAGGTGACAAAAATGAATAAACTATATGTATTAAATCACAAAATGAATCTTCAATATGAAGAATTAGAAATATACCTTAAAAAATTAAATGAACTATCAACCAAAAATCAAATAATATTATCACCAAGTACCTTATATCTAGATTATTGCCGAAAAAACACAAAATATCATTTATGCGCCCAAAATGCTTATTATCAAGAAAAAGGGGCCTACACGGGAGAAGTCTCATTCAAACAATTAAAAAGCTTAAATATTAAATATGCTATAATTGGTCACAGTGAAAGAAGAAATATTTTTAAAGAATCAGATGAAATAATAAACGAAAAAGTAAAATCATGTATTCAAAATGGAATAATTCCTATTATTTGTATTGGTGAATCCAAAGAAGAAAGAAATAATAATAACCATCTAACAAAAATAGAAAAACAAATAACCTCCGCTTTAGAACAAACAACACCTAAAGAAGTAATTATTGCTTATGAACCTATATGGTCAATTGGTACAGGAACAATACCAGAAAAAGAAGAATTAACCCAAATGATTGAGTACATTCATAATATCTTAACTACTAATTACAACATTGAATTCAAAATCCTATATGGTGGTAGTGTAGATGATACTAACATTGAGCAAATATTAAAAATAAATTATATTGATGGAGTGCTAATTGGAGGGGCTTCATTAAAAATAGATGTCTTAAAAAATATTATAAATAAATAAAATTAGAGAAGTATTGCTAATAACTTCTCTTTATTTTTAAATAAACATTCGACAAAACTTGTCATAATTCACTCTTGAACAAAAAACTAAAAAAAAATATAATAATATTAAGATAAAAAGGAGATAGAAAAAATGAGTAAAATAAAAGTTTTAATGATTGATGACAATATAAGTTTAGTAGAAATGGTAAAAGAATATTTCAAGGAAAATCAAAAAATAGAATTATCTTTAGAAGCCTACAATGGTGAAGATGGACTAAATATGATTCTAAATAAAGAAAATGAATATGATGTAATTCTATTAGATATAATAATGCCAAAAAAAGATGGATTATATGTCTTAGATGAACTTTATAAAAGAAACATTAGCAAAAAAATAATTGTTCAAACATCTTATAATGCCCCAGATGTAATTAGAAAAGTCAGTGAATATGGAGTGAACTATTACATCCTAAAACCCTTTGACCTATTAGAATTAGAAAAAAGAATATTAGAAACATTTGATATTACTAATAGCAAAAGCATTAATCTATACCAAAGTAATCTTCAAAAATCCATAACAAATATGCTTCACGAACTAGGAATGCCATCGCATATCAAAGGATATCAATATATAAGAGAAGGAATATCTATGATATATAATAATCCAGAAATCATCGGTGGGATAACCAAAGAATTATACCCAGACATTGCATCAAAATTTGATACAACTGTATCAAGAGTAGAAAGAGCAATTCGTCATGCCATAGAAGTTAGTTGGAACAGAGGAAACTGGGATTACATGGAAGAAATATTTGGACATAGCGTTGATATAGATAAAGCCAAACCAACCAATTCAGAATTCATCGTTACAGTTGCTGATAAATTGAGACTAGAACACAACAAAATAACCAATTAATTATTGGTTTTTTTAGTTAATAATATAATCAATAAAAGAATAATAATGAACAAAATATTGCTATAAGTATATTTTTTTGATAAAATATACTATATATCTGTAATTAAGGAAGCGTGATTTATATATGTATCTAGCATTAACGACTTTAGTTGGTCTATTTATGATTATTGGAACAACTCTATTTTTATTAACAAAATCTAGCAAAAAAATAATAAATTTCTCTACAGGATTAGGATTTGGAATACTTTTATTCTTGGTAATATTTGAATTAATTCCAGAAGTAATAGAAATATTTAGCAGTCAATATAGCATTACTAAAACAATAATATATATCCTATTATTAATATCACTAGGAATTATAATCTTGAAAGTATTAGATATATTTATTCCCGATCACGATAGTTCCGATCACAATAAAAAACATTTCCTCCACATAGGAATAGTAACCTCAATAGCCATATTAATTCACAATATACTAGAAGGAATAGCTGTCTACTCAAGCCTAAACACCAATTTAAATTTTGGTATCTTACTATGCATTGGAGTAGGATTACATAATATTCCCCTAGGAATGTTTATTACTTCATCATTTTATAAAGCTACAAATAACGTCAAAAAAACATCCCTAATTATGCTTGGACTATCACTATCCACCTTTGTCGGAGGAGCAATAGCTTCCATATTTGATTCCATAATGGTAGAAGGTTTAACAAGTGCGAGCATATTAACTATTACCATTGGTATGCTAATATACATAATCACCTATGAATTATTACCAACGGTAATAAAAGAAAAAAAATATTGCGGTATTGGTATTGCCATCAGTCTAATTATTTCATTAATAGTAATGTTTTTAGAGTAGGTGAAATATGAGTAAAAAGTCTTTAATCATCAATATTATATGTTTACTAGCCATCATTCCATTCTCAGTCATTATTCAAGACTTAAATATTTTTAAAACAATTCTAACATTAAGTATAACTATAATATTTATTAGTAGCTTTCACCACTTAAGTATTTCCAAAAATATAAATATCCAAAATAATTATAATGATTCAAAATTATTATCTATTTTCTTACAAATAATCAAGATTATTTTAATATTAAGCGGTATATATATTATTCTATTATATCCACTATCATTAATAACTTCTAAAATACTAGACATTCAAAGTTTAAGTATAATATTTATTTTAAGTGGCTTAATAATACCTTTCTATCCAATAATAAAAGTGACTAATGAATATCTAGAAATAAAAAAAATTAATAAAATAAATGTTTTACAATTATACTATATCATAAACACCACCATCTTAATAATAACCAGTATATTTATATCCTTAGTATTTAAACTAAATACAGATACAAATAATATAATTTTAATAAGCAGTTTTATATTAAGTGGAATTCTAACACTAACTATAATATATTTATATTTGAAAAAATACAAATATCTAACGATAAAAAATTTATTATCACAAAACAAAAATCATAATAAACCTAAACTAACAAAAATTATTATGTCAGAAAGTTATATATCTATTATAACAATTATTAAAAACAGTTATATATATATATCTATAGTATATGTTTACTATATTTTAAAAAACATATATAACTATACCTCGATTACCATTACCCAAATTATTACCAATACATACTGTTATGGATTACTAGTTATTATTGCAATCGCTCTAATCATCATATATATAATTGAAAAAAAGTATCAACTATCAAACAAACAACCAAAAGATATCAACATCAGTGCCATATATTACCGACTAGCAGTAATTCTCCTTCCAATTATCATTATCATGATTATCTTATCCCCAGCTCTGTGGACATTACTATTTAATACAACCAATTATTCCTATATATTGGTTGGCCTAAGCATATTTTTGTTTTTCCTTATTTTTTACCATATAACATTAAAAACACTAACAACTACGAAAAACAAAAAAATATCCCTAATCATAACTAGTATAGGATTAATTTTCAAACTAATATTCACTCCCCCTATAATTGCTTCTTTTTATCGTATGGGTTATCCACTGGTAATGGGAGATGTAACAAGTACAATTATTAGTTACATTATCGTAATTATTATAGGCAACTATTTTATTCAAAAAACATACAAAGTTCCCATATTTAGTAATCTTGAAAAAATATTAAATATAATATATAATAATATCATACTAATGGTAGAACTAATATTGCTTCAATTAATAATCACTATAAATCCAACTACCCGTAGTAAAGCATTATTATTAATTATCATATATAGTGTAATAGCAATTATCTTTTATGCCATTAGACTATATATTGCCAAAAGAAACAAAAATAGAAAGAAGGAATAATATGGAATTATACCAGTACATTATAATAATCACAGTATTATTATTAATTGCCATTGCCATAGTCAAAGGAAACAAAAAAGATTTTAAAATTGAGTTAAACAAATTAGTTGAATATTTAGGTGGAAAAGAAAATATTATTGATACAGAAGTAAATATGTCTCGTTTTAAAGTAACCCTAAAAGATTTAACAAAAGTAAAAAAAGATGCCATAATGAAATTAGGAGCAAGAGGCATAGTTGAAATAGATAATCAACTAAAAATAATTTTAGGATCCAATGCTAAACAATTAAAAAAATATATAGATGACTTAAAATAATCCAAAATAAGTCATTTTTTTTCATGTTTCGACAAAATACGACAACTTAATAAGTTATACTAGTGATGTGAAAAGGATGATAATATGGATTTAATAAATATTATAATTGTTAACGTAGTTTTAATAACCTTCCCAATTTTATTGTACTTTTTCTATACAGTATATGCAAACGTCAAAGGAATAAACAATAATGACTTATATTTATCGTTTACTCTAATCATCTCTTTATATTTGTGTTTTAAATTTGGAGATGTGGTATCTAATAACATTGTATTATTGTTTTGTAACATTCCAATAGTTATTGCATATGTCAAAAAAAAATGGTCAATTGCAGCAATATTATCAATTGTTATAATTGTATATTCAGTAAATGTATTACATTATAATTTATATGGCGTAACCATCATAAAATATATAAGCTATGCCATATTATATTTTGTCAAGTATAATAAAACGAAAACAAGAAAAATAAATTTTATTAACCAAATAGCCATATTGCAAGGATTTTTTATCTCATTTGAATACTTCATTCAAAACCATACAAGCAGCTTTAGAAGTCTATTCAATATTTTTATCGCTGTGATTTCAATATACACAATAACATTTTTAATATTATATATCTTTAAAATAGGAGATGATATAAGCAAAATATACCTAAGCCATAAAGAATTACAACAAGATAAACAAATAAAAGAATCCTTATTCAAAATAACCCACGAAATAAAAAATCCCATTGCAGTCTGCAAGGGATACATAGATATGTTCGACATTAACAAAAAAGAAGAATCGTTAAAATACATATCGATAATTAAAAGTGAAATAGATAGAACACTAAACATTTTAACTGATTTATCAGAACTAAATAAAGTAAAAATAACTAAAGACATAGTAGATATAAATATGATTATAGAAGAAATAATAGATAGTGTAACATTATTATTTGGGGATAAAAATATTATTATAAATTGTAGTGAACTAGATGAAATATACATTGATGGCGATTATAATAAACTAAAACAAGTGTTTATTAATATTTTTAAAAATTGTTATGAAGCTATAAACGATAATGGAATTATTAATATAGATACATCGATAGAGGATAAAATGTATATAATAAAAATAAAAGATAACGGAATGGGAATGAGTAGTGAAACATTAAATAAAATAGGAGAGATATTCTATACCACCAAAAGAAATGGTACAGGAATAGGCGTTGCACTATCTAAACAAATTATTAATGCCCATAACGGAAAATTAGAATATACATCCCAATTAGGAGTGGGCACAACAGCAATAGTTAAAATTCCACTTCTAAATTAATTAGTTAGGCAAGATTGACAAACAAATATAAATAAGTTATAATTTAGCTGTATTGGGGCCGTCTTGGCTTTGACGGGAATAGTTAGTTTAAGTTGCAAGCCGAAAGTAATCACGATACGATTGCAAACAAAAAATAACTGGAAACAGAAATTATAACTACGCTCCATCTTTTGCCTAATAAATAGGCAGGAGCGGTTCTTTCACTTCTTTGCTTGTGAGAAATGACAAGGACTTATATAGCAAGCTATATTATTTAATTTGTCCTAATTAAATAACGAAAATTTTGGACTAATAAATATTTGGGTTGTTAGTTACTAACAAATATTTGTGAAATTAAATAACTAACTAAGCTTGTAGATGCTTAAATATCTCTATTTTCGGACAGGGGTTCGAATCCCCTCGGCTCCACCAGATTGATAGTTATTCGAACTCTTTGCGAGTTCGTTTTTTTATTTAATTGAATAAATACGTAAATAAGGAATATAATAATATATATATAATATATTGATAACATATTGACAAAAATAAACAAATATGGTATTTTATATGTAGATTGGAGATGATAATATGGCTAATATTTCAAATGCAATTAATATGAGTTTTAGAGTTGACAAAAATCTAAAGGAACAAGCGGATGATTTATTTAAAAAGTTAGGAATGAACACAAGTGTTGCATTAAATATGTTTTTGACACAATGTGTAAGAGAAAAAAGTATTCCTTTTATTCCTTCGCTGGAAGTTCCTAATGCTAGACTAATAAGTGCAATGGAAGAAGTTGAAGCAATTGAATCTGGAAAAATTAAAGCTAAAAAGTATAAATCTTTTGAAGATGCATTAGAGGACATTGATTAATGAAATATGAAATTATATTGACTTCTGCTTTTAAGAAAGAGCTTAAGAATATTAAAAAGAGAAATAAGGATTTATCAAAACTTACAGAAATTGTAAACAAATTAGCAAATGATATTGAATTAGATATTAAAAATAGAGATCATCAATTAGTAAATAATTTAAGATTTCAAAATTGTAGGGAATGTCATATTGAACCAGATTGGCTTTTGATTTATAAAAAAGACAATAATAATTTAATTTTGTTTTTAATTGAAACTGGATCGCATAGTGATTTATTTTAAATTTATTATATAGATTGATTCATATGAATCGTTATTGTGGAAAAAAAGTTGTAGACCTCTACGTCATCGGCACCATTAGATAATTTGTTCGATTATTAGAACTTAAATATAAAAAATTTGTAAAAAGATAAATTTACAACATTATGTATTTAACAAGAAAAAAATAATATTCAACTTGCTAAGTGAATGTAGCTTCTAAATTAATGCTTTTGACACTCCATCAATAATGAAGTGTCTATTTTTTGCTCACCCCAGAAAAGCAATAAACCAATATGATGAGATTTATAACTATTGTTTATTTACAATTTTTATAACAAATTAAAATAACAAAAGAGACTGAATATAATCAATCTCTTGTTTTTATTAACTATACAATAGTAAATCTAACACCATTTTTTTCATTTTTAATGTTAATATCATAATTTAACAAATGTAAAGTTTTCTTCACTATAGATAAACCTAATCCAAATTCACCTTTAACACCTTTCTCATAAGGAGTAAAAATATTATTTAAGACATTTTTATCTATATTTGGTCCATCATTAAACAGCGTAATTTTACCGTTTTTAACAGTAATGGTAATCTCTTTATCCGCATATCTTATAAAATTGCTAATTATATTATCGATAATAGCTTCCCACATATCTGAGCTACCTCTAAATTTAGAACTCTTTTTATCAATGGATACCTTAAACAAAACATCAGGTCTGGCCATCTTAAACTTATCTACTGCTGTATTAACAACGGGAGTGATATCACACAGTACATTCAAGAAGTCAGTTTTATCTTTGATATAATTAATTTTATTTAAATATAATAAGGAGTGAACTTTTATTTCTAATTTATTTAATTGTTCTTTGACAATTTGCAATGTTTTGTCTGTACTTTCGATACCATCTTCACAAGCTTCTAAATAAGATTTCATAACCGTAATTGGTGTTTTAAAATCGTGTGAAATATTCTGATACATTTGATTTTTATACTCTTCTTGTTCTTTTAAATAAATACGCATAGATTCTATCGCACTATCAATCGCATAAAGTTCGTCATCTTCCTTTAGCGTAATGCAATGATCGTAATTATCATTATTGATATTTTCCACACGTTCTTTTAATTTTCTAATCTTTTTAATCAAATTATTAGACCACAATATAAGGAGTATCGCAACAATTATATAAGTTACACCAACAACAAGCAATATTGCTTCTAATATATTTTTTCGCATTGAAACAATGTAACTATCATCGGTAATTGCAATTTTCAAACTTCTTGCTGTTTTTGAAGTATTATAGTAATATGTTTTCTTACCAGATTTAAATTTACCATAATCATTCATTGATAAACGAGAGATAAACTCATACAAATTATCTATCTCAATAATATCATCAAAGTTTTCTGATGCTACAATCGTATCGTTTTCAACATATAAGTATGCAACTTCAGTATCTAAATCAACACTACTATTAATATCATTTTCAACTAAATTAAGTGGTTGTTTTAAATAATAATATATATTCTTTTCATATATTGGAAGTAGAGTTCTTGGAAGAATATACCCAAGAGAAATAATAATGATGGTAATAATGATAATTAGTAAAATGAAAATTTGATCTCGTAATTTATTAGCATTAATCATGTTAATCTATAACCAAACCCATATATAGTATTAATATTTAAAAGAGGCATTTTTTTTCTTAGTCGTCTAACTAAATCGTCAACGACTCTATCTGTTCCAAAATAATTCTCTCCCCAAATATTATTCAAGATATCATCTCTTGAGAATGATTTGTTTTTATTTGTAACAAACATACTAAGTAAATCAAATTCTAATGTGGTAAGGGTAATTTCTTTATCACCTTTCAATACTATCCTTTTATCTAAGTTTATAGAATATTTGTCGTAAGTTATTTTATTAACCTCGTTTTTATAAACCCTTTTGATAATGTTATTAACTCTAAGAACAAGTTCCTTTGTAGAAAAAGGTTTAGTAATATAATCATCGCTACCTAATTCTAATCCAATAATTTTATCTAAGTCCTTATCACGCGCTGAAGTAAATATAACAGGAACAACCTCATTAATTTCCCTTATTTTTTTTATAATGTCATATCCACTAACATCATCGCCTAACATAATATCAAGTATCCACAGATGATAATTTTTATTTATATTTTCAATAGCATCCTTTCCACAAATATAACTATCTACATTGTACCCCTCTTTTTCAAGATAGGCTTTAATTAAACTGTTTAAATCCTTTTCGTCTTCAACAACTGCTATATTGAACACCATATCACCACCATTTATAGTATAACACCATTTAAAATTTTTTTCTATCTATTCATATATCACCTCCGAACAATTAACATTATAGAATTGAAAAAACAAAAGAATATCACAAAATTATGTAAAAATATGTAAATATAAATATTATAACGAATTGGGATAATAAAATAATCAATTAAATATAGCAATCATATATTACTATGAAAGGATGTGAATACATGAATGGATGTGGAGAAACAAATAATGATTATACCAAAGCATTAAGGATAATAGAAGAGGCTAATAGAAATAGAGTAGTGGTTGGTTGTTGCTGTCCACCAAGTGTAACTGGACCGACGGGGCCAACCGGGCCATCAGGAGGACCAACCGGACCAACTGGACCAACCGGACCAACTGGAGCAACTGGAGCAACCGGAGCAACTGGACCAACAGGACCGACGGGAGCAACCGGGCCAACCGGTCCAGCCGGAGTTGCGGCAACTTTAACAGTAGGAACCACTACAACTGGTGAACCAGGAAGCCCAGCAACAGTTACTAACACTGGTACCACTGAAGCAGCAGTTTTAAATTTTACAGTTCCTCAAGGTGCAACCGGTCCAGCCGGTGGAGTATTAAATTATGCAGACTTTTACGCATTAATGCCTAGTGATAACCCAGCAACCGTTGCTCCTGGGACAGATGTTAGTTTCCCACAAGATGGTCCTAATAGTGGAGCGGATATTTCTAGAACAAGTGCAAGTTCATTTAATCTAGGCTTAATTGGAACTTATCAAATTTTATTTCAAGTAGGAGTAAGTGAAGCTGGACAATTAGTGTTAACACTAAACGGAGATGAGTTAGATTACACCGTAGTTGGCAAAGCCGCTGGAACCAGTCAAATTGTTGGTATGGCTATTGTCACTACAGACACAATTAATTCTGTTTTAACAGTACGAAATCCAGCCGGTAATGCAACCGCTCTTACTATCACCCCATCTGCTGGTGGAACAGAACCTGTATCTGCTCATCTTGTTATTACACAACTTCAATAAGCACTCATAAATATTTGATAAAAGACTTAATTTAAATAAAATTTAAAAATAAACACCATCTAAAATGTCAAACATTCATTAGGTGGTGTTTATACATAAAAAGAAAAAAGGAGAAAAATGAAAAAGTATAAATATAAAGTATGTGTCTATGCAATATGTAAAAACGAAAGTAAATTTGTTGAAAGATGGGTTAACTCTATGAAAGAAGCTGATGAAATATATGTATTAGACACAGGAAGTGATGATAATACTGTAAATTTATTACAAGAAAACGGTGTATTTGTCAAACAAGAACGTATAACACCATGGCGTTTTGACATAGCAAGAAATAAATCATTAGAATTAGTCCCAGAAGACACAGATATATGTGTGTGTACTGATTTAGACGAAGTATTTATAGAAGGATGGCGTGATGAACTAGAAAAAATATGGGATGAAAATACAACACGTCTTGCATACAATTATAATTGGAGTCTAGATGAAAATAATAAACCCATCGTAAATTTTTATATAGAAAAAATTCATACAAAAAAAGATTACCAATGGACTCATCCAGTTCATGAAATACTAACCTATATTGGTAATAAACAAGAAATAAAAAAAATAACTGACAACATAACTGTTAATCATTATCCAGATACTTCTAAAAGTAGAAGTAATTACTTACCATTATTAGAATTATCTGTAAAAGAAGATCCTGAAGATGATAGAAATATGCATTATCTTGGTAGAGAATATATGTATTATCAACTATGGGATAAATGTATAGATACACTAATTAAGCATCTAGAACTAAAAACATCAACCTGGAAAGATGAAAGAAGTGCATCAATGCGTTTTATTGGAAGAAGTTACTACAATCTCTCAAGAATAGAAGAGGCAAGAATGTGGTATCGCAAAGCAATATTAGAAGCCCCTTACTTAAAAGAACCGCTAGTAGAATTAGCTATTTTAGAGCATAACACAAAAAATTATCAAACCAGCAATAATCTATTAAATTTAGCCCTAACCAAACAGATAAATTATAAAAGCTATATTAATGAATCCTTTACAAGACTAAGCTACATATATGATCTACTAAGTATAAACTATTATTATCTAAATGACATTTCAAATTCTATCATATATGCTACTAAAGCCTTAGAATTAGACAAGAACAATGAAAGAATTGAAAATAATTTAAAAATATTCAAATCGCTAGAAAATAATATGCCTTAATTAATATTAAAAGAAAACAAGCATAAACTAAACTAGGTGATAAAATGTACGAAAAAATTAAATTAGATTATTCTTATGAAGATTTAGAACCAATTATCGATAGTGAAACAGTTTACATACACTATAACAAACATTATCAAAACTATTTAAACAATTTAAATAAATTACTACAAGAAGAAAATTATGATTATCGATATTCTAAAGAAGACTTAGTAAACAATATAAATATATTTAACATAGATAAAAGGGGAGAAATATTATATAATCTAGGCAGAGTAATTAACCACGAATTGTATTTTAGTAACATCAGCGATAAAAATAATAACTATCCAACTGGCATCCTACTAAATAAAATAAATGAACAATATGGTAGTTACGATAACTTTAAACAAGAGTTTATATCTATTGCTAACAATCTAAAAGGCAGTGGTTATACATTTTTAACATTAGATAAAAACAATAAATTTAAAATAATATCAACTTCTAACCAAGATACCCCATATTCATATGGTTTAATTCCTATAATGACTATTGATCTATGGGAACACGCCTATTATTTAAAATACAAAAATAATCGACCCGAATACATTAATAATTTTTTCAAAATAATAGATTATCAAAAAGTATCGAATAATCTAAGTAAGCATATATAATCTACTTACAAATATATCCGATACTTAATCTATCCATACCTACAAATTCCATATATTTATCATTATCTTTGTCTATAACAAAAGAAATAGTTAAATCAGAAATATTAATATTATCATATAGAGTTTCTAACTCTTCTTTTTTTTCTTCAAACAATTCCCTATTTGGATAAGTACTAGTAAACTCAATCTTACTAACAACCCCATTTTCAAAATAAACATTACAAATATTATATTTATCTATCGTTTTTATATTACATCCTAAAATAGGCTCATTAGAATTTATTACATCTAAATTAGAATTATTATCATTATTACTAGCATTTCCATTGTTTTTATCCATGCTATCGCATCCTATTAATAAAAGACAAATAAGCAATATAAAAAATTTATTTATATTAGTCCACCTCCTTTAGATGCAATAAATATATACCAACATCATAGTCAAAATTTGTCCCAAAATATATTATATTAATATAAATAGAACAATAAGTGATATTACCATAATAATCGCAATAGCCTGTAATCCAATATTACCAGCATTATCATCTAAATCATCAAGTTTTTTTACTTTAGTCTTATTTTTATCAATTTCTTTATCTTGTTCAATTACTTTATCAGAATGAGCATTATTTTGATTAACGTTGTTATCTCTACGAATATCAGCACCAAATACTAAGTTATCAAAACTATTATTAAACTTAGCTCTTAATACTTCATCTCCACCATTTGGAACAAACATACCACTATTTAAATCAATCATAAATCTAGGATATAAAGCCACAGTATCCGCAAACATCTTTTTTTTCTCATCGCTTAAACGATCTAAATTATTTTTAATAAACTCACTATCTATCAAAGCATATCCACCATATTTTTTAAAAATATATGAAAATAAAATACAAGCATTCTGTTTAGCCAAAACATCTATATCAGAATAAACTGCTCTTATTTTTTCCCTATCATAACTAAATTCTCTATCAGCAACTTCAAAAATATCTTCTAAACTAGAGTTCCCATCAAGTTCAACAATAACCATATCTCCTTTTAAAATAGGTCCAAATGCATATCTTTTATTACCACCATTAATCACTTTATAAGAAGAAAGATCCAAAGGTAATTTATTCACTTCATAATTTTTTTTCTTTAATTCTTCCAAATGAATACCATTTACCCGCATATTTGTATTACTTTTTAACCATTCAATAAACTTTTTATCTGCATCATTATTAGAGATAATAGAAATAACAGGATTAATTGTTGCTTGGTTATTTGTTACATTTTGAATAATAGAAATTACCTCTTTTAGCATTTGATATATTTTATTAACCGTATCCACAAGTTCTTGACGATCCCCTAAATAATTAATTGGAAGCGTTGACAATAAATAAATACCTCGACCATTTGAATTATCAATAAGTTTATTAACTTTTTCAATATTGTTAACTAAATCGTCTTTATTGCTTTTAGCTAAATCATTCTTTGAAAAATCTAATATAATATTATAACCATTACTCATACTTTTAGGAATAGTCAAATAATATTGAAAAGATGCCTGACTATTTACTACATAAATCATATACTCAGGCCTATCTGCAAAAATTTCTAAATTCATTTTACGACACCTCTACTATTTTAATTTTATCATAATAACAAAATTAAAACAATAAAAAAATAATCCATAAAAGATTATTATTTTAAAAATTACAAAGATAAAAATAAACAAATAACAAAGAAAATCATTCCAACTACCATAGTTAATCTACTAATAAATAATTCTCCGCCACGTTCTTTCCTGTTTGAAAACAAATCAGTATTACCGCCTTGAATAATTTGTGAAGCCGCTTCTGCTTTTCCACTTTGTAATAACACTAATAAGATTAGTAATATTGATACAATTATTAATAACGTCTCCATAAATCCTCCTTTATATAACAATATGTATTATAACATACATTTCGCAATTATAGCATATTTTTTTTACAAAATACATATATTTTTATGAATTTGTTACAAAAAAATGTTGACAAATCAAAAATTAATATGATATAATCAAATGCGTCAGTGGGGAATTAGCTCAGTTGGCTAGAGCATCTGCCTTGCACGCAGAGGGTCAAGG
>ERZ779737.1617-NODE-1617-length-16905-cov-5.836439_pt1 | contig 16905 bp, 13 predicted proteins | sample MGYA00511889_ERZ779737 | MGnify/ENA primary metagenome ERZ779737 (study PRJEB29588, sample SAMEA2163575) | human gut metagenome | biome: human gut; feature: human-associated habitat; material: faeces | place: Denmark | collected 2008/2010 ...
CATATTCATATGTGACGTTATTATACTGCTCTTTTGTCGTCCTGTCAAATTTGTCGTAGGAATACTGAACGGTCTGGTCATTACCAAACGTCATTTTCTGCAATCGGCCGTTGTTCACGCCGCTTTCGTACTGGTATTTTGCGAGCATGATCGCGCTCGACGGTGTGCTCGCTGCGTTGTTGTCCGCGCCGCTGACGCTTATCTGCGTCATGTTGCCGAAGGGGTCGTACGCGAAGTGGTAGCTCTGCCACGTGAACGCGCCCGTGCCGACGCGGCTTTTGCGCGACAGTGTGCTGAGATTTCCGTTTGCGTAGCCGTAATGCTGCGCGGCAAGGCCGGACATGCTCGTTATGGAAAGGCGCTCATTCGTTAGATACGTGAAGCGTTGCTGCTTCAGGCTGCCCTCGGTGATGCCGCTGATGTGATGGCCTGTGTAATAGTTGCGGTCGTAGCTCGTCGTCGTGTTGTTCACGTCCGTTGACGAAGTCTTTTGCCCGTAGCTGTCATACGTCGCCGACGTTTTTTGCTTCTGTCCGCCGCCCGTGCTCACGGTCTGTGTCACAAGCCCTGCCGAGTTGTGCGTGTTCGTTGTCGTGACTCCCGCCGACGTTACGGTGTTCAGGTTATGCGTCGTCGGCGCGTAGGTGAAGCTCGAGGTCACGCCCGTGGACGCGGTGTATTTGGTCAGGATGCTCGTGCCGGACTGGTACTCGCAGTTCGTTTTTGCACCGCCCTCCTTGGCCGATACGGGGTTGCCCTTGTCGTCGTAGGTGTAGCTGCTGCACGGCTCCTTCGTCAGGCTGATGTTATCGAAATACGCTGTGCCGCCGTTGTTTTTGTAGATAAGGTAGACCTTTATCATTTTCACCGGCTTATCCTGCTTCGGAACAACGATGCCGCTTGCAAACTGCCAGTCCGTGTAGTCCTTGCTGAACGGGATGAAATGCCATTCCTCGCCGCTCACGCCTGTGTAATACACTGCCGCGAGCATGCCGAAGTAGGGCTTTTTACCGTCGTAATCCGTCGCTGTGCTGCCTACCGCCGTCGCTTTGCCCCAGCCCGACACGATGTACGTGCCGCCGCTTTTCTCGTTTATGTTTACGTTCACCGCGCCGAGCTTGTTCGTGCTGATGTCGCCGCTTATCTTGAAAACGCCCGCTCCGAACGGTGATTCCGACTGCGAGCTTGAATCGTAGGTCAGCTGGGAAAGGCCCCAGTATTCCGTTGAGTTGGGCTTGCCGCCGTTTACAAGGTTCTTGGAACCAGCGAGAGCGCCCGTGTCTATCTGAATGTCATCGACATAATAGCTTCCGCTGAAGCCGCCAGCCGATACGCCGATGTAGTATGTTCCCGTGCCGGGCGACGCAAATGTATAGCTTATGCGCTCCCAGCCGTCGTCAATGCCGCTGCTTGTTTTCGTGGTAAACTGCTGCGAGGCTTCTACTTCCGTGCCGGACGAATTGAGCACCGATATCTTGCCGTAAGCGCCGCTACTCCACGTTGTGGAAGAGTTTTTAACGTAGCATGACACGGTGTAGGTCTCGCCCGACGCGAGGCTTGCTTTTACATAGCCCGCTCCGCTGTTTGTAATGCACAGCGATTTAAAGCCCATGTGAACTCTCGCATCGTCCGTCGTGGTCGTAGTTATGATCGAAGCTGTGCCGGTGGTCTTTCCAATGCTCTTGACTTCAAAGCCGCCGTCGGCCGACACCGCGGGATAGGTCATGCCCATCGCCCCAGCGCTCGTAAGGCGATTGTTTTTCCCGGATGTTTCGCTGTTTTGCGTATAGCTTGCTGCGGAAGAGCCCGTCACCTTGGTTTTGTTATGATTGGTCTCGTATGAGCAAATCGTGCGCCCTGCATTGTCAAAAGCGTAGAATACTACGATATCGTCAGCTGTGCTGTCGCTTTCATTGTCTGCGTCCACTTCATGATCAGGACCATAGAATCTGTAGGATGTCAGCTGCTCTGAGTTTTTGTAGCAGTGGAATGCATTTCCCAATTTGTTTGCAGAGCCGGAAAACTCCTGAACCTTGTTTACTCGTTTTCCGCCGAATATACCGTTCCAGTATGTGAACGTCAGTCCGTACAGGCTTTCATTGTCATATATGCGAGTTAGGTATCCGCTATCGTATGAATAGTCTACTGTTGTTCCGTCAGCATATTTTATTTTGCTCAGCACCCCACCGGAATAAGTAAATTCCGTGGTTCTGTTTAAGTTATCTACGATTGTCTTCAGATAATTATTTGAGTCATACGTTAGTGTTGCAACGGTTACGGTCGTTCCTCCGTTGGATTTTGCCGTGATAGAGCTGATATGGCTGTTTGAATAATTTATATTTACGGCATTATTGTTGGAATCCGCGATTTTCGTCAGCAAACCATAATTTGAAAACGTCCATGTGTGATACTTATCCGTATCCGTCATGGTGTATCCGCTACTGCTTTTGACGATCGTAAGCCCAAGGCCGTCCTCGTCCTTATAGGTACCGGAGCTGCCTCTGAAGTAATGCTCTGTGCCGTCGGCGTCGTTGTAGACGATGTAAGTGGTTCCGCTGAGCGACACTTCCTTCAGCGTCTGTGCGACTGACAGCTTCCAGCCGAGGCCTATTTTCATATAGCTCAAATCAGGTACATTCATACCGTCGCCCGAGCCGCTAAAGTTTCTGCTTGCATATGCGGTATTATATACAAGGCTTACATCTGTGCTGATCGCATCGGTATTGTAGCTTGCAATGGTATTCACAAGGGCAAGCTGGCTGCTGTAGTCTCCGATATGCACGGTTCCGCCGCGCGCTGCCGACACTGTCTGATATGTGTAATAGTCCTCTAGGCCGACGGTGTTGCGGTAATTGACTATAAAATACGGGCTATTCTCATACCAGTCATGACCTATAAACTTTGCAAAACCGTGACTGGTATACTGGTTGAGAGACTCAAATATGAGTGCCCCCTTCTTAGCCGTACTGCTGTACCAGTTCTTCGCAGCACTCGTTACATCCCATGACACATATTTTTGAAGATCGTCATCCGTTATCTTTCTGTGATCTATTATCGTGCTATCGTATCCGATACCGGATGTGCCATGAACTCCGTTCCAGGTCAGGCTCTTAAGGTCGCTCACCGTGCGCTTGAGCGAATAAGCGCTGATAGTTATCTCAAACGGATCGGGTTCTACCGTCGTTGCCGCAAGCAGCATTGCCAACTGCGCATTTATCATAACGCAGTTTTTCGGGATTGACGGCAGTGACTCGACCTGCACGACCATCTTGCAGGCTCCGTAAGAATTAGTGTTATTTCTGCCGCACAGTATTTCCGCATACGACGGGCTCTTGCTGTCCGGCATGTTTTGCCGCAGGTATGTGGTCTTCATGTCACTGCTCTTATAATGAAGATAAACACTCGGATCAATAACCACCGGGAATGCTCTGCCTGAGGCGTTTATCCACTCCGGACTTGCAATGAGCCCTAGTATGTATCCGTCATCTGTCTCGGCAAGAACATATCTCGCCTCCGCAGATGAAGCTCCGTCAGCATCTGTCATATACGGTGCGGGTATGGTGAATATCTCTGTGCCTTCCTCGTTTTTCAGTTCTACCGAGCCTTCGTCTGTCAACTCCGCACTCAGTCCCTTAGCCGTCATTTGGAATGCATAGGTGTATGAACTCTGCGGAGAATTGACAACAATGCTTTCTTTTATGTTATAGCCGTGGTTTTTATATACTATGTCCGTATCCTTGTAAGCGTCTTTATAGCTTATCTCGGAGCTGAGGCGTGCTGGGAGCGGTATAGAGTCCGGTTCAAGTCCCTTAACGTTAACGTTCTCAGGATTTGCTACGCTTGCCTCGCTTTCGAGCGTCGGCTCCAACGGCTGCGAGATGCTCGAGCCTCCGGTCGACGGAATAGCTCCGTCGTCGGGACTGACCACCGACATGCTCAGGCTGTAGTCACCATAGGCGATTTCAAAGAGCTCACCTGAACTCAGATCTTTGGGAAACTGTCTTATGACTTCTCCCGCCTGCGCCGTATACATTTCCCCGTCAAGCGTCAGGGTGTTGTCTATATCCCGCCACTGCCCATCGGCAGCTTTGTAATGCACCGGCTCTGCGTACTGCGTCGCCACAAACGACCCGTCGCTCAAGCGATAGTGCTTTACGCTTTCGTCGCGTTCAGTCTCGACTTCACCGACAATGGTCGCCGGTTCTTCAACTTCTGTTGCAATGACGGTATCTGCTGTCTTTCGCAGCTCCTGAACGTCATTAACGACTTCCGCAAGAACACTCGCCGGCACAAGCTGCGTCATAAATATACACACCAGCAGCATGCACAGGAGCTTCTTCCATTCAATTCTTCTGTTGCTCATTCATTACCTCCTACATTATTTTTTCTCTGTTTAATGGTTCTTTTGCCCTTATACTTATATATGTCTATATGTCTGTAGATCGCCTTTTGGGGACATGTTTCTTGAAAAATTTTAATTCCCCTGATTTTTCGACAACGTCTGTGCTTGTTCTATAGGGCTATAACGATATTATATATAAATGTTCTATTAAAGTAAATGCTCTACGGCATTGAATGCAAAATGGCAAAGCGAAAAAACGTTTGTTGCATGCAAGCAGCTTTTGTTGTAATTTGAAGTATGCACCTCCCCACCCATCTGCTACGATAGTATCAAGTAAAATGTTCGACAAAATTGATACTCAAAAATGTCGCCCCTGAGCGGGTTTTTGGGCAGAGTTTGATATTAAACGCAGACAGGTTTAATTTGATACTGTCGGAAAGGTGAGGTATGACATACGGATATTGCAGGATTAGCACCCGCAAGCAGAATATAGAGCGGCAGATACGCAACATACTCAGCGAGTTTTCCGATGCGGTCATAGTGCAGGAGGAGTACACGGGAACAAAGCTCGACCGCAAGGAATGGAATAAGCTGTTTAACTCCGTCCGTGCTGGTGATACTATCATCTTTGACAGCGTGAGCCGTATGAGCCGCAACGCTGCCGAGGGCGTGGAGGCATATGCGGCACTGTACAAGCGCGGCGTTAATCTTGTGTTTCTCAAAGAGCGGCACATTGACACGGACACATACCGTCAAACACTGCAAAACAGTGTGCAGCTCACGGGCGGCGATGTGGACTATATCCTTGAGGGAGTTAACCGCTACATGCTGGCGCTGGCTCGTCGGCAGATATACCTTGCGTTTGAACAGAGCGAAAAAGAGGTAGCAGACCTGCATCAGCGCACGAAAGAGGGCATTGAAACGGCGCGGCTGAACGGTAAGCAGATTGGACGTGCAGCGGGATTGACGGTCACGACCAAAAAGCGCCTTGAGGCAAAGCAGCTCATCGCAGTGCATTAAAAGGACTTCGGCGGCAGTTTGGACGATGCGCAAATGATGAAGCTTGCAGGGCTGGCAAGGAACACGTTTTATAAGTATAAGCGCGAGCTGAGATTAGGCGCTTGAACGGATAATTTCAAAGCAGAGGTATTGCGCCTCCGCTTTTGTCGTTTATCAAGTATTACTCCGATTATTCTATCACTGTAAGCCGTTTTACGGGCTTAGGGGTATAGTTGTACCTTTGAACATTAAACGCCCTAACTCTAATTATCTATTCGATAATTTTAGGGCTAAAAGCAAAATTGCGTGTACAGGATTATAGTTACGCTTTGCGCGGAGCTTTTGTCATATCCTCAGTCGGGAAACACAATCCATTTGCCCAGCAGCAGGAGCAATACCCCTGCCAGTACCGGGCAGACTATGCTCACTATCGCCAATATCACGAGCACTATGAAACTGTTGCCTGTTCCTATATCCATGATGCTTCCTCCTCACTCACGCTGTTTCCAGCATCGGCCTTACGCAATCGCCGCACCCGAGATTTAAGCTTCTCCCTGCCCTCGCTACTGCTCCGCATTTTGGGCACACAAAGCGGTGATTGTGGCTTGCTGTCCGTCTTACTGTTGCGCTGCCGCCTACAGCTCTTGAGCCGCTGGCTGAGCCTCGCTCTATGTCCATCCTGCACAGCTCTATTTCTCTGAGGTCATGCGTCATGCACCACTCTAAGAGCCTGTCGGACGGGCTTGTATGGCTGTAGCCATACTTGTCCGAGCGCGTCACGTTCAGCCCGTGCGCCTCTGCCGCTTTCTTAAACTCGCGGTTGTGGTATGTTCCGCCTCTTGAGCAGTCCTGCGTATTGAGCACTTCGTTGTTGTATATGTGGCACATCTAATGCACGAGGGTCGCTATTGTGTACTCTATCGGTCTGTTGAGTGTAGCTGTCGCTATGTTCAGTTCGTGCTTGCAGTCGTCCTTGATGCTCCATATCGGTGTTGGTACATAGTGTCCATAGCTTCTGCTTGAGGGGATAAGAGTTATAATAGGTCGGTCAAGCTCTCCGTCGAACAGGTCTGCATTGAGCATGTCGAACAGCTTCTCAAGGTATCCTGCTACTCTGCTGTATTTGGTCATTTCTTTCATAGTGTTACTCCCTTGTTTTTGTGGGAGTGTGCGGCTATAATGAGTACGTCCACTCCCTTGTGTGTGGTCAGGCTCTTTGTGTCGTGCTTTGGTCGGCGGTGACACAAGGGGCTTTTTTCATGCTATGCTGAAGCGGCGGCTCACGGTCTGCTTTGTGTAAAGCTTATACATCTCGCCGTGCTCACGCTTAAATGCTGTAGTGTCGAAACGGTTTGAGCTCACCGATGTAAAGCGGGCTATGAAGCGGCCTGCTTCCAGCTCCTCAACATTGCGGCGTATCATCTCAGCCTTTATGCTGTCCTTGAGCGCTTCGATCTCGGCGGCGGCTTCTGCCGCGAGTGCTTCCCATTCCTTCAGAGTCTCTATTTTGCTCACGATTTCCATACTTGACATTTTTCATTTTCCTTTCTTTTCGCGGTCACAGCGGCAGGCGGCGTTAAGCATCTATGCCTCTTGCAATCTCAATCTCCCTTATCCGTTCCTGCTCTTATAGGCGTTCTTGTTTTCGACCTGCGTCTACTTCCGTCCGCCTTGCTGTGTCCTGTGTGGCTGTCTTGCCTGTGGCTATATGGTAGCACTTTGCGCAATGGTCCGTCAATATGGCATATTGCGCAAAGTTCTTTGCTTGTTTTTGTGCACATCGACCATTGCGTAATGTATCATGCTGTGCTATAGTATCTTTGAGGTGATATATACACAGTGGCATATAAGAACAAGTCTGATGCTATTAAGTACAATAACGACTTTATAAAACAAGCATATGATCGTATCAATCTGACCGTTGAAAAGGGTCAGAAGGAAGTAATACGAGCAGCAGCTGAGCGGGCGGGCGAAAAGGTAAACACATATATTAAGAACGCCATTGCCCAGCGCATGGAGCGAGAGAAGTAATACGGGGTAGTTTTGATATTTTTTCTCTAATGCACCCCTATACTCTTTATCAGTCGCTCAATCTTTCCGCTCAGCCTCCTTTTACCTACTGGCCAACTCAGACAGCTTGCGCTGTCTGTACGTTAGTGCGCCCGTTTTGCGGGGGTAATGTGTGAGCTTGACAATGTAGCAAATACAGAATGCTGCAAAATTATCGTGCCTGAATTTATCTCGCGAGCGTTTTTTCTATTGTTTGAATAATAAATTATATAATTTTCTGCACAAAAGTATTGACAGATGCTCTCGCATGTGCTATATTAGACTTATGAAGGTAATTTGATACCGTAACATGCGCAGAATAAGTAGGGCGAACTAAGTAGCTTGAAGGGTAAGCCGCATTAATCTCAAAGGATTAATGCGGCTTTTTGCTTTCCTCGGAGCTGTCTTGCGCGTGGCTTGTACCTTGGCAAACAGGCTCACAGCCTCATACAGAGCGGCATATACCCAGCGTCCGAGTGCGCCATGACACCCACCGCGGAATAGCGCACCTGCGACGGAGCATACGCAAGTTTGTCGATCAGGGCAGCTTGCAGGAACGATGCCGATAATAAACATTTCCCCGAACGGAGGTGATAGATGATAGACGTAATACATATGACAACAGAGCAAAGCCGTAAGGCAAACTCACTCATAAAACAGTCGTGCGCAAACTATGATGCCGCACTAAACAACTGTATCGCATTGGATGACGGGACAGCACCCGGCTGTCCTCAGATGCTAACGCACTCACTGCTGTGCAAATATTTCAAAAATGCAGTGCTGCCCACTGAGCCGGGATTAGAGGCTCAGATAAGGAGAACTAGAGAGGTTGCAAAGTGCTCCAGGTGCGGAGCGCCCATAGTGAAAACGAGCAACCGGAGAAAGTATTGCGATGACTGCGCAAAAACCGTTCACCGGAAGCAGCAGGCGCAATACGCAAAAAGTAGGCGTAGAGAGTCGACAAATAGAGTTTAAAAAGCCTTGTGTTTTCAAGGCTTTCAGCGGCCGGTTTTTTCAGGGTAACACGATTTCACATTTACCCTCAAAAACGCCGTCTAATTGTCGACTATGTAATATATATCATAGTCAGAAGGAGATGAATGCTTGAGCAAAGCAAGACCTCCGCCAAGGTTGGTCATATAGAATTTATAATATAATAAATAAGTAAATTGGGAGGATATAATTCTTGATCACATACCCTAATCAGAAGATGATTAGAATCAATAAACTCAAGCGTCAAAAGGGGCAAAAAGGCAATCCATACGCCATAATCAACGTGAAGGCCTGCAACGCGGCAAGCTATATATTAAGCCCCAGCGCTTTCAGATTATATATGTATCTGATGCTTAACCAAGACAGCTATACTCTAGCACTGAGTCCAGCCGCCATAAGGGAAGCAATAGGAATGTCCGAGACACAGTTCCGCACCGCTTTAGCGCAGCTGCAAACTCACGGATACGTGAGCAACAAACCGTTCAACGGAGAATATTCTGCGTTTGAGATGCCGTATAATGAACCCCTCTCACTTGAAAACAGTTTAAAGCTGTCTCGTAAGAAAAAGCAGGAGAAATCTGCTGCATGCAGCGATAGAGAAAAAGCAAAAAGAGAAAAAGCCGCGGCAGCATCGTCGGAAGAACCAGAACCGGATCTTGAGACAGGCATCGATTTGTCGTGTACCGAAAATCCGATACACGATGAGCTCGACGCAGAGGCTTCCGAGTGCGAAAACCCGATACACTCAGCTCCGGAAGCGGATATGGGTAGTGCCGAGGATGAGGTACATGCTATACCCGAAACCGGATACAGAAATATTAAAAATAATATATATAATAAAATAAATAATATAAGGGATTATGATGTGGAGCACAGCGAAACATCACCCTATCCCTCTACCGATGACCTGGATATAGAGGATTTCGACTTAAGCGATAGCTACATCACTATAGGCGGTAAAATGGTTTTATTATCAGCCTCTCCCGTTGATGAACTGCCTTTTTAAAGCCGCAGCCTCTATTCCCCCACTGGGTAAATTTCTAATAGTTTATTTTATTTTTTATTGGCCAGTAAGGGAACTATCATATATGCGCATTCTGCCCCTGGGGGAGGCAGCCTACATATCTGCACATTTCTTTTTGCTTCGCATCAGCAAGTTCCCTTAATTGCAGATCGCACATTTTACAAAAAGGAGTTTAGCTCCCCCCCCAGCCTCCCTCACGGCACGCTGCCGCGCTTTTTTCGTGCGTTGTCAAAAAGTCATTTTATATCGTACATACGCACGATTTTTCAATGCTTTGCGACTCTGAAAAATTGAATTTATCGTTTCAATCTATCGTTAATTAGAGAGACTTTCGATAGCAGTTACGCTCTTCTCATTGTTTTGTTTAGCGTATTCATTTGCTGGGCAAGTCTCTTTTTAATTAAAATTTTTTAATCTTTATTTAAGGAGGGATATTTATTACAAATATCTCAAACGTAAATCCTCAGAACATTATCCCCTTCCCCATCACAAACGGCACGAACGCTGTTGCCAGTTCTCCTGCCCGGAGGTATAATGATCACATTAACAGTCCGGCTTGTCACGAGAAGGAGGTACGATTATTGACAAGTCCGATAAAGGTCAACGTGACCTTATACAACCATGATGGCACATGGTCTGCACGAGGAGACTACAAAGATCCGATTACCGGCAGACGTGTAAGGAAGTCTAAGACATTGAGACTCAAGGTTGCAAACAGCACCAAACGCAAAGCAGTGGCTATGCTGCCTGAGGTAAAGGCACAGTGGGAGGCTGAGCTTAACTCCAATGTAGTAAGCGACGATCCCACTTTCGCAGAAAGCGTCGAGCGTTGGTTAGAGGCTAAAAGCAAATCCGTAAAAGAAAATACTATGGTTGCCTATACCGGATATGCGAACAAGCATATAATTCCTATGCTTGGGCACATAAAGACTAAGGATATCCAGTACGCTCATTTACAGCGCTACATAGACGATCTCGCTGGTGATTTGAAGGTCAAAAGTCTCAAAAAGCATCTTGTCGTAATAAACGGAGCTTTGGAGGATGCTGAACGCAGCGGCATCATATCCAGTAATCCCGCCAGGCTCGTTCAAATGCCGCGAGAGGCCGAAAAATTCGTAGGTAACACTCTTAACGAGGAAGAGGCAAAAGAGGCTCTGAGCGCCGCACAGGAAGAGGGTGAACCCATGTACGCAATCGTCATATTGGGCATGGTATATGGTCTGCGCCGCTCTGAGATGTGTGGTCTCCGTTGGAAAGACATAGACTTTGAAAACGGATACATACACGTCTGCAACACCGTTGTAAAAGGCAAAAGCGGTCATATTGAAGAGGAATCCACAAAAACAGAAAAGAGTAACAGATATCTTCCTCTTATAGGCTTCACCATTCCTTACTTTCGTGATCTTCTACAGCAGCAGATTTCCAGCGGCAGCAAGTGCGATAAGGTCTGTCAGTTGTCTGACGGCTCGCCGGTTCTCCCTGATTATATGACGCATAAGTATAAGGAATTTCTTGCAGCTCACAGTCTGCCTGATATAAGGGTGCATGATATGCGGCATACGGCAGCGAGCCTATTGGCCGCTCATGACGCAACGCCTCAGCAAGCACAGGAGTTTCTCGGTCACGAGAACATATCTACTACATTGGACATCTACACGCACTGCCTTGACGAGAGCAAGCGCAAGACAGCTGACATAATGGACAAGATTTATTTATCCTGAGTTTTGGACGCATTTTTGGACGCATTTGCGACGCGCACTAATAGCCCGGCTGTATAATCAGGCTCAAATAGTTCTCAAAAAGCAAAAAAGACCCGAAAGTTTACACTTTCGAGCCTTATTTGTTTGGTCCGAGTGACTGGAGTTGAACCAGCGGCCTCTTGAACCCCATTCAAGCGCGCTACCATCTGCGCTACACCCGGATTTCCAACGCCCGATTATATTAACACATTTGATCGACAATTGCAATACCTATTTTAAAATATTTATAAAATTCCTCAAAATCCGTGTGAAAACGGCTGTATCCGCTTTCCTGCCGCACGAGCCGCGCTGTGTGCAAATTTGTACATAAAATACGACTTAGCTATTGCTTAGAGGTTCTGTTTGGGCTATAATAGTTATGGTAACAAACCCAAAGAGGAATCAAGAGTAAGATTTAGGAGGAATTGAACATGAAATGCCCTCGCTGCGGACATGAAATGACCCTCGATACCCATCGCAAGTACGCGCTGAACATGTGCTACGAGTGCGGCTATATCGAAGGCAGACTCAACGACGGCCCCGGTGCCGGCGCAAGCAACTACGCTCGGCTCAGAGCAATGAACTTTAACGAAGCTGTCGCATTTATCTCCGGAGGTCTCGGTATTGAAGAAGCAAAGGTTGCCGACTGGCTCGACAACAAGGAATAAGTCAGACATTCGGACAGCACCCCGTACTCACGGTACGAGGTGCTGTTTTTTCATATTCAAGCGTCGGCTTTTGCGTCGGAGCCGGACTTTGCCCGGCACTGCATGCCGGTGTTGTCGATAGTATAGTCGCCTGTCAGCAATATCTGCGAAACAGGTACGATCTTATATCCGTCGGCAATAAGCCCCTCGATTATGCCGGGAAGTGCTTCGGGAGTATTCTCGGCGGCGTTATGAAAAAGGACTATGCTGCCGCTTTTCACGTTTTTCAGCACGCGACCGGATATATCGCTTGCCGATATCCCCTTCCAGTCGAGGCTGTCAACATCCCACTGAATGGCGCTCATTCCCATCGAGTTTACGGTGCTTATGACAGTGTCGTTATACTCGCCGTAAGGACAACGGAACAGCGTCGGCTCTGTTCCGGTTATTTTCTTGATCTTTTCGTTGGATGCCGTGATGTTTGACTTTATCTCATCTGCCGAGAGCTGAGCAAAGTGCGCGTGGTCATCGGAGTGGCTCATCACCTCGTTGCCGGCATCATGCAGAGCTTTGACCGACTCCGGGTACTTATCTGCCCACTGGCCGACGACGAAAAACGTTGCATTTATGTTGTACTTATTTAATATGTCTATCAGTTCCTGTGTATCCTCGTTGCCCCAGGCCGCGTCAAATGACAGAGCGACCGTTTTATCGTCGCGCTGCACACAGTAGATCGGAAGCTGTCTGTCGCTTGCGGCAACGCCTACCACCGTTGGGCTGTTGGTAGTCCAGAATATCACCGCCGTGAGCACAACGAGGGCAACAGCCGATGCCGCAGCCTTTCGATTTTTTATTCTGCCTAATAATTTTTTCAAAAAAGATCCCTCCCGTAAAGGCTTTGTACATTACTATGCCTGTTCGGGAGGGTTTATGTCAGCAGAATACAAGCTGATATGTCACGCCGAATGCTTCGCGGATAAAGTAGTTAACCATGATCGGCAAATAGGTCGTGTGCGCCGCAACGGAGCCGACACTAACATCCAGCGACTGCGCAAGAAGCTTTGCGCGGTATATGTGATATTCGCTTGTGACCACCGCGCAGCTGTCGTTCGGATCATCGCCGCGCTGACGGATAATATTGAAGCTGTTTTCAAGGTTTTCAAGCGTTGAGGTCGCTTTATCCTCAGCGATTATGCGGCTTTTGTCTATGCCCTTATCCGTAAGCCACGCAGTCATCGCCTCGGCCTCGCTTATATTCTCATCGCTGCCCTGTCCGCCGCTGACTATGGCGATCGTTTGCGGATGAGTCTGCATATAATCACGTGCGGCGCTCATACGCTCAACGAGCGACAGCGACGGCGTATCACCATGCACGGCAGCACCCAGAACGATGATGTAGTCATATTCCCTGTCACCGTCGCCGGAGGCTGCGCCTACTATCGGCACCTCAATTGCTATGAGGTAGACAAGTCCAAGCGCCGTGAGGATGCATACCGTGCGCTTTATCCACGCTCTTTTGCAAAACCGCATTATTGCAATAAGCGCCGCGGCAAAAAACATTGCGTAGGCAATGTATCCCACGCCGGTGAAGAAAAATCGCAGCACAAGGCCCGAAAGCACAAGCGCGCCGGGCAGCATAAGTCTTTTACTCATCGGACAGTTCCTCCCACTTATCATACAGAGCGATAAGGAGCTCGTTTATCTCTTCTTTCTGCGCGCCAAGCTCCATGAGCTTCTGATAGTCGCTCGCGTTCTCCTGCTCGGCTTCTTCAAGCGCTGCTATCTGCTTTTCCATAGCTGCGATATCACGCTCTATCTTTGCTATGCGCTTTTCCTTATTGGGCGAGGACTTCTTCGCAGACTTATCCGGTTTTGCGGCCTTGGCCTCGGCCTTTGCCGTACGAGTGAAAACCTCCTGACGCTTGAGATATTCGCGCATCTGCTCGTACGTCCCTCTGTAATCGAGCAGCTTTCCGCCGTCAAGGTACCATATACGCGTTGCAAATTTTTCGATAAAATATCTGTCGTGCGAAACGAACAGCAGCGCCTCGGAGTAATCCGACACGGCGTCCTCCATCCACTCGCGGCTGGCAATGTCCAAATGGTTTGTCGGCTCGTCGAGGATCAGAAGATTTATATCACTGCCCATGAGCATACATAGCCTGAGACGGCTCTTCTCGCCGCCGGAGAGTGCTCCGACAGGCGTGAACACATCCTCGCCGCGAAAGCCGAATGCAGCAAGTCTGTCGCGCGCCTCCTGCGGCTGGCAGCGGCAATCATACAGCATAGTGTCAAGCAACGAGCGCTCCTCATTTGTAAAATGTATAATCTGCGGCAGGTATGCCGGGCGCACGGACGGCCCGAACTTTATGTATCCTTCATCCGGCGTTTCCTGCTGCATTATCATTTTAATAAGCGTGCTCTTGCCGGTTCCGTTATCGCCGATGAGCGCTATGCGCTCGCCGCCGGAAACATTAAGCTCAAGCCCGGCAAAAAGCTTCTTATCGCCGAACGCCTTGGAAACGTTATGGCACACGAGCACCTCGTCGCCGTAGAAATCCGATGACGAAAATTTAGCCGAAAGCTTTTTTGCCTCGGTCGGCTTTGCGGTCTGCTCAAGCTTTGCTATGCGCTTTTCCATTGAAAACGCGCGCTTGTGCAGCTTATCGTTGCCCATGAACGCCCAAAGGTGCATCTGCTCGGCAGCTCGTGTGAGCTGTTCGATCTTGGCCTGATCCTTTTCGTATTTTCTAAGCTTTTCCTCAAAGCGCTTCTGCCGCTCGACAACATAAAAGCTGTATCCGCCGCTGTAAAACTCCGCCTTGCCGTCGCTTATATCGATGCAGCGCTGGGCGATCTTGTCGATAAAATATCGGTCGTGGCTTATAAGCAGAACGGTTCCCTTGAAGTGCTGGAGATAATCCTCGAGCCACTCGGTCGCGCGCAGATCAAGGTGGTTTGTCGGCTCGTCGAGCAGAAGTATGTCCGTTTTTTCGAGGATGAGCCGTGCGAGGTTCACCCTCGTCCGCTCGCCGCCGGAGAGCAGGTCAAAGGGCTGCTCGCGCATGCTCTGAGGAATATCAAGGCCGTTTGCTACGCGGTTGCGGTCGGTGTCCATATCATAGCCGCCGAGGCGGGCAAAATCGGCCGAGAGCCTGTCGTATTCCGACAAGAGCTTATCCGACTGGTCGTGCTCCATTTCATGCGCAAGCTCGTCAAGGCGCGCGCTTATGGCGTAAAGCTCGCGGTGAGCGTCCCTGAGAACGTCCTCGGTCGTCCACCCGTCCGGGTAGACGGGTATCTGGGAGATAAGCCCGAGGCGCTTTCCGGAGGCAATGGCCACAGCACCCTCATCGTAATCTATCTCGCCCGTTAATATGCGAAAGAGCGTAGTCTTTCCGCAGCCGTTATGGCCGAGAATGCCGACGCGCTCACCCTCGGCAATGTCGAAGCTGAGCCCGTCAAGTATGTTTTTACCCAATTCAAAGGACTTTACAAGTCCGTTGACGGATATGTCTGTCATTATATTTCTCCTAAACTATTTTGCTATCGCCGCCTGAAGCACGGTGTTTATGACGCTGCCGGCAGCGCCAAGTCCGCTGCCGCCGTTTTCGACAAGGCAGACAAAGGCGTAGGGGTGCGCTTCGTCGTTTAAAAATCCAACGAACCAGCCGTGCGCGGCCTTTCCGTCGCCGACCTCGGCGGTGCCGGTCTTTGCAGAGATGTTAAGTCCCGGGAAGCGATTCTGGCCGTAATGATATACGACGTTGTAATTCATCATCGACGCTATCTTCTGCGCCGTATCGGCCGACACGAGCTGCGTTGTTTTGCTCGATTGTCCGAGCAGCGACGGCTCAACGACTGTGCCGCCGTTTGCGTAGGCTCCGGCAAGGCGCATCATCGCGTAGGGGCAGACAAGGTCGTTATACTGGCCGATCCCCGACCACGCCATGGACGCGCTCATCGAGCTGTCCTTATCGTAATTGCCGGCCTGAGTGGATATGCTGTCGAGCGTAAGCGACGTGGTTATGCCGAGCTTTTCGGCGTATTGGGCAATAATATCCGGGCCAAGCTCAAGCGATATCTCCGCAAAGGCGCAGTTGCAGGAATTTGAAAGCGCCTGCTCGATGGTCTGCTGGCCGTGTACGCCGGTACAGTTTATCTGCACGCCCTTTACATCGACCGAGCCTGCGCAGTTGAAGGTGCGGTGGTAGATATCGTCGATATTCTCAAGCGCCGCATTGAGCGTTACGAGCTTGAATATGGAGCCGGGGGTGAATGATGCGCTCAGGCAGCGGTTAATATACGCGCCGTCCGGCAGCGTCTCGGGCGGATTGAGCGGATCTATCGACGGCGAGGATACCATACAGAGCACTTCTCCGGTTTTGTAGTTATAAACCATCACAGCGCCCTTGCGGCCGTTTAACGCCTCATAGGCCTTAAGGTTTAAGTCCGCGTCGATGGTGAGCTGGAGGTTCACGTCGTCCTGCTCCTCGATACCGGTTATAAGGCTGAAGCCGGAGAGCTTGCTCTTAAACGAGCTGAGCGCGCCGGTGCCGACATTTCCGGTATAGTCGCCTGTGACGTGGTAGCATGCAATGCGGGTGTTTGCGTTTTCGGCATAGCTCTTTTCGCCGCCGCCCATTTTTGCAAGCAGCGTTCCGTTGCGGTCTGTGAGCGTATATTCGCTGCTCGATGTGGACTGGTCAAAATACAACGCCCACATTTCTCCGTCCTTTATATATCTGCCGACATAAACGCCAAGGCCGATAATGATGAGAAACGCCATGAGTATTGCCGAAAATGCACGAAGGGATACTTTTTTCATGCCGTCTCCTTCCTTTCTTCGGCGCTTTCACGCTGCTTTTTGGTTTTTGCCTCGGGTGGGCGCACGACAAAGCTTGCGCCCTTACGCGTGTCGCCTGCTTTTATAAACGCAAGCAGCATCCAGCACGCGAGCACCGACGTACCGCCGCGCGACACGAACGGGAACGTTACGCCCGTAAACGGCAGTATATCCACAGAACCGAACACGTTGAGCGCGACCTGAACCATGAACATGCTCGCCGTTGCGCAGGCGGCTATCGAATAGTAGGCGCTGCGGCCGTGGCC
>ERZ779737.1620-NODE-1620-length-16862-cov-2.201107_pt1 | contig 16862 bp, 9 predicted proteins | sample MGYA00511889_ERZ779737 | MGnify/ENA primary metagenome ERZ779737 (study PRJEB29588, sample SAMEA2163575) | human gut metagenome | biome: human gut; feature: human-associated habitat; material: faeces | place: Denmark | collected 2008/2010 ...
TGCAGCGTGCAGGTTACAGCCTACAGATGGACGGACAATTGAAATGTCCGGAAGACAATTTGCGCCAGGAATATTTTACTGCTGTAATTGAAGAATGGGAAGCTTTCGAAGCGAACGGTTATCACAGACTTTATACTACAGCTGACGGGGTTTCCAGCGGTTTTGATGATGAAGGACGGACAATCGGAAATTATGAGGCTTTGTTTCGGACATTCTCTTACGGAACGCTCAATTCCAAGGAGAGTCTTTTTGAAGTGGCTTTTTATACTGTAGACGGAAGTACAGGTGCGAGAGGGTATTGGGGAACCTATAACGGATCATATGTTGATGCACCGAGTATCCAGACTACAGAAACAAGTAATTATATGGGACGTGCCAACGCAAACTTTCGTGTGGTTCCGGAGTGGAAAGGTTACTTTGAAGCTGATGATGAACGTAGGGATGTGATGGTTTGCACGTATCGTTATGTCTGGAACAGCGACATCTATAATCATGAAAAGCAGGAACAGACTGCAACAAGAAGCTGGTATCCGGGAAAATGGAGACGCGAGTGGATGCCGCTGGGATATAAGGACCCGAACATTACCGATGTCAACTATTGTATGTTGCGTTATGCTGATGTGATACTGATGGCTGCGGAGGCATATAATGAGATAGGGGAGACTTCAATGGCATGGACATTGCTGAATGAAGTACGCGATCGTGCCAATGCCACAGCGGTCTATTCGTTGCAGGATTACCGGACTTATCAGTCTTTGCCGGATCTTCCTTTCTTCAACGGAGGTACGGCTCAGGATAATTTTCGCACAGCCCTCTATTGGGAGCGCGGTTTTGAACTGGCTTTCGAAGGTATGCGTCGGTATGATTTGCTCCGTTGGGGAATCTTGAGAGACGCTTTGGTTATGACTGGGAACAATACGGTTGCAAATACAGAAGGAAGCACGAGGGCTTATCTTGCCGGAGATAATTTCCAGACCGGAAAGCATGAACTTTTCCCAATTCCTTTAGACGAGATACAGGCTAATCCTTTACTTGAGAATACGAATAACCCTAATTATTGAAAAACATGAAAAGAAATTTGACATTCGCTTTGTTCTGCGGGACACTTGTACCGATGGCTGCCTTGGCTCAGGAACGTCCGAACATCATTTATATAATGACAGACCAGCAGTCGGCTACAGCTATGAGCTGTGCAGGCAATACGGACTTGCAGACTCCCAACATGGACAGGCTTGCCGCACATGGCGTGCGTTTTGAGAATGCTTATTGCTCGATGCCTTTGAGCGGTCCGTCGCGTTCATCCATGTTTACTGGGTATATGCCTGGAACAGTGGGACTGTGTGCCAACGGCACTCCGCTTCCCGATTCGTTGCGTACGCAGACTTTGGGTACGCTGATGGGTGAGGCTGGTTACCATTGTGCATATGCAGGGAAATGGCATGTGCATACCAATTCTCTGCCATCGGAACACGCTTTTGGATTTGAGCGTCTACATGGGCATAATGATTACGGATTGGCAGAAGCTTGCGTAGGGGTTTTGCGTCGCAAGCAGGACAAGCCGTTCTTCCTTGTAGCCTCGTTCGACAATCCGCATAACATCTGTGAATATGCACGTAAGCAGAACCTGCCTTATGCCACCGTTGAAGAGCCAGTTGACATAGAGGAATGTCCGAATCTGCCAGCCAATTTTGCAGTCGCTCCTTACGAGGCGGATGCATTGATTTTCGAAAAATCACTGAAGTATCGGCTTCATCCTACAAAGAATTATACGCCTGATGACTGGCGCCGTTACCGTAATGCCTATTGCCGTTTGGTGGAGGCCGTAGATGTGGAAATCGGAAAGATTGTGGATGAAATTGACCGTCAGAATCTTTGGAAAAATACGGTGGTCATTTTTGCAAGCGATCACGGGGATGGACAAGGGGCACACCAGTGGAATCAGAAGACGGCGCTCTATGAAGAGGTGGCGAACGTACCGTTCATCGTCTGTCTTCCTGGAGGAAAGAATGCCGGAAAGGTGCTCCCTCAATTGGTGAATGCTGGGGTAGACCTGATGCCGAGTGTATGCGATTGGGGTGGAGCGGAAGTGCCTTCCGGTCGAAAAGGAGTAAGTATCCGGCCAATAGCGGAGAAGGGTGATACGGCAATTCTCGGTCAGCCTTACATCGTGAGCGAGACGGTTTTTACCGAAACCGGTGGAGGTACGATGGGATGGATGGTGCGTACTACCGACTATAAATATATATTGTACAGCATGGGGCTTTATCGTGAACAGCTTTACGATATGAATTTCGACCGGGGAGAAATGCACAATCTGGCCGTGGAGAAAAAGTACAAGGACGTGGTGAAACGCCACCGTGAACTGCTGGCAGAGTGGATGAAGAATCATTCCAAGAACGAGGGAAAAACGAACTTACACTATATACCAGAATAGAAAAAAATAAGAAATATTTAGAAAACAATCAAATTGTTATGAAAAGGGAATATATGATAGCCGGTTTGCTTTTGTGCATCTCTTTTATAGGAGGGACATCTATGGCGGAGTCTCTGCCTTCGGCCAATAGCCCGGAAAACGGTACTGAATCGTTGCAGGTGCCCCACAAACCGAAAGGCACGAAGACGAGGCTGGGTGTTCAGGCACAGGAAGGACGTCCGACAGAGAAGAACGTGGAAAAAGTGAAATCGCAGTCGGGGAAGAACGGTGAGAGCAGAAAGATTGTGAAGAAAAAGACATCCGATCAGTCTTCACGTTATGTGACAGTTAAAACGAATGCTGTCTATTGGGCAGGAGCGATAATGAATCTTTCTGCTGAGGTGCAGCTTCATGAACATGTGTCTTTAGAACTTCCTCTCAACTGGAGTCTGTGGGACATTGAGCGGGAACATGGGGTACGTCTGGTGCTTTTCCAGCCCGAAGCTCGCTGGTGGATGAAAGGTGTGGGCAAAGGGCATTTCGTAGGAGTTCACACTCATGTCGGCGTGTTTAACGTGAAGTGGCAGGACGACCGTTTCCAGTTTACGGGCCGTCCTGCGCTCGGAGCTGGTGTTACTTACGGTTATTCGCTTCCTTTTTCCGAGCATTGGGGAGCGGAATTTCTTATCGGAGCCGGATATGCCAACATGCAGTATAATCAGTATTATAACATTGACAATGGGGCGCAGATAGGGAAGAAATCCTACAACTACTGGGGAATTACCCGTATTGGCACGTCATTGGTTTATCGTTTCTAATGAAGACTAGAATATCATGAAAAAAATTATGACATATAAGAATAAACTCGCGCGGTGGAGCATGATGTCCTTGTTTTCCGTGCTGGCGACCGGCTGTCTTACGGAGTTTCCGAAAGAAACGGCAGATGGAGAAATAGGAGTTGATCCCACATTGGTTACTGTGGAAGCGGAAATTTCGTTCGACCTGAATCTTCCCGATTCGGAGGATGAGAACGTAAAAAATCTGTATGTGACGAACGACCCAGACAGATGGCCGGATGCGCTCCATCGTATTACCTTAGCTGCATACGAAGGAACTGCTTTAGCGGAAAGAGTAGTTGTTTACGAAGATCTTCCGCTGACGAACCGTTTTCAGACAAAGGTGTCTGTCCCGTTACACGCACGCAACTACCGTCTGGCAGTGTGGGCGGACTATTATGGAGACTTTGATACCGATGCTATTGAGGAAACCGATTCGTGCTACAATACGCTCGATTTCACTACAGTGATGAAACCGAAAAACAAAAGTTATATCGGAAACAACCGTTTCGAGGATGCTTTCTATGCTTGTCAGGAATTGGACTTGACCCGTTATCGTGATGAATGGGGTGTTAAAGTGCCGGTAAGCATGGAGCTGTCGCGCCCTGTAGGACGTTTTGAACTGGTAGCGACAGATGTAGCTGATTTCCTGGCTGATGAGGATATTATGAATGTTTCTGATCCTACAGACGGTTCGGCATTCCGTGTATACCTTGATTATGATGGAGCTATGCCGGTTGGATATGATGTGTTGTCTGATGTGACTCGTCATGCTTTTGACGGAATGTCTTTCAATGGATCAATTCGAAAGACTGCTTTGGAAAGTGCGGGAGGTGAATATTCACTGTTGTTTGACTATATTCTTATTGATCCAGACAAAACAACCTCTATTCCGGTTACGTTGAGGGTAGTCAGCGGTACGAATACAAGTGTTGAATATGCCAGATATTCGTTTCGTCTTCAGTGCAAGCGTGGAGTGAACACTGTAATCCGCGCCCCTTTCCTCACTACCGACCCGAATGGGGGTATCGGATTCGATCCCGATTTTGATGATGAAATAGATGTAGATTTGGACGATTGATAATCTTTTAAGTGAGATTGCCATGAAAAAGATATTCTTATATGCAATGCTGGCTTTGGGCGCAGGACTTTCGGCATGTACAACGAAAGACCTTGACTGGGAATCTCCCAATGGAAATTCCGGTATGGTTGAGGTAGAGATTCCTGAAGGAGGAACACCGACAGATGGAACTGATGCCCCCTTTCCTGAAACACCGGAAGGCTATCAGCTTCGCTGTATTCTTGTAAGCGGAGAAAACCGCTACGAGATGGTGGAGTCGGAGTCTGTGAACAATAAGTTTTATTTTACTGATATTCCTGAGAATGCTGAAGTGTTTGTGTGGGCAGATTTTATTGAGGAGGATGCTGTGTCCGATGAGAACGGACGTTATGCTGACTTATATTATGATACGCAGCAGATACCGGCAATCAGTTATGTAGCCGACCGGATGACGGACGGAAGTTTGTTTAATAACGATGCTTGTGATGCTTTCTATGGGCATGTAGCAGCCGGAGAAGGAACAGTGCTTACTTTGAAGCGTCCGTTCGCAAAAGTGACTTTCTCTAATGAGGATGCGATAACCCTTGCCGGAGACATTGAGGTCAGTTATGAAGTTTTCAATAGGTTTGATATAGTGAGTGGAACAGCATCTGGACAGGGCACAATCAGCTATACCGGTGAGGTGGCTGACCGTGCAGCCCGGGTGTGGTTCTCTAACTTCCTTTTTGCAAACCCTGTGGAAGGAAAGGTGGTACTGTCGGATATTTCCATTGAGGGAGACGGGGTACTGAAGCTTTTCGATACATCTAACTTGCAGCTGGCGGCTGGTGGCGGTCTGGTGGATGCGCATTTCAATTGGACGGATGCTAATGCCAGCATAAAGGTGGATGTAAGCTTTGACGATCCGGATGCTCCGAGAGTGGGCGACTATTATTATAGCGACGGCACATGGTCGCCCATGCTGAAAAGCGGAAAGACACCTGTCGGGGTGATATTCGCTTTAGTCGATGAAGGCGAAGCCGCTTCGGATGTAGTGGAGAATTATGAAGGAGTGGCTTTTGACGGAAATGCGATTCATGGCTGGGGAGTCGGTTTGCAGGAATACGCTTCAAGCCCGCGATTTGTACAGATTTCCACTGCAACCGGCACTGCCGGAAGCACGATTGAAGGCATAGAAGGTGTGGCCACGCATAATCTTAATGATGGAACCACATGCACGGATATTATGGGATATGCGAACACAAAGGCATGGAAAGCCAATCAGCTTTCTGAAGGCAAGACTTATTCTGCCTTGGAGGCTGTGGATAACTATCCGCTTTCTGTTCCGGTCACGGGAAACAGTGGCTGGTACCTTCCGTCCTTGAAACAGCTTTTGGTATTGCGCGACGCTTATAATGATGAAGGTAGCAAGGTAAAGTCGGCCTTGCAGGCCTTGCCCGAACAGGAGGAGGTGACTTATGTATTGGCCGATGGCACAGGAAATGATGCTTATTATTGGTCGAGCACGGCACGTAGCGGAGATGACGGAAACCAGGTATGGCTGTTGCGTTTCAATGCGACGGTAGATTCCTATACGGCATCTACTACAGGAAACTCTGGTCGCCATGTCCGTCCGATACTGACATTTTAATTAATGAAGAATTAAGAATGAAGAAATAAGAAGTAAGAATTAGTTTGTGACGCTTAAAAACTTAAGAACTTAAAAATAAAGTCTCGCAATCGCTTTCCCCTTGGGGGGAAGCGGCGGGGCTACAAACAATAAACACCATGAAAAAGATTCTTTTATATTCAACACTGGCTCTGGGCGTGGGACTGTGCTCGTGCAGCCAGGAAGATTTGGGAGAGAGCCCGGCTCAGGCTGTGGGACAGCCCGTCACCGTATCGGTGCAGTTGCCGGGTGAGGTGGGAAACGATGGCTTGTCGCGTGCCGTTCCGTCTATTCCGGCAGACCATAAGCTGCGCTGCATACTTTATGTGTCGGGTAACGGAGAAACACCGGTACGTCAGGAAACGGTTCTTGCTGATGCAGGAGGAACCATCTCATTCACTTTTACTCCAGCTACTGATACGTATACATGCTCGTTCTGGGCGGATTTTGTTTCAGGCACTGACACAAATGCCGATGGGCGTTATGATGATTTGTATTATGACACGCAGCGTATTCCGGACGTAACTTATTCTTCAACGTTGGCGGATGGACACAGCTTTTATAACAACGATGCCTGCGATGCTTTCACAGGACATTTTACTGCCGCTGAGGTTACGGGCGGTACGGTGGTTTTGAAGCGTCCGTTCGCGAAGGTGAACTTTAAAGAAAAGACTTCGGAGGTGTCGGGAAACATTGCGGTCACGGGTTATGCTGTCAATAACGGAATGAACATTACGGACGGAACGGTAAGCGAAACGAGAGCAAATCTCCCGGACTATAGCGGAGCGGTTGCCGGTGATGGCGTGTGGTTCTGCAATTATCTGTTTGCAGACGGAAAAAGCACCGGGCTTCCGGAAAGCATTTCCATGACGGTTGGCGATGGAGGAGCGACTTCCATTTCTACCGATGGGCTGCTCGCTCTGAATGCCAATACGCAATATAATCTGAGCTTTGAGGCGAACGTGGGCGAGGTGGTTCCGGCTCCGCAAGTGGGCGATTATTATTATAGCGACGGAAGTTATTCTTCTGCATTGTATGAGAACAAGGCCGTTGTCGGTGTGGTGTTCGCAGTAACAGGTGATGGAAGTGCAATAGACAGTGATTTGCCCGCTTACTACGAGAATGTGACTTTTGCGGATGGTGAAATTCACGGCTGGGTTATTGGCTTGAAGGAATGTGCTTCTTCTGCTTTCTCGGCCGAAAGTTTAAATAATGTATCAGGTGTTGCCGTTGCTAACATTACTGCTTCTACAACAACTTGTGATGAAATAAAAGGTTATGCCAATTCGCAGGCATGGAAGGCAGGTGCCGGCGGTGTGGATCTTCCGGCATTGGATGCAGTTGATGCCTATGAACTTGAGGCTCCGTTGACTGAAACCAGTGGCTGGTACATTCCGGCTTTAGGACAGTTGCTGGCTCTGCGAGAGGCCTATAATGCAGAGAGTAGCAAAGTACTTGAGGCATTGACCGCTCTGAATGGAGATGGGGAAGCTGATCTTATGGACACTTCTGCTGAATCTGGTAATACCCACTATTATTGGTCAAGTACTTATCATACTACTATGACAGAACTGGGACTTATGCGCTTCTTTCCGGTTAGCGGAGAAACAAATTATGTTGCCCGTACACAATCGGCAACAACAGGCCGCCACTGCCGTCCCATCTTGACTTTTTAAAAACAACAGATATTGGTTGGCATACAGAAATCATAAACCTTTAAATAACAGACATCATGAAAAAAAGTATTTTATTTCCGGCACTGGCTTTGAGCGTGGGACTGTTTTCATGCAGCCAGGAAGATTTGAGCGGAAACGCATCTCAGTCAGATCAGCCCGTAACCGTTACGGTGCAGCTTCCGGACAATGTTGCCGGCAGAGCTTCTTCACGCTATATTCCGTCAGCTTCCGACGACGCGCATCAGTTGCGGTGCATCCTTTATGTAACCAATAGCGACGGCTCTTGGAGCGAACGCATCGAGAAGGTGGAATCGGAAGCCGTTGGCGAAACCTTCAGCTTCACCTTTACTCCGCAGGATGCGAACGACTATAAATGTACGTTCTGGGCAGACTTCATTGAAGATGATGCTGCCGTTACGGGAGATGGCAACGAAAAGAAATATGCCGACTTGTATTATAACACACAGAGCCTGCCTGCAGTAACTTACAATACCGGTGTGACAACAGACGGCTCTCTTTTCAACAACGAGGATTGCGACGCTTATTGTGGAACGATTCCCACTGGAGGTAGCTTGAGCATAAAACTGAAACGTCCGTTCGCAAAGGTTAGCTTTGAGGATAAAGGTACTACCGCATCCTCTGCTTCTTTAATCAGCGTAAGCGGATATGGAGTGTATGGCGGATTCAACATTGAAACCAATGAGGTGGTTGAAACTGAAACCCTGATTTCAGGGACTGATATTGAACCAGTGAAAACAGACAACGTGTTCTTCTATAATTACCTTTTTGTAGGAAATAAGAATGAATTGCCTGATGGCGATAAGCAGTTCTCACTGACAGTTGACGGCACTACCAAAACCATATCAACAGAGAATATAACATTGACTTCCAACACGGAAGTGAGTGGCAGCTTCGACTGGGGAAGTGCTTCTGGAAGCGATAAAATAACCGTTACGGTTGATTTCAATGATACATGGATTGACCCGAACGCTCCGAAGGCAGGTGACTATTATTATAGCGATGGAACCTGGTCTGCCACTTTGAATAGTGAAAAGACCGCTATAGGTGTGGTATTCGCAGTGAAGGGTGACGGAAGTGCCATCGATTCTGATGTGGTGTCTAATTATAGCAGTGTGACATTTAAGGATAATGCGATTCATGGTTGGGTAGTTAGTTTGAAGGAAATAACCCCTACACCGAGATTTGCTTCTTCTTCGGATGGCCAAAATGGGGTTACTGTGAGCAGTATAAATGAGGTAAATACCGAAACGACAGATATAAAAGGTTATGCGAATTGTAGTGCATGGAAGAGTAATACATTGGCTAATGAAGCAGTTTATACGGCATTGCTTAAAGCAGAATCGTATGCTGCAGACTATTCGGCCACATTGCCAGTAACTGGAACAAGTGGTTGGTATATCGGTGCGATTGCTCAGATGGATGTTCTCCGTTCTGCATACAATGTAACTGACAGTAAGGTAAAGGCTGCTTTACAAGCTTTAGAAGATGATAGTAAAGCTGATCTGTTCGCCACGGGAACAGGAGCTTCTTCATATTATTGGTCAAGTACAGCCAATCAAGGTGCAGATAAGAATTCAGTCCGGACTATTGTGTTCGATGCTTCTGAATCATATATGAGTACTCATAATGGAGATGCAGGTCGTCATTGCCGTCCCATTCTGACTTTTTAATCAATCTTTGAAAAAGACAACTACCACAGCTTCTTTCATTTGAAAGTCAGCTTTCAGTACTTTCCAGACAGTACTCCAGTACTTCCAAGTAGGTACTCCAGTACTGCAAGGAAAGTACTCCAGTACTTCCTAGGAAGTACTGGCTTTGTTTAAGAGCTGTAAGGTAATTATTTATCTTTATAGAGGAATCTATTATGAAAAAACTGTTATTATATTCAGCTTTGGCATTAAGCATGGCTTTTTCCTCATGTAGCCGGGACGACAATACCAATCCGCAGACACCGAAAGGGGACGGCACCGTGACCGTCACGGTAACCTTGCCCGATGGAGTCCTGGCCGATGCCGGTTCGCGCGCCATGCCGTCTGCCTATCCGGGGCACAAGCTCCGCTGCATCCTTATCGTGGAGGAAAACGGAGCGGTGACCATCAGGCAGGAAAAGCTGGCAGACGAGGCGCAAGACGGAAGCTTCTTCTTCGACATCACCCCGGAGAGCGAGGACTTCAAGTGCTCGTTCTGGGCGGACTACATCACGGAGGATGCTTCTGCAACAGACGGAAGATATCCAGATTTATACTATAACACTGAGTCACTCCCTACGGTGAGCTATAAAGTGACAGGAAACGAACTGTTCAATAATGATGCATGCGATGCTTTCAGCCTTTCGCTTCTTAACGGAGCAACCGCCGGGACGATGACCCGTCCGCTGGCAAAACTGAGCTTCACCGACGAACGCCCTGCCACGGTGGCTGAGGCCGGAAGCATAGCGCTGAGCGACTATAAGGTGTATACGGACTTTAACATCGTGAACGGAACAGTGGGCGATACGCCCGCGACGCTTTCCTATTCCGGTACACCGGCTGATGCGGAGAAAGGCGTATGGTTCAGCAATTACCTCTTAGTGGGCAACAAGAACCGCTTGCCGGGAAATTTTTTCATGACGGCAGGCGCGAACACCCACGAGGTGGCAACGGACAACGTGACGCTGACCGCCAACCGCCCTATCACAGCCTCGCTCAACTGGCAACGTGCGAACGGCATTATCACGGTGGACGTGAGTTTTGACGACCCTGATACTCCGAATGTTGGTGACTATTATTACAGTGACGGTTCATGGAGCACCCAGTTGCAAACGGAAAAAACCGTTGTCGGTGTGGTTTTTGCCACTTCAGAAACGGAAGCTGCTTTCGATTCTCCCGGAAACTATGAAGGTGTGACTTTTGAAGACGGAAAGGTACATGCTTGGGTTGTGGCTTTGCAAGATGTTTCCGGTTCGCCAAGATTCGTAGATACGGCAGGGGGAGCAAGCGGTGCTACTATTAGTGGTATAGATGGCATAGGTGAAGGAGAATCTGACATCATGGGTTATGCAAACTGTCTGTCATGGAACACGGTCACAAACCCCTTACTAAACGGTAGTGTATATTCGGTAGTGCCTAAAGTTGTTGACAACGCTTATGCGGAAAGCAGTGGACTTACTCCTCCAAGTACAGCTACCGACTGGTATATCCCAGCACTTGGGCAGATGCTTGTTCTGCGTGATGTTTATCTTGAAGACAATAGCGTGATAAAGGCTTCCCTGACAGCGGCGGGTGGAACTGAGCTTCAGGTATTGAATGGAACGGAGGGCCTTTGGTATTGGACGAGTACCGCACGATCCAATGAATCGCAAAATCAGGTTTATCAAATCACATTTCATGCTGAAACAACTTCTTACTATAGCGGTCATAGCGGGGGATCTGGAAAGAAGTGCCGTCCTATCCTGACTTTCTGATAAAAAACATGGCATATCCCTTTATCCGATCCACGTTTGGCAAGGGCAGGGTGGGGCATTTCTTCAGCAGTCTTGAATCATTAATAATGAAGAATGTATGAAATACACAATTTATCTGTTGGGAATTACTTGCGTATTCCTGGCTTCTGCTTGTTCCGATGAGGATATTCCATCGTCGGCTGTGGATACCGAGGCTGTGGATACTCCGGAGGCTTGGCATGATAAAATCCGGACACAGCCTTATCCCAAACTCTCGAACGAACTTTATCTGAATCCTCCGCCGCTTATCGTGCCGCAGGATTCGAAGACTGGTGAGAAACTTCAGTTTGCCCTTTCGCAGGACGAGACTTTCCCTGAGGCTTCGACTCAGCTTTCAGAAATGGATGAGTGGTGCATGTTCAACCCTCACCGGGAGCTTGAAGCCGGGACGTGGTACTGGCGTTACCGCAACATTTCGGTTGACGGGTCGGAGGGAGAGTGGAGCGAACCTATTGCCTTTGAGGTAAAAGCGGAGACTCCTGTGTTCGTTACCCCCGACTTCGCCACATTCCGCGCCAACATTCCGCAGGCGGGAGCCGATGCACATCCACGTCTTTACTGTTTTCTGAACGGAGATTGGGCCAAGGCACGGCAGCGTGTGACATTCCATGCGGAGTACAGAGGGCTCATCGGCCGTGCGGACGGTGCCTTGAAAGTGGATTACAGTACATATTTGGCTATGGTGACGGAGGATGGCATGGAGGAGATGGAAAATTACGTAGAGTATCTCCATCAGGCTTATCTGCTGACTCAAGATCAGACGTATTCGGCAAAGCTGTCGGAAATCCTGACCCTGTTGTGTGAACATAACTTTTCCGACAGCGAACTGTTCGTTTCCAATTTCGGTTCGACAGCTATCGCATACAGCATTCTCGTGCCGTATGATCTGCTGTACAATCGTTTGAACGGAGGCCAGATACGTACGGCTCAGGAATTGCTGATGCGCATTGCCCGGCATTATTACGAATCTTATTGTGGAATGCAGGAGAACCATATCTTCGACAATCACTTCTGGCAGAAGAACATGCGTATTCTTTTTCAGATAGCTTTCTGTCTGTGGGACAAAGCGGGCTATGAGGAAGAGGCATCCCGTATGCTGGAATACTATTATGAGCTTTGGACTGCTCGTGCTCCGGCTTCAGGTTTTAACCGCGATGGAGCCTGGATTAACGGAAGCGGTTATCTTTCTGCCAATTTCTATACCTTATATTACATGCCGATGCTGATGTCATGTATCGGGCAGACGGACTTCCTCCAGCATCCGTGGTATCAAAATGCCGGACAGGCTTTGGCGTACAATTTTCCTCCTTCATCGCTGAGTTCCGGGTTTGGTGACATGAGTGAGCGTCTGGATGTTCCGGGCAGACAGTATGCGGCGTTCGCAGACTTCCTTGCAAGGGAGACGGGTGACGGCTATGCCGGATGGTATGCCAATGAGTGTTCTACTGATGATGACCCGAACAATGATGTGGCAGACGATGTGCTGTTCCGCATTTACCGTATCTGTCGGAACAGTACTTATGACACGGATTTTCCTGAAAGTGCACCCAAGATGCTTTGGTATAAGGACATCGGTGAGGTGGTGATGCACAGCGATCTTGAGCATACGGCAGACAACTTGATGTTGGGATTCCGTTCTAGTACGTTCGGTTCGGGAAGCCATACCTTGGCCGACCAGAACAGTTTTAATCTGCTGTACGGAGGGAAGGAAGTGTATTACCATTCGGGCTATTATACGAGTTTCTCCGATGCGCATACACTGACATCGTACCGCCATACTCGGGCGCACAATACCATTCTGGTGAACGGTATCGGTCAGGCATTCACCACCGAAGCCTATGGGATGATGCTTCGTGCCGCAGGGGGAAGCCATATAGCGTATGCGCTGGGCGATGCCTCGGAAGCTTACTGTGGCATTTCCGATGACCCGATGTGGGTGAAGAATTTTGAGAATGCGGGCATCGCACAGACACCGGAGAACGGGTTCGGTACTACTCCGCTCACGAAATACCGCCGTCAGGTGCTTATGCTTTATCCGGACATCGTGCTCGTGTATGATGAATTGGAAGCATCGGAACCGGTGCGTTGGGAATGGCTGCTGCACAGCCCCGTGCAGTTCGGCATCGAGGGGCAGATGTTCACTACACACTTGGACAATGGGGTGGCAGTGGCACGGATGTTCAGTGACTCCTCGTTCGAGGTATCGCAGACCGATCAGTTTGCCGTTTCTCCCGGTGAAGGCTATGCGAACCAGTGGCATCTGACAGCTTCTTTTGAAAACATTCCGCAATGCCGCATCCTGACACTGGTGCAGGTGAGGGGCTCGGAAAGCGAGGTGCTTCCGGTAGTCCGTAACGGAAACCGCATTACGTGCGGTGACTGGGTTATCGAGGTGAATCTTGACCCGTCGTCCGCTGAAAGGCTTCAGGTAACAAACAGTTCGTCGGCTGCGGTTTACAGTTACGGTTCGGACAACCCGGTGCTGGGAGGAAAGGCTTACGCAAGGCAGTACCGCAACTCTTCCGTGCTTTATGACAACATGGACGGGGCATATCGGACGGACGAACAGACAGACCGTAAGCCGGTGGCAAGCAGAAAGGGATGAAAATGAAGAATGAAGAATGAAGAATGAAGAATGAAGAATGAAGAATGAAGGCTATATGAAAAATATTCTTTTATTGTGTTTGTGTATTGTAGGGATTGGTTGGACGGCTTGTGCCAACAATCCTCTTCGCACATCTCCTTATCCTTTGGAAGCGAACGATGTGTTCATTAATCCGGCTCCGTTACTGGTGCCGCCTTCCATGAGGGAAGGCGATTTGCTTCAGTTCAATCTTTCGAAGGACAGACGTTTCAGGGGAAACGATGATATTCTGTCGGAACCTGTTCCCTGGGGCGTGTTCAATCCGCACCGTGTGCTGGATGAGGGCAAGTGGTACTGGCGGTTCCGTTCCGTGGATAAGGACGGGACAGAACACCCGTGGAGCAAGACTTACAGCTTTACCATAAGGCCTGGTACTCCGCAGTTTGCCACTCCTCAATTCAGCGACTTTCTGGCCGGTATTCCTGAAGAAGGTCCGCGCATTTATTGTTTTCTGCGCGAAGGGCTTGAAGAGGCGCGCAGGACGGTACGTTCGCATCCGGAATTCAGCAGTATGATAGAGGATGGAAGACGTGCACTGGCAATGAGCTTCACTACCGACACCGTCCCCTACAAACATGTGTTCGAGATGTCGGAGAGTTGTGACATGCTGAATACGGCTTATCAGATGCTTGGCCGGAAAATCTATGCGGACAAGATGGTGCAGAACCTGCGCTGCCTGCTGCCGGAGAATCTGACGGATGAATTTCTTGCCAATGACTTCAATGCGGGTGAGCTTGTGTATGTGCTGGCCTGTACTTACGAGACTTGCGGTGATTTGCTGGCTCCGGCAGAACGCAGGCGGACAGAGGAGCTGATTCTGGAAGTCATTTCCCGATATTATCACGAGCGGTTGGTGGGGCAGACGGAGAACCGTTTTTTCGATGAGCATATCTGGCAGTTTACTGTCCGCCGCTTTGTGCAAGGATGTCTGGTGATTTTCGACAAATATCCCGAAGCGAAGGAGTTTTTGCGATATTTCTACGAGCTATGGACTTCGCGCGCTCCGGCCACGGGCTTCAACCGCGACGGGGCATGGCAGAACGGGGCGAACTACTTCAGCGCGAATGCGGTCAGCCTGATGTATCTGCCCAAACTGTTCGGTTATGCCACAGGGACGGACTTCCTCCGGCATCCGTGGTATCAGAATGCGGGGAAAGGGGTGGCCTGCACCTGGATTCCCGGTTCGCTCAGTTCCGGTTTCGGTGACGGACATGAGAAGATGAATGAAAAGCCGCTCCGCATCCGGAGTGCTTTTGCTGATTTCCTTGCCCGTGAGCTGGGCGACTCGTATGCTGCTTGGTATTCGGAAAAGAATCCGCTCTACAAGAGCGAGTTTGAGACCCGTCTTTACCGTATGGCTTGCGGAAAGAAACGTCCGGCATCGTGTGCGCTTCCTGAAGGCGCGCCGAAAGCGGTGTGGTTTAAGGATTGCGGCGAGATGATAGCGAACTCCAATCTGAGCAATCCGGAAATGAATGTTAGCCTGAGTTTCCACTCCAGTCCGTTCGGGTCAGGAAATCATACGCACTCCAACCAGAATGCTTTTAATCTGCATTATGGTGGTGAAGCGGTGTTTCATGCCGCCGGACATTATATGAATTTCAGCGATCCGCACAATCTTCTGTCGTACCGCCACACCCGTGCGCACAATACGGTGATGGTAAACGGAATAGGGCAGCCTTTCACTCCGGACGCTTACGGCTATATTGTCCGCATGCTGGACGGAGACCACCTGTCTTATGCGCTGGGGGATGCTTCGGAGGCCTATTGCGGGGTAAGCGACATCAAGCTTTGGAAAGAAGCTTTCAAGAAGTACGGGCTGGAGCAGTCGCCAGAGAACGGTTTCGGAGAGAATCCGCTCACGAAATACCGTCGTCACATCTTCCTGCTGTATCCGAATATCGTGGTCATCTACGATGAGCTGGAAGCGTCGGAAGTGGCACGGTGGGACTGGCTGCTTCATAGTCCGGTGAAGTTTGAGATAGACGAAGCGTCCGCGGCCTTTTCCACGGAAGCCTGGTCGGGGAAATTCCGTTCGTTTACCCGTCTGTTCAGCGGTGCGGACGTTCATTTTGCCCAGACGGACCGGTATGCGGCACCTCCCAACGAATATGCCGGGCAACGCGGAGAAGATTTCACTCCGTCATGGACGCTTACGGCAAGTCTGACGCCGGTAAAGAAAGCGCGTGTGTTGGCGGTTATCCAGATTGAGGCGGACGGCATGAAGGCGGTGGACGTGAAGCGTGCGGGAAACCGTTTCAAGTTTGGTGGCTGGACACTGGAAGCCGAACTCGACGGAAACCGCCGTCCGGCTCTGTACATTGAGAATAAAGACAAACGTGTGACGTTCTTCTACGGAAAGCGGACTGTAGTGCTTGATGGAATAGTCCGTCGCCTTCAGTCGGACGATGCCTCTGTGTTGTCTGATACGGAGAACGGATACCGGAAAATATATGAGATGATGGATTGCAATGTGGAACGGATGGGAGAATGGAAATAAGTGTGAGGATTTATAGTCAAGGATGTGTCACTGATTCTTAAAAATATAGTTAAATTTACCTCGACACGTACGTGTCAATGAGGTTCAAAATGAAAGAAGCCCCAGGAATCTTGTCTTGAGGCTTCTTTTCTTTTGGGACACTCAGTAAATAGTATAAAATTAGCTAACTAATTCGCAATACTTTGTGTATGAATTAGTTGGCTTTTTTGTATCTTTAGGTATTCCCTCGAAAATAAGGTTTGACGGCCAAAACGGGGGAAATACTCCGACTAAGATACAAAATATTTCAGAAATTCACCCTACTTTGGGATTTACAGAATTTGATGTTCTGGAAAAATACCGTAAGAGTTTTAATGAGAGTGAGCTTGGCAGGCTTCACTCAGTGTTTCCGTTTGATCGTATGGCAAAAGCCGCAGGCCTGTCGGAACAGCGACTGGGACGCAGGAACATCTTCAGTCCTTCGGCAAAGATTGCCCTCATGGTCCTGAAGGCGTATACCGGATTTTCCGACAGACAACTGGTGGAACATCTGAACGGCAACATACACTATCAGATATTCTGCGGAATCATGATAGCCCCGTCC
>ERZ779737.1627-NODE-1627-length-16816-cov-2.931806_pt1 | contig 16816 bp, 13 predicted proteins | sample MGYA00511889_ERZ779737 | MGnify/ENA primary metagenome ERZ779737 (study PRJEB29588, sample SAMEA2163575) | human gut metagenome | biome: human gut; feature: human-associated habitat; material: faeces | place: Denmark | collected 2008/2010 ...
GTCGGTATGTCCGGCGTGCCCGGCGGCGGCTACATCGGCGAGTACATCATCTGCTCCATCTTCTTCCCCAATCAGATGGAACTGGCATTCCCCATTCTGGTGGCCATCGGCAACCTGGTTGACCCGCCGGCCACCATGATAAACGCCTCCGGGGACTATGTGATCTCGTTTATCGTTTCCCGTTTCGCAGACGGGAAAAACTGGCTGGAAAAGACCCTGGCCAAGGGGTGAGAAAATTTTCCCGACAGACCGAAGCAAGGCGGCACACCTGCGTGCGCCGCCTTGCTTTATACTTTGGTAATTGACTTTTCGGGGGATCAATACATACCGCCCATGCCGCCCATGTCAGGTGCGGGGGCTGCGGGTGCGGCGGGCTGGGGCTTATCGGCCACCAGGGACTCGGTGGTCAGCACCATGCCGGAGACGCTGGCGGCGTTCTCCAGAGCGGAACGGGTGACCTTGGCGGGATCCACGATGCCGCTGGCGATCATGTCGCAGTACTCCTCCTTGTAGGCGTCGAAGCCGTAGCCGTTCTTGCCGGAGGTGCGGACCTTCTCCAGGATCACGGAGCCGTCCAGACCCGCGTTGGCTGCGATCTGGCGGATGGGCTCCTCCAGAGCCTTGGCCACGATCTGCACGCCGGTCTTTTCGTCGCCCTCCACCTTATCCAGCAGAGCGGTGACAGCGGGGATGGTGTTCACATAGATGGTGCCGCCGCCGGCCACGATGCCCTCTTCGACAGCTGCGCGGGTTGCGTTCAGTGCGTCCTCCACACGGAGTTTCTGCTCCTTCATGGCGACCTCGGTCTGTGCGCCGACCTTGATGACTGCAACACCGCCGGACAGCTTTGCCAGACGCTCCTGCAGCTTTTCCTTGTCATAGTCGGACGTGGTGATGGCGAGGGTGTTCTTGATCTCGGCAACACGCGCCTTGATTTCGTTTGCATCGCCAGCGCCGTCGACGATGACGGTGTTGTCCTTTGTGACCTTGACCTGACGGGCACGACCGAGATCAGCCAGCTGCACGTCGGGCAGGTTCATGTTCAGCTCGCTCGAAACATACGTGCCGCCGGTGAGAACGGCGATGTCCTTGAGCATTTCCTTGCGGCGATCGCCAAAGCCGGGCGCCTTGACGCAGACGCAGTTGAAGCTGCCGCGCAGACGGTTGACAAGCAGGGTCGACAGTGCGTCGCCCTCGACGTCCTCAGCGATGATGAACAGCTTCTGACCGCCCTTGACAATCTGCTCGAGGATCGGCAGAATCTCCTGGATGGAGGAAATCTTCTTATCGGTGATCAGGATATACGGATCGTCGATGACAGCTTCCATCTTCTCGGTATCGGTGACCATGTACGGGGAGATGTAGCCGCGGTCGAACTGCATGCCTTCGACAACCTCCAGACCGGTTTCTGCGGTCTTGGACTCTTCGATGGTGATGACGCCGGAGGTGGAGACCTTCTCCATTGCCTCGGCAATCAGCTTGCCGATGGTCTCGTCGCCGGAGGAGACGGTACCGACACGGGCAATATCGTCGCTGCCCTTGACCGCCTCGGAGTTTGCCTTGATGGTATCAACGGCGGTCTTGACTGCCTTTTCCATGCCCTTGCGCATGACCATGGGGTTTGCGCCGGCGGAAACGTTCTTCAGACCTTCGTGGACAATCGCCTGTGCCAGAAGCGTAGCGGTCGTCGTGCCGTCGCCGGCAACGTCGTTGGTCTTGGTTGCGACCTCGCGCACGAGCTGCGCGCCCATGTTCTCAAATGCGTCTTCGAGCTCAATGTCCTTTGCGATCGTGACGCCGTCGTTGGTGATCAGCGGAGCGCCGTATTTCTTGCCGAGAACCACATTGCGGCCCTTCGGACCCATTGTAACCTTTACCGTATTGGCAAGCTGGTCAATGCCGGACAGCAGCGCCTTGCGTGCGTCCTCGCCGTAAACGATCTGTTTTGCCATAATATAAATCTTCCTTTCTGTGAAGCGTTCAATCAGTCTCAGTCAACAATTGCCAGAATATCGGCGAGCTTGCAGATCACATAATCCTCGCCGTCGAGCTTCAGCTCCTGACCGGCAAACTTACCGGTGATGACCTTGTCGCCCTTCTTGACGGTCATTTTCACGTCGTCGGTGCCGGGACCGGCAGCAACGACCTCGGATACCACGGACTTTTCCTTTGTCGCAGTGGACAGGATGATGCCCGATGCCGTCTTTTCTTCCGCTTCAAAGCTCTTGAGCAGCACATTGTCTGCCAACGGAGTCAGTTTCATAAGATTACCTCCTGTTATGTTGTGACCCGGTGGGGTCTGATCTACTTCTTTCTTAGCACTCTTTACCTTTGAGTGCTAACATCTTATATAATATCCAGATTGCCGAAAAAGTCAAGGCTTTTTTTACAGAATCCTGTGACCTTTTTGTGAATTCTTTGTGTCCGCGCAAAAACACGCAGACGGGCTGCCGTCTGCGTGTTTTTCTCGTTATCGATTGCCTCTGCGGTACGTAAGCCCCTTCGGGTAGAAAAAGCGCAGGGCTTTGGGCACGAGGCTAATGTCCAGCGCGTCGGTATAAAGCGCCTCGCCGTCGATGTTCACGACGCTTTCGCTGTCGCAGCGGATGGTGAGCGCCGTGCAGCGTTCATGGCGAATGAGCGCCGGATAATCGGCGTATTTTCCCTTCTGGTATTTGCCGATGACCGCTGCCACCTGCAGAAGGCTCACCTTTTTGACCAGCAGCACGTCCAGCAGCCCATCGTCCGGCTCCGCCTCGGGCACAGGGTTGAAGCCCCCGCCATACCACCTGCCGTTGCACACGCAGATTAACGTCTGCTCGGCGTCGATGGTCTCTCCGTTCAGCTTGACCGCATAGTGCGCGCTGCGCCCGGACAGAATATTCGCAAGAATCGACAGGATGTACGCGCCCTTGCCGGAAACCAGCGGCAGCCGCTTGAATCTTACCATATCTGTTCCGATTTTCGCGTCCAGACCGATGGAGAGGATGTTGACGCAGTACGTATCGTTGCAGCGGATCAGATCAAAGCGCGTCTCGTCCGCGTCGAGCAGGCATTCGAGATCAAAAAACGGCGCGGTGTCGGAAAAGACCTTGATGGCGTCGTTGCCGGAGCCGCCCGGATAGTGCGTCACCGCAGCGTTGGGGCAGCCTGCCATGCCGCAGACGACCTCATTGAGCGTGCCGTCGCCTCCGCAGGCATAAATCCGCGTTGGCTCTGCATTTGACTCTTCAGCAATCTGCCTTGCAAGAATCTCCGCATCGCCAATTCCTGCCGTCGTATATATCTCGACAGCAGTCCCTGCTTTCTCCGCCACGTGCCTAATTCTTTCCGTAAATTTCTTATTACCTTTTCCCTGCCCCGCCTTCGGGTTTACGATGAAAACCGTTCTCATTCTATCTTGTATATTCCTTATTATAAAAATCTGCTGTGATGATTAAAATATGCGGCGGTAAAGCTTCCCGCAGAACTGCCGGGGCTTTTTCCGCTTCCAAATCCGGCAAACACACTTTTTTGACCGAATATACCATCATCCGGTATCGGAATGCCCTCATAAGCCCGCAAGGCCTCGACAAAAGTCTGTATTTCTGCTTCTGTCGCCTTGCATTGATTTATACAGACATCGCCACTGTCTTGGTAATTTACCTTCAATCCTGCACCTAATATCCTTCCGATTCCTGCATCCGCATTTGAAAGAAGAATTTTGAATTTCCCCGCATCATACTCTTTTTCCTGATAGGCACGCAAATAAAGTTCCTCTTTTTCATCTTGCAAGAGCAGATATTCCTGTCCTTCTGCATAAAATCTTCTGCGAATTTCAAAGACTTTCTCTCTTTTTTCTTCTAAACCCACGAAATCCACATACAGTTTCGCAGGATACAGCGATTCCACACCATTTGCAGCATCACAGACCTTGCATTTTTGCATGGGATTCACACGCATGATATATTCTTTTCCGTCAAAAGTCTCCGCTTCGTAATGAATGATTCCCTCCGCCACAGATTTTGCCGTCTTCAAAATATTATCTTCGCTAAGCTTAAGACGTTTTTCCATTCGTCTCCTCCTTTTTCAAATGAAAGGGTATATATTCTGTATACTATTATACAACAGTTCGATGGGATTACAAAACATTTTATTTGATTTTGATTTTACTCAGCAAGCAGCCAGTCAATCAGATTCAGTGACTTTATGCCCTCGTAGGAATTGATGAAGCTTCGATCCATAGACAGTATGATTTTTTCGTAGTTATCTCCGATCATGCGCAATGGACGAAGCTCTCGTTCACGGGTCTGCGGAGACTGCATACTCTCCGTTACTTGAATATATACCTTATCATTCGGTTTTTCCGCAACAAAGTCAACCTCCGTCTCTCCGACCTTTCCGATATATACCCGATAGTCACGGCGCAGCAGCTCTAAAAATACGATGTTCTCAAGGATATGACCGCGGTCTGCATCCCGGCAGCCCAATAGCAGATTACGAAAACCCATGTCGATGATAAAGTTCTTCCCAAGTGTTTTGAGCAGCTGCTTTCCTTTTACATCATACCGACCGACAGAGAAGAACACAAATGCATTGCGAAGCATGGTAATATACTTATCCACTGTTTTTCCTGCAATGTTCTTCTGTTTTCCGGTTTGAATATCGCCCTCATTAGAGAGTACATTTCCGATGCTGTTCGGAGAAGTCATGCTGCCGATGTTTGAACACAAGAACAGCATGATCTTTTGAAGCATTGCTTGGTCCGCCCCGTTATTGCGCTGCAAAATGTCACGCAGCACTACGGTGGAATAGATACCCTCCAACGCCTGATTGCTTCTCGCTTCGTTGAACTTGTATTCTCTCAGAATGGGCATTCCGCCAAACTGCAGATACTTTTGAAACTTTTCGTCCATGGTCACATCGGGTGCAAACTCATAGAAGTCCAGAAACTCTATGAAGGACAGCGGCAGCATTTGTATCTCCACATATCTGCCGGAGAGCAATGTAGAAAACTCTGTGGACAGCAGATAAGCATTGGAACCTGTGATATAGATGTCTACATCAAAATCCAAGCGGAAGGACTCGATTGCTTTTTCCCAACGTTCCACAGCCTGCAGCTCATCGAAGATAAGGTAGGTCTTTCCATCCTTTGCTATCTGTTTGCTGACATGATCGTAAAAAGAAAGGTAATCGGTCAGGTCACGGTAACGCAGAGATTCCATATTCATGTGAATGATCCGGGAATCCGGCACACCTTGCTCTGACAGATAATGATGAAACAAATCCAGCAAGGACGATTTTCCGCAGCGTCGAATACCGGTGACGATCTTCACCAGATCCACATCTTTGTTTTGAATCAGCTGATTCAAATATTGTGGGCGATTGATTAACTTAGCCATCATCCACCTCCTGGTTTTCTTGATTCTATTATACCCGAAAATCCAAAATAATCAACAGTTTCGGAAATAGAAGTCTGAAACTTATTAAAAACACAGAGTTTTCGCCCTAAAGCGACTAATATCTCGTGGACATTAAATCCTACTCCACGCACAGTGCTTTGAATACGGGTTGAAAACACTGCATCAGATCTTCTCTATAAATCCTTCGTAGCTGTCTGTCGGAATAAACTGAGTACCGTTTCCTAACGCTTCAAAGTGTTTGGACCCGCAGGTAAACTTATCCCGCTCACTGCTGCGAAGTGCATCGAACATGATGTTTCCTTTGGTTTCCACCACGAAATACAACTTGTTCTGCCCATTATCTTCCACCAATACCGCCCAGTCGGGGTTATATCCGCCTAATGGTGTTGAAATCTTGAACCAAGACGGCAGTTTTGCATATACTTTAATTTTGTCATTATGCTCCAAGCCCTCGGCAAACCGACGCTCATTCTCGCTGTCATATACAACATAGTTGTAAATGGAGCGATTACTTTCTATCATATTGTATTCCAGATAGCCCGTCAGTTCTTCTGCCTCAAAAAGTTCCTGTGCATAGTATTCGCTGTCGCCGAGCTTCGTATATTTGATTCCGTCTACAATAAAATCACGCATTACTGCAGAAATCAGTTTCGCAGCACTCTCCATATAGTTTTGCGGGTTTCTTTTGAAAAGTTTTAAAGTCCGGCTTTCAATCAAAATTCGCACGATTGTCTTTCGCATAAGATTCGTCCGGTTTTGCAGATATGTAACAATATCAGGCAACGCGATTTTCACATTGCCTGTTTCTGCAGTGGTTCGCAGCGTTTCTGAGGTATTTACCCCTCCGGCAGTTACATTTACTTTTGCCTTTGTAATCCTAAGCTTTGCCGAATTGACATCCAGGCTTTCCTGCAGCATACGACAGCAGCGTTCGATCAGTTTTTCAGTATCGAAATCTACCGCATAGGTCGTTTTATATTTGATCTTGTCCCAAAGTTCTCTAAAATCATCGCCTAGGAATCTTTGCTTATTCAAGCACACTTCGCGTTTTTCTTTCGCCGGTTTAATATTGAGTTTGCCGCTGACTTTTCTGCAAACAGCTTCAATCGACGCTTTATACTCGAATACTTCTTCCGCTACCGACAGTGAATTATTTTTTAAGTCCTCACGCAATAAGTCTGTAACCTGATTCTTGCTGTCAACATATCCTTTTGCGAGAAAGTCCTGATAGATCAAATTCGATTTTTCTGTTCCAAGATATTCTATTTCACCATGAGCATCACGAATCGGTATGTTTGCAAACGTGTGGCTTTCGATAATGCCAAAGCGAATACCTTCTTCGTCTTCATATTCTTTTTGAAGTTTCTCCGCAAAATCTTCGTAGCTTTCATTTGCCATAACTGTCAGGGTGTTAATTGAAAAGCCATGCTGACGCTCGCCCTTTTGATTCACACAAAGGCGTAATCCTCTGCCAATTTCCTGTCTTTTCTTGACTTCGCTGCGGCTTTCGTTAAGTGTGCAGATTTGGAAAACATTCGGGTTGTCCCAACCCTCGCGTAAAGCCGAGTGGGAAAAGATGAACCGCAGCTCATTATCAAGCGACAGCAGTTTTTCTTTATCCCGCATGATAAGGCTGTATGTATCATCATCTGCTGCTGTACTTCCGCTTGTATCCGTAAATGCCTTCTCACCGTTTTTCGTCTTTACTTTCTTATCAACAGAAAAATATCCGTCGTGAACCTTTTCGACCGGCACATCTTGAATATTTTCAAACAGCGTATGATATTTGGGCAGATTCACCAATTCCTGATACTGTCGCTCAAACATTTCCGCATATTTCCCGGCATGCCGCTTGCCTTCCGTATCATAGTAACGATAATTCTTTACCTTGTCGATAAAGAAAAGACTTAATACCTTGATTCCCTGTTTATTAAGTACCAGTTCCTTATCTAAATGTTCCTCAATCGTTTTACGAATCTGCTGTTCCTTGAGCGCATCATCATCTACATCTCCAAAGGCCTGTCCGATGTGCAGCACACGGTCATTTGCTGCAAATGCGACAAATTCTTTTCCTTTTTCGCAATAGATTTCATCGATCTTGTAAGGCTCGTATATGGTGCGGTTCCCAAGTTTCTTATCTGAAAGCTCATCGCCCTTTTTCACCGTAACAGTCTTGCGCTTTACTTTTCCCTTTTGTTCGCAGTCCAGTTCGATTTTAGCCGTAATCGGTGTTTTTGTATTATCCACACTGACAAGCCGCATATAATTGGCATTGTGGTAATTCAGACTTTCAAAACTGACAACTTCAATCTGTTTTACCAGTTCCATATCAAAAGCATCCACAGCATCCAATTTGTATATAAGATTATGCTTGTCTACATGAGTTGCCGAATACCTTAGCGTACATAATGGATTCAAACCGGCAATGGCCTCTTTTGACTTTGGCGTGGTATCTACCGACTGCGGTTCATCAATGATAACGATCGGTCTGGTTTCCTGAATCAGCTCAATCGGTTTCGACCAGTTCAATTTCTCGGTTGGTCTGTGAATGATGTTGGATTTATTTTCTTTCTTAGGATCTACAAAGCTCTTGCGAAAAGCGTCGATATTGATAACCATGATCTGAATGCTGTCACTGGTTGCAAAGCTTCTGACCTGTTCCAGATTGGAACTGTCGTAAACAAAAGCCTCATAAGGTACATGATTATATAACATACCAAAGTGTTCTCTTGTAATTTCAATCGTTTTCGCTACGCCTTCTTTAATTGCAATGCTAGGCACTACGATGATAAACTTGGTAAATCCATACACCTTATTCAGTTCAAAAATGGTTCTGAGATACACATAGGTTTTGCCTGTTCCGGTCTCCATTTCAATATCAAAATCATATTCACCTTTTCGCAATACTTTGCTTTCAGGCAATCCGTTTCTGAGCTGAACCTCATGCAGATTCTCTAAAATTTCCTCTTCAATCAGCTCCAGTTTATTGCCGATACCGTTATTGCTGCTGAACATATCGACCTGCATATCATGGAATGCGACCGTAAAATTCGATTTTTTTGGCGTTTGCCCTTTGAACAGATCCACAACCGAAGAAACTGCCTGCTCCTGATATTCTAAATTTGCGTCAAATTTCAGTTTCATACTCTTGCTCCTTAAATGGTTGTAAATGCGTCTTCATCCAGTCCTGCAACTTTCAGCATTTCCTTGATGTTTGTCTTCACACTGTCACTGGCAAAACCGTTGTCCTTAAATACGACCTGCCATATCTCCGGTTGATATTCTTCATGTAATCTTATCATTTCATGCGCAACATCCGTGGTAATCTCATGATCAAGACAAATCATCAGCGCACCATATGCAATGACATAAATGTTTTTTTCCTTTACCGCGCAGGTTTCCAATGGATAGGTCAGTTCTAATCCCATCTTGAGCATGATTTCGTAAACAACATCCAGTTCTGTTCGTCCATCCACATAATTATCAATGCTATCCAAAAGAGATTGATTGAAGTCATCATAGTCCGGCTGCCATTTTTTCAGGTTAGAGGAATCCAGTTTGAAAACCTTAAATCCGATATCCGGCACCTGCTTCGGTTCCTCTCCCATTTTTAGCTGTGCATTTTCCGCTTCAATCTCCTGCTTAATCTTTTCACCAGCTCGGCGGATACGTTCCTTGCCGATTTCGCAGATGTTCTGATATCCGGCCCGATATGACTCTTGACTTTTATCGATGACTTCGGGGAGTTGTATCATTATATATTTTCTACTTCCAAAGTCTTCAGCATTTAATGCCATTACTGCATGTGCCATAGAAGAAGATCCACTGAAGAAATCCATAAAAATCCCTTCAGTGCTATTAATCATATTCATAAACGACTTTAACATTTTCGTAGGCTTTTTCCCAGCTCTGAAATCAATATTTCCCTCATTTCTAATATTTCCAAAGTCAGCACTATAGTCGTAAAAATTAATAATAGGTTTTTCTTTTATCGCTTGTCCTCTTTTTATATCTTCTAGTTTGTCTGTAGGAATGCCTGAATAAAAAATACCTTTGGTAGTATTATCTTTTTTAGGCCCTGTAAAATACCTATATCCTAATCCATCTTCTCCAATTCCATACACCTTGTACAATACATTTATTCCGTCTACTTCTTTTCTTTTAGATAAATATTGATCAAAAAATTTTCCTGAGGTATTACCTTTTAATACACTACCTGATGCCCAAGTTCCTTTCAACCCCTTTAATGATGATATGTCTTCCTCTTTTTGTATTGAATACATCCCCTGGTGAAAAATTTCAACCTCCTTACCTCCTAAAATTATTTTTTCTCCTATTCCTTGTTCTACAATTTTATTGCAAAACTTCGTTATATCATACTCCTCATATGGTTTTCTTGGATTGAATAACATCTTGTTTTTTGCATATACAAGTACATTTTCTATCAGCTTTTGGAAATCGTCTTTTTCATTCAACGATTTGTTTGCATATCTTACTTGAATATAAAAAGTCTCTACTAAATTTTTTTCTCCAAATATTTCGTCTGCTATCTTTTTTAAATTTGTATATTCATTATCATCGATGCTTATAAATATTACTCCGTCTTCTTCAAGCAGTGTTCTTGCCACTCTCAATCTCGGATACATCATATTAAGCCATGCTGTATGGTATCTTCCTGATGTATCGACATTAGTTGTATAGCATTTTCCATTTTCATCAACTTGTCCAGTAATTTGTTTATAATTCTCAATGCTATCGGAATAATCATCAGGATAAATAAAATCTTTTCCTGTATTATACGGCGGGTCAATGTATATCATCTTCACCTTGCCGTAATAGCTTTTCTGTAAGAGTTTCAACACTTCTAAATTGTCGCCCTCTATGTACAGATTTTCTGTGGTATCCCAATTCTTGCTTTCTTCTTCACCAGGATATGGACGCAGAGTTCCCATTGACGGTGTCTGAGACAGTTTAATTGCTTGCCCTTTTCCGTTCCATGTAAAGTTGTACCGTTCTTTATTATCATCCACATACTCACCAAGGATTTGTTTTAACTTATCGAAGTCAATCTTATCCTCGCAACAAACCTCTGGGAAGAGTTGCCTTAAATCTGCAATGTTCTGCTGTAACTGTTCTTTTGATTTTCCGTCTAATATTGTGCTCATTTTTCTTTCCTTCCTATTCGTTGCTGTTCCCCCATGTTCTGAATTTCAAGATAATATGTTCCTTCAGCGTATTCATCTCTATATTCTGTCTCACTCACAGGAATGGGCTCATGGATTACCCTGTAGTTTAATTTCTGTTCATAAACATAGCCTAAGATGTTTTCATATCTGATTTTTTTACTATAATCAATTTGTCGTTTTCTAACTTCTATTTGAATTAGTTTTGTTACTTCGTTTGCTTGTATAATTGTATGATTGTCATCCCATGTCGAAAATTTTACTTTTCTGCCAAATCCACGTTCATATTCAACCTTAAATGCTGGTCCGATACCTATATTTCTAAGATAAATACTAGCATTTAGATTTTTTATTAAATACTTTCCTTCCGAAGGCTCGATTGTTTCGCCATCACATTCTACCCGTTCAATAATGAACACAGGATATAATGTATTTGCACATTCTCTATCTTCTTCCTTCTGTTGAAATAGTCTACTTTGTTGATAACTCTTATATGCAATATATACCGTTGCTACGCTCATTAAAGTTGCCGCTATGGCTGAGAGAATCGCGCCCACATATCCTAGTGCATCTCCTGCCTTCCACTCCGCTTGCAGCCATTCTGCAGAACAATGAATTTTGAAAGTAATATGAACGATGCCTGCCCCAATCAGTCCAACTGCAACAACCATAGCTGCTATAATACCGACTGTTCTGATCGGGTGTTTTTCGATCTGCTCTATCAACTTCTTCATTCCTTCTCCACCTTCCGTATCTGCATACTGATTTCCACTCTCTTATTAAACTGTGTTTCCTTTTTTAGCTGTGCCCGCAGCTTTGCCAGCTTCATTTCCTTTTCCGTTTCCTTTTTCAGCAGCAGACGAGCCTCTTCACCGCTAAGATCTTTTGAGGAATAAGCTTTCACATTAAAGCGGCTGATTGCATCTACCACTTCGCTGTAAAAAACATAGCAATTTGTTCTCTTAAACTGCTCAAACGGCAGAATATCCGCTAAATCAGCCTCTTGCAGCCATTTTGTACCGAGCAGATCTTCCAGTACATTCTTATCCCTGTCATTCTGACTGTTTCTTTGATGACTGACCCATAACTGAATCTCTGATTCAAAGCGTAAGACCAAAATCATCGGATACGGAATTGCGTGCATAATCAGTTCTGCAATCCGCTTTTCTTTGCTCTGTTTGTTCAACTGCACTTCAAGGATCTCAATTTCCCGGTACTCTCTCTGCTCGTCTACATATGGCTTCAGATAATAGTTATCTACTTTTAAGGAATACTTCCAAATCACTTTTCCGATCATATCGGATAACACTTTCCTATCTGCTACGGATAAATCACTGTTTTCCAAAAACATCTTCTTAAAAATAGTTTTATCCACGCTGCATGTCTTTGGAATCTTTAACTGCTCGTACATGCCGCACCGTCCTTTAATATCAGAAAACTGATTAACTCGAAATCTTCCATTCCGTCTGCATTCGTATCATTGACCGAAGTTCCGCCCTTACTGAAAAGACTGGCAATGCCTACTTCCTGTTTCTTGCCTACCAGATTTTCAATAGAAGTCTCCAGCAGTGCAGAATAACTTCGCATATTCTGTCCGTCCCCGGTTTCGTTATTAAAAAGCTGCACCAGTTCTCGGAAAACCGCGTTTTGTCCGCTGCAAAGCTTTTTATAGATATCCAGTATTTTTTTTGACTGCACGAAAGAAAGTTTTACACTTCCATCTATATCGCAATACATCAAATAATACGGGAAAAGTGCGTTCTGCTCTTTCGTCTGCGGCGCACCTTTGATCTGTCTCAGTGTAAAGATGACACCCGGTTTCACACTCTCCCGCAAATCATCAGGAATCTCCGTAACCGCATACATGCCTGCCGGTGCTCTTTCCAGCCGTTCTCGGTGCTCTTTTAGGAATTCCATCAAATCCGCCTTGAAATCGTTGAACGTCATATCCGTAATGGAAATTCCACCGGAAATATCCTCCAAATCAACCACCTTGCTCTGCAAGCTCTGTAACTGTTTGCGGCGGTACTCCAAGTCCTTCATTTCTCGTGATGCATTCTGCTCAATAACATTTTCCTCTCCGGTTGCTGATACATCCAAAAGGACCATTCTTCCTTGTACACGCTGCTGCAAATTGATATATTCGTCCAAATCCTGCATCGGCCAGAAGTTCACAAGCTGTATCACTTGATTTTGGCTTCCAATACGGTCAATTCGCCCAAATCGCTGAATTATGCGTACCGGATTCCAATGAATATCATAGTTAATAAGAAAATCACAATCCTGCAAATTCTGTCCTTCCGAAATACAGTCTGTTGCAATCAGCACATCGATTTCACTTTCAATTTCCGGGAAAATTTTTTCTCGATGCTTTGACTTCGGAGAAAATAGGGTAAGCAAGGTATTCAGATCACTTGTTTTAACCGTTCCTTTTAACTTTGCAGGAATTTCAAAAGTTGTTTTGTTCTCACCTGTTCCGCTTACCATCGCTACATGAAGCTTCTTCTCGGCAAGAAATGGTTTCAGTTCCTGATAAAGATATTTTGCAGTATCGGCAAAGGCAGTAAAGATAATGACCTTTTTGTTTCCTGCATTCAAAGGATTCTCTACTTTTTCCTGAATCATCCGTTTCAAATCTTCCAGCTTTGCATCTCGGTCAGGAGTTACTTTCTCTGCTGCTTCCATAATCTGAAGCAGTTTTTCACGATCACTTTCTAAATCTTCTTTCCAGCGAATCAGATCCATATCCTGCAGCAAAACCTTTACATTACCGCCTACAGCAAGGTCTTCCAGCTCTACATCATCAAAGTCAATCTCATTGATGTCCGCTTCTATCGGCTCACTGAGCAAGTTACCGTCTGCCAGTTCCAACGCATGTTCCACCAGCCCTAAAATTTTCTGCGTGGTCTGCCTAAAAGAAGAAATGGAACTTTCCATTCTTTTCAGAATACCAACGCGCATGAGGTTGACAAGACTGCTTTCTCTGTCGGTCTGCTTGAAAATACTATTTCCGACCTGTGCGTCATACTTTTGGCTGTACGCCTCTCTCTTTTCAGAACGAACATAGGCCAACGGAGAATAGACACAAAGAGTTAGCTTTTTTATAAGCAAATTAACCTCTCCAATCGGCGGGAACTCTTCTCCTGTATCAATCCTCGAATAAACATTGCGTGGCGGCAGTCGTTTCGGGAAGCTGCCGATTTCTTCGACATTATAATATTTTTCAATATGTTTGCGGCTTCTGGCAATGGTCAAGGTATCGAGCAATTTGAAATAACTCATATCCATCATTTCAACAAAACTCTCGGTTGTCCTGCGTTCATCATCCAGTTCAGTCCAGCGATTAAAAGCAAGCTGTGCCTTTCTCAATACTTGCTCGATATTATCAATTCCTGCTTCTTGCAGTGCATCATTCTTGCCTTCTGTGATAAAGGCAATCTGATTTTTAATATCATTCATCCGATTGTTTACCGGTGTTGCAGAAAGCATTAAAACCTTGGTTTTCACGCCTGCACGAATGATATCGTCCATCAGTTTTTCATAACGAGTCTTATGCCCCTTAACTGGCGGATTGTTTCTAAAATTGTGGCTTTCATCGATGACCACTAAATCATAATTGCCCCAGTTTACAGTGGATAAGTCCATCTCCCCGCTCTTACCGCTTTCTCTTGTCAAATCTGTATGATTCAAAATATCATAATTAAAGCGATCTGCCACAAATAGGTTTCGTTTATCATTCAGCGTATAGATACTCCAGTTTTCACGCAGCTTTTTCGGTGCTAACACCAGAACTCGGTTATTCCGAAGTTCGTAATACTTGATAATTGCAAGGGCAGTAAAGGTTTTCCCTAGACCCACACTGTCTGCTATAATGCAGCCGCCATACTTTTCGATTTTATCGATTGCACCGATAACTCCGTCTTTCTGAAACTGATATAAGGTATTCCAGACCTGTGTTTCCTTGAAACCTGTGCGTGTTTTGATAATGTTGTCCTCTGATAATTCATCCAAATATTGATGAAAGATATGATACAACGTGACGAAATAGATGAACTCCGGTGTGTTTTCTTTGTACAAAGTCTGCACCTGATTCAGTAAAGCTTCCTTCATATCTTCAACCGCAGTGGTATCTTCCCATATCGCGTCAAACATCTGTAAAAAATGTGCGGTAAACTCCTTACCGTACATGCACATATTGCTGTCAATACGGTCTGATTTGACAATCCCAAGCCCTTCTGATGTGAAATCAACCGTTCCGTTAATCGACAATACATCATCTGCCTTTTCTGCATAAATCAATCTTGGCTGTGCTGAATTTTTAGCTTTGAAGGCTTTCACTTCTGCCTTTTCTTCCAGCCATTTTGCACACTCTCTAGCAATCGCCGCTTGATTCATTTCACTGCGAAGCTTTATCTCATAAATGTTACCCTCCACTGATTGTCCTTGATTCTTATCTAAGTAATATTCTCTGTTGATTTCTTTTTTCTCTTTCAAAAAAGCCGGATCGGTAAAAATCATTCTCACATGGTCTACCTTCTCCAGCTCTTTTTTTAATTCAGAAAATGCGTAAATTGTAAAATATGCTGTCATGATTGACAGTTTTGTTCCTTTTCCTATGTTTTCCTTTAATTCCTGTACAACAGTCCCATTCTGCCTGTTATCGATCATTTTAGGTGGTTTCATTGCTCAAATTCCTTGTCTTTTATCACTTCTTCGTTATTCCTTCTTTACTTTGATTCCCATAGTATTACCCACTTATGGGCAATACTAATATACACCGTTTACGGTTAATATGCAAGTAAGAAAAAACTCCCTGTTTGTTACTGGGAGTCCATGTTTGTTGCCTGTTCAAGGAGGTTTTATCTATGATTACTTTCAATCGTTTATGGGAAACTATGCAAAAGAAAAATGTTACACAATATAAGCTGATTACCAACTACGGTGTTTCACGCGGACAGCTTACCAGACTGAGAGAAAATTGTAATGTAAACACGCATACACTCAATATGCTTTGTGAGATTCTTGATTGTCGCATTGAAGAAATCTGCGAGTATATGCCTTCTGACGAGTTATAACCAAAAAGACGTCAAAAATCGAATTGGTCAGACAGTGTCTGTCCAATTCGATTTTGTCCATAAACAGTTCATCCGCGGAGCATTGCAGTTCGTTCATAATGAGCACGAGCTTTTCCAGTCTGATCGATTTTTTGCCTCTTTCTACATCTGACAAATAGTTGGTCGAAATTCCAACCATCTCCGAAAACACTTGCTGTGTATACCCTCGTTCTCTCCTGATTCTTTGTGTCTGTCTGCCCACAGATTCCTCTACCGTTTCTTTTATTTGCATACCTTTCCTCCAACTCATTTTGCTGTCATAACAGCTAATCCTGTTGGTATTAGTATACTTTATGGTTTTTTGTTTATACACAAACCGAAAGCAATACGCTCATGCTGTCAGGGTGAAATTTCGGTGTCGTTCATTCTCCTTCAGTCAGAATGACATTTCAGCATCTGACTTCTCCTTTTTATGCTCGTGCAGGTTCATAAAATTCCTCCATTTCCGGAATTGCATATGACGAGAGTGCGGATAAGAACTGATGTAATGTGTTTTCAACACCAAAGTAATTCAAGAAGCGCTCCAAAAATGCAATCGTAGATTTCTTATATTTTCGATTTTTCAGGACAAACACTGCCGCTGCATCAGAGTATCTCATTGCGAATTCTCTCATATATGCTGCCAGTGCAGATTTTTTGACATCTTCAATGGACTTATAGTTCTGAAGGATCTCCATGGTTTCAATTACCGGGATCGTATCCTGCGTCAAAGCAATTCCGCTGTTTGCCACGCAAACATTATGGATATGCTTTTTTTGTTCTGAAATGGCTGAGGAAAGGATTTCAATCCGTTTACTGATCTGTGTCGTTAAACCCTTCCGTATTTTTTACATAAATTGTGCTTCTTGAAGCACCTTCTTTTCTAATCCAACCGTTTTCTACCATTTTAACCAGTATTTCTCTAGCTCTACGCTGTTTAATGCCAAGAAGTTTCATCGCCTGTGCCGTTGTAATGCTGACATTTTCCGATACATACTTATAAATTTGCTGTTCCTGTTCATTTATCGGCACTTTATCGGCGGTTTTCCGGCGGTTTTCCGGCAGTTTAACGGCGGTATTGAGGTCAACAGTGCCGTCAACCTGACCTCGATAAATATTGATGCGCAAATCAACTTCG
>ERZ779737.1628-NODE-1628-length-16811-cov-2.973442_pt1 | contig 16811 bp, 23 predicted proteins | sample MGYA00511889_ERZ779737 | MGnify/ENA primary metagenome ERZ779737 (study PRJEB29588, sample SAMEA2163575) | human gut metagenome | biome: human gut; feature: human-associated habitat; material: faeces | place: Denmark | collected 2008/2010 ...
CCGCGATTAGCGCAACGTCGGGGACTGTCGCGTTAAATGCCAACACTTTATATAAAATGACGATCAGCGGAGCTACGACATTTACTCTGCCGTCAACGGTTAATGCAACAAAGCATAACCAGATTAAGATGTTTTTAAACTTGTCACAAGTTGTAACGGTAAATTGGGGAACCAGCGTATTTTTCAATGAAACGGCTCCCGATATAGCTACAGTCGGCACTTATTGCATTTATTGGGATTATGACCCGAATGCAGGTACTTGGATTTGTGGGGCGATGAAAGAAGGAGCTGCCACATGAAGCATTTGCACAGTAAAGAATTACTCAGTCGAATGACGTTGTTCTCCGTTGAACAGATATTAACTGTAAGCGGCAGCATTTTTTTGCCGGTACGTTTAAAAGATCTGAACGTCACAATAGTTGCCGGTGGCGGTGGCAGCGGTTGGGGATATTGGTATCATGGTAACGCATTTTTTGGCGGAGGCGGCGGAGGCGGAGGACGTGTCGACAAGTCTTTCTCGCAGGCGGAAATCAACACACTAAAAGGAACATCACAACAATATGTCATCGGTGCAGCCGGGGCTGTTGGCGCAAGTGGTGCGACTGCTCCCAGTGGAGGAAATACATCTTTTTTAGGAATGACTGCTTACGGCGGAGGCGGCGGTGGAAGTGGTATCGGGCCTGGAGGCGGCATTGGAGGCGGCGGTTCAGGCGGGACAGTTACAAATGGAGGCAATGGTGGCGCAGGCTCCGTTTGGGGTGGAGGAACGCCCGGAACAGGACATATCATAAACGGCCTTGAATACGGAAAAGGTGGCGTCGGAATTTATGAAAATGTGGGTGATGCTGGCGGAACATCTGGAATGTTATGGATCAGATACACTTACTATGACTTCAAATAATAAGGAGAAAGCGATGTATGCAAAATTCATCAATAATGATTTGATTGAAATTGCGCCTAAAAACAAAGGGGCAGTTTCAAATTACGATAAAGCTGTCAATTTATTAACAGCGGACGGTTATTTGCCTGTCGTCGTTATCGAAGAACCGACGGCGGAAAAACCACTTGTCAAATATCGGGAAATCAACGGACAGATTGAACAATACGCCGAAATCGCACCGATCCCAGCCGTTCCTGAACTAACCGAAGAACAACAGGAAATGCAAATTCGGGCGCAACGTAATTCACTGCTTACCCTTTGTGACTGGACGCAGCTGCCCGATGCGCCTTTAACGGCCGAACAAAAACAGACTTGGGTAGAATACCGGCAGGCTTTACGTGATGTCCCCGAACAAGCGGGCTTTCCCGAAAATGTTGTCTGGCCGTCAACTCCTGAAACGGAGGCGTCAAATGCTAGCGCTTAAATTGTCGCCCCCCCAAGATTCTATTAGTAGCGGTCGCGCCTCTTTATATGGAGGCGCGGCATGAAAGAACAGTATTGGTCAAAGAAGCTGTTAAACAGCGGAAAAGAGGAAATCGTCACTTACGAATATACAACGCCCGGCACTTATACGATTGAACTGCCCGAACGGGCGCGGGACGTTGAAATCACTGTTGAACTTGTCGGCGGCGGCGGTGGCGGCGGATCTTCAAACTGGAGCGATTTTTAAAGAAAGGACAAAACGATGGCGATGTATTGCATGGCTCCCAGCGGTTCGGCAAGCGGCGGGTATTTAAAAGCATTTTTTAAAAAGAAAAGAGTGTCATCTCTGTCCGTAACGGTCGGTTCTTTGGGAACAACGCCGACGCATACGGTATCTTGGGGCGCGAATGATCCGACTGCGGACGGCGGCCCCGGCGGAGACAGTTTTTTGACGGTAGACGGCGTTAATGTAGCCACGGCCAAAGGCGGCGCGGGTGGCGTGTCTTATCCCCGGCACAATAACGCCGCTCCGGCAGGCGGCGCGATTTTAACCAACGGCGCAACAGTACTTGCAGGTACAAAAGGAAACGACGGCCAAGTCGCTCCGGCAGGCTGGCAGGGGACATACTTCAGCGGAACGGCTGCTGCGGCTTCGGTCTATAAAGGATACGGCAAAGGCTCAACCGGAAAAACGCTGACGACCAACGGTACACCGGGGACTCCGGGGTATGTGAAAATTACCGTCCGTTATGTGAGGTAGAAATGACAAAGTTTGCTTTTGGAAAACGCAGTCTGAAATGCTTATCTGAACTTGATCCGCGCTTAAAAGCTTTGGCGGTTCTGATGATGCAAAAACAGGTTATGGATTTTGCGATTATCTGCGGACACAGAGGGGAAACCGAACAGAACGCGGCTTTCTATGCTGGGCGCTCAAAGCTCAAGTACCCGTATTCCAAACACAATTCTTTACCGGCACGGGCGTATGACCGCGTGCCATACCCGATCCCTTTAAACGCGGCGGGGGATTGGGACGATAAATCCCCTTTGTGGGATCAATTAGCCGCACTTGAACAGCAATGCGCCGAAGAACTGGGAATTGAAATCGTCAATTCAATCCCGTGGGACAGGCCGCACTGCGAATTAAAGGAGAATTAAACATGGCAGAAAAGAAAACTTCAATCATCAGCCCGACACTGATCACCGCCGTTGTCTGCGTTCTGGCGTCAATCGCCGGAGCCGTCGGCGTTGATGTGACGGCAACTGAACAGGCAGAGATTGTCACCTATGCAACCTCAGCAATTACGGGCGTGTCAGGCTTGGTCATTATTGGCCGAAACCTGTACACAAAATACAAAGCGAAATCGGCATGACGGTGTATGTCATCATTGCGGCCGGAGCGGTTGTTATCGCCGCTCTGGCCTACAAAATCGGGCAGTTAAAGGAGCGTTTAAAACATGCAGAAAATCAAGCGGAACAGCACAAAACAGCGGCGGAAGTGGCTGCTCGGCCTCATGCTTCTGCTGACGCTATCCGTAACCGCATGCGCAAAGACGAGATGTGACTGCCCGCCGTGGCCGATTGCCGGAGCGGCGGTCGCGCAAGAGCTTGATTACTTGCCTGAAAAAGACTTCCCGGCCCTCTGGGAGTGGCTGGCAAGGCTGGATAAACTCCGCGACCAGCTGAATTAAAAAAAAAGCGGAGGCTTGGGCGTTCGTACCGCCCAGAGCCGGTTGCACGAACAACCACAGATTAACTGCTCCGCACCTCTGCAGAGGCGGAGTCAAAATACGGATTAACTAATATGGAGTCAATACGTTGCATCAAATGTAACAAGAAACTGGCAGAAATCAGCGAAGGGCAAATATCTATAAAATGCCCGCGCTGTAAAACTCTGAATAATTTTACGGTCAAGAACCACAACAACCAAGAAAGCCCTGAGCCTCCTTTATATAAAGGAGAAGAACATGAAACCTTATCACCCGCCGAAAACGGACGGATTTATCATGCCTCTGCATGACAATGACGATTATATCAAAGATAAGAACGGTATTATCGCAGGATTTGGAAACCGGCACTTGTTCGTCGCTCAGATCCCGCGAAAAGATGCAACTGAAATGATCATCAAGCATCACTATTCGCACAGGCACGTCAATAATTCATACATTCACATCGGTGTTTTTATGAATAGCGAGCTGGTCGGGTGTCTGCAATTCGGCTATTTACTTAATCCGCGAGCCATGAAAAAAATCGTTGCAGAAACCGAAATAGGCGAATATCTGGAACTTAACCGAATGTGGCTTTCAGATGTTGCTCCAAAAAACAGCGAAAGCCAAGCGATCAGTTACGCATTTAAATACATTAAACGTGTCTGTCCGATGGTCAAGTGGGTTCAGTCATTCGCCGATGAACGGTGCGGCCGTTTGGGCGTTGTATATCAGGCGTCAAATTTCCTTTATCTTGGTTATCATCTGACGAGTTTTTTTGAACTGGACGGCGAAACGTACCATGAAATGCTTCTAACCTGTTATAAAAAAGGCGGAAATCGTGCTAATTATCTACGAGCGAATCTTCATCGAGCCGTTAAGCATACGTTGCGGCAGTTTCGGTATATTTATTTTATCAAGCCGAAGTATCGAAAGTATCTGAATTTTGAAGTTTACCCGTACCCGAAAACAGGAGAGGTAAGCTTTAAAGAAAAACTTTTAAAAAAGCGCGCATAGTGCTTAAAGGAGTGTAAATAAAATAAAAGAAAAAAAAACGCAGGATAGAATTAAATTAAAACCATTCTGCGTTTTTGGTGTCTGAAAAAAGTTAAAACTAAGTCGCGTTTCGATTAAAACTATTTTGCGCGCTACACTGATTTTCATTTTCCGCAGGATCCAAAGAACACGTAATATAAAACAGCTTTCCGCCTTTTTTCACAAAGCGGCAGGCTTTATCCAAAATTTCCCGCTGCGTTTTTATAATACCGGCCGACTGTTCCGGCGTCATGCGCCACTTGGCGTCAACACTGCGCCGCCATGTGCCCGATCCCGTGCACGGCGCGTCAACCAAAACCAGATCGTACATTTTTAAGTTGTTATAATCGTTCAGAACAATCACGTTATTTGCCGCCGCCCGGCAGGCTCTGTCCGGCAGATCACGCATGCGTTTCGGGTCGTTGTCAACGGCGTAAATCGTTCCCTTCGCCCGCATCATCGCAGACATGGCCAGCGTTTTGCCGCCCGCGCCGGCGCACCAGTCTATAACCGTCTGCCCCGCTTCTGCCCGCGTTAATAAAGAAACGATCTGAGAACCTTCGTCCTGAATTTCAATCAAACCGTCCCGAAAAACCGGCAAAGAAGTTACATTCAGCCGTTCACGAATTCTGATTCCCGATGAAGAATAAGGTGTTTCTTGCGCCTGAATACCCGCCTGCTCTAATAAAGCCAGCACATGTTTTCTGTCGGACTTTAACGTATTGACGCGCAAATCCAACGGCGCTTCGCCCGTCATGGCAACGATATCCGCCGTGTCGATTTTATTTCTTAACCATTCCGGGCATTCCAAAACAGGCGGCGGCAAAACGCCCGGCAGTTGTTTTAAAAAGCTTTTTTCCGCTTCGCTCAACGGCGCGGGAGCATACTTTTCTCCATTAAAAAAAGAAGCCGGATCGCGTTTTTGGAAAAACAGCATCATCATAACGGCCGCCCTGCCCGTCAGCTTTTCCGCGGACAAAGACGACAACCGCCCGTAATGGCGCAGCGTCTGCCACACCAGATCGGAAACGACGCGCCTGTCCGTCGAACCGATATAGCGGCGCGTTCTGAAATAAACGTTAATCGTATTGTCTGCCGGCTGGCGGAAAGCAAAAATTTCGTCCGTCAGTTCTATGGCTGTTTGGATTCTGGCTGCTTCTTTCATTATTCGCCCTTAAACCCTATCGCCACGACGTAAAATTCCGAAGATTCTTTGCGGCTGGCCGGCGGCTTGGCGTGTTTGACCGACTGAAAACGCCGCTTCATTTCGTTTAACAGGTTTTGTTCCGTTCCGCCCTGAAAAATCTTTGCGACAAACGTGCCGTTCGGATTTAAAATCTCGCAAGCAAAGGCATAAGCCGTTTCCAACAGTCCCATAATCCGTAAATGGTCAATATCTTTCATGCCCGTCGTATTCGGCGCCATATCGCTTAAAACGACATCGGCTTTATGCCCGCCCAACATTTCCTTCAACACATCGGGAGCCGTATCGTCCAAAAAATCCAACTGAGTCGTTTTTGCCCCTGCGATCGGCGCCATTTCCAGCAGATCCAGCCCGACGACCAGAGGATTATCCGGCGCAGATTTTACCCTTTGAACGGCGATCTGCGTCCACCCGCCCGGTGCCGCCCCCAAATCGACGACTCTTTTTCCCGGCTTTAGAAAATGAAACTTATCGTCCAGTTCGATCAGTTTAAAAGCCGATCTGGCGCGATAGCCTTCCTGTTTTGCCATGGCGACATACGGATCGTTTAACTGGCGTTGCAACCACTGAGTTGACGCGGAAGATCTTTTCTTGGCCGTTTTAACGTGCGTTTTTAACATATGAGTTGTCGGTTTTTTCATTTTCTGCCCGTTCCCGCATTTTCTCTGCGTATCAAATCAAGAACAATGCCTTCCCGCAATCCGCGATCGGCAATCGTGACTTCTCCGATCGGCCACATTTCGCAAATGCCCTGCAAAATCGCGCATCCCGGCAAAGACAAATCCGCCCGTTGCGGACCGATGCACGGATGCGCCTCTTTTTCGGCATAAGGCAGTTTTTCCAGCTTTCTTTTTGCCCGCCCCAAGTCTTCATAACTTAACGCCAGACCGTCGACGACAGCGCGGTTATAAACGGGCAACCCCAAATGAAAAGCGCCGATCGTCGTTACCGTGCCCGACATAGCAATCATTTGAACGTCGCCCTGTTCAATGACTTTCAAAATCCCGAAGCGGTCTTCAAACGGCTGCAGATAAGACAAAACTTTTTTTACGACCGCTCTGTAAGCCGCCGATGACAATCCTTTGCCGGTAAAGGCCTCCGACACGGTGATGACGCCTAAAGGAAAAGACAGCACGCCTTCAATGCCGGCCTGATTGTTTTCGTCTATTTTTGCCCAGGAAACCTCGGTCGATCCGCCGCCGATATCAAACACCAGCGCATGACGGATATTGCGGTTAATCAGCGGAACACACCCGGCGACGCCCAAACGGCATTCTTCTTCAAAAGAAATAATTTCCAGGTTCAACCCCGTTTCCTTTTTGACCCGCGCGATAAATTCCGCCCCGTTTTTAGCCCTGCGGCAAGCTTCCGTCGCGACAAATCGCGCCTTGACCATTTTGTATTTTTCCAGTTTTTTAACGCATAATTTCAACGCGAAAATCGTTCTTTTAATCGCGCGTTCGGACAAAATGCCGTTGCTGATCAATCCTTCGCCCAGCCGCGTAATTCTGGAAAACGTTTCCTTAACCGCGAATCCCGTCGGGGTCGGCGTGGCAATCAACAGCCGGCAGTTCGTCGTTCCCAGATCAATCGCGGCGAAAACGGGAACGGACGACTTGTCTTTAAAGGCAGAAAAGCGACGCTTTCTGTACAGTTTTCCGGCTTTTGTATTCACGATCCGCTCCGATTAAGAAAAACACAACTTACTATAGTGGATTTCCCTATAGGACGTACAGCTTTTTTTAAAAAAAGCTGTACGGGTCAATATCCGTCTGCACCCGGACCGAAGACGGCAAAGACAGCCGGGAAAGCCAACTTTGCAAAACGTTCTGGATTTTAATCCGCCGCCCCGTTTGCAGCAGCAGGCGGTATCGGTATTTTCCGCGCAGCAAAGACAGCGGCGCCGGCGTCGGCCCCAGTACGCGCACGCCGTCGCCCTGCGGCGCGCATCTGCCCAGCAGAACGGCGGCTTTCTGCGCATATTCCTGCGACGGACTGCTGACAATTATACCGGCCAGGCGACCGAACGGAGGCATTTTCAATAATTCGCGCGACTGAATTTCAGCTTCCAGAAAATCATCGGCGTTTCCCGTTTTCAACGCCTGCATAATTTGATTTTCGGGATCAAAAGTCTGCAAAAACACCTGCCCGTTTTTATCCGCGCGTCCGGCTCGCCCCGACACCTGATGCAACATCTGAAACGTTCTTTCCCCCGCCCTTAAATCTCCGCCGGCCAGCCCCAGATCCGCATCGACGACGCCGACCAAAGTCAAATCCGGGAAATGGTGCCCTTTTGTCAAAATCTGCGTTCCGATAATGACGTCGACTTCATGATCATGGATTTGACGCATCAGTTCCGCCATTTGTGCCGCCGTCGCATTTAAATCGCCGGAAACGACCAACTGCCGCGCCTGTGGGAAACGGACGGCCGTTTCTTCGCTGATCCGTTCCACGCCCGGCCCGCACGAGGCCAGCTCTTCTTCTTCGCCGCAAACGGGACAAGCCTGCGGCACGGGAATATGGTAACCGCAGTGGTGACATTCCAGACGCCGGCCGTTTCTGTGTTCAACCAGCCATGCCGAACAGTTCGGACATTGAAAACGATGTCCGCACTTGCGGCATAAAACCAGCGGAGCGTACCCCCGCCTGTTCAAAAACAAAAGCGCCTGTTCGCCGCGTTCCAAAGTCCGCCCGATTTCATTGAGCAAAACAGGCGATAAAAAACTTTTAAGTTCCGCTTTGTTTTCCGGGGGAAAAAGGCGCATATCGATCAAATCGATCCGCGGCATGACAGCCGCCCCGAAGCGATCAGGCAGAACGACTTCTTTGTATTTTCCGGCCCTTACGTTGATTCTGGTTTCCAAAGACGGCGTTGCCGACGACAGCACAATCGGTATGTTTTCGATCTTTGCGCGGACAACGGCCATGTCGCGAGCCTGATAAATCACGCCGTCCTCCTGTTTATAAGACGCGTCGTGTTCTTCATCAACGATGATCGCGCCCAGTTCGGAAAAAGGCAGGAACAAAGCGGAACGCGCGCCGGCCAAAACACGGACTTCGCCGTTTAAAACGGCCTTCCACGTTTCACGGCGCACTCTAGCGGACAGATCCGAATGCCATAAAGCCGGCAATACTCCGAACCGACGTTTAAAACGTTCCAGCCACTGCCCCGTCAATCCGATTTCCGGCAGCAAAACCAAAGCCTGCTTCCCCTGCTTTAACGCCGCGGCAATCATATCAAAGTAGACTTCCGTTTTTCCGGATCCCGTCACGCCGTTTAAAACCGTTACGGAAAACCCTTTTCCGACCGAATCGGACAATACTTCGGCCGCGTCGGCCTGCCGGCCGGACAGATTTACCCCCGCGCCGTCAGTCCGGGGTATATCAAAAGACACCGGTTTTATTTTTTCGCGCCGCAGCATTCCCGCGTCGGCCAGCCCTTTAACAACAGACGGCGACACGCCGGCCAGTCTGGCAATTTCGGCCGCGCGCGGCATATCCGTTACGGCGTCCAGCACTTTCCGCCGCGCGGCCGTCAAACGAATTTTTTCAGCCGTGTCCGCGGCAACATATCCGTCCGTTTCCCCGATTCCCTGAAAAACGTCGTCGATACTCATCGCCATTTTCAGCACTGCACCCGGCGCCGAAAGCGTATATCCGGCCACCCAGTCGATCAATTTCCGGTTTGAAGGGCTTAAAACCGGCAGATCGCAGACGCCGCGGATATCTTTTAACTTTGACTCTTCTATTTTTGATTCCGCCGCCGATTCCCAAACGACTCCGGTCATTGCACGCGCACCAAACGGAACGCGGACAAAGCTGCCGGGCGGTGCGGAAATATTTTCGGGACAGGCATAATCAAACGCGCCGGCCAAAGGCAGCGGCAGCAAAACCTGCAAACGTTTTTTATTTGATTGATTCTTGTCCGACATTTCCTTACACTCAATGCTTAGTTTCAATCTACTAACTTTAGGGTGAGATACTCAAATGAAATTTTTTATTGATACAGCCGATTTAAACGAAATCAAAGAATTGGCGACGACCGGCATGGTTGACGGCGTTACGACAAATCCGTCTTTGGCCGCCAAACAGGGCATGGATTTCAAAGAACTGATCGCGGAAGTCTGCAAAGTCGTTCCCGGTCCCGTTTCCGCGGAAGTCACGGCGCTGGATTACGACACGATGATGAAAGAAGCCGAAGTGTTGCGCAAAATCGCGCGCAACGTCACGATCAAAGTCCCCCTGACACAGGACGGGTTGAAGGTCTGCCGCGCTTTGTCCGCCGAAGGCACGATGGTCAACGTGACGCTGTGCTTTACCTGCGGTCAGGCGATTCTGGCTGCCAAAGCCGGTGCGACGTTCGTTTCTCCGTTCGTCGGCCGTTTGGACGATCTGGGCGTTAACGGTATGCAGTTGATTGAAGATATCCGCATGGTTTATGACAACTATGACAACTTCAAAACGCAGATTCTGGTCGCTTCCGTGCGCAGCCCGGAACATGTCATTAACGCCGGCAAGATCGGCGCGGACGTGATTACGGCTCCTCCGAAAGTCATTCGTCAGCTTTATCATCATCCGTTGACGGATTCCGGTCTGAAGACTTTCGCCGAAGACTGGGCAAAAACGGGGCAGTCGATCCTGTAATCGGTCACGCTTTTTTAAAGTTTGACGGCTATAATCCGGAGAAGAAATTCTCCGGATTTTTTCATATCCAAAGGTTTAAGATGAATCGACACGGCCTGACAAACATCAGATTAAAAGAAATTTCTGGCAATGATCTTGATATTTTCCAATTAAGCTTTAAAGGCACTTATTTAAGCGACAGGTTTGACCTGTTTAAACGATACCTCAAAGAACATACGGAAAAAAACAGATATGTTCTGCTTGCTTACAACGATGAAAAAATTGTCGGGTATGTGACATTGAAATACATTTCCGGCTATAAAAATTTTGCGCGAAACAATATTCCGGAAATTGTCGATTTCAATGTCGTTCCCCGTTTCAGAAATCAGGGGATCGGTCGAAAATTATTAAAACGCATTGAATCCGTAGCCAAAAAATCGGGGTATGCACAAATCGGCATCGGTGTGGGATTGTCCGAAGATTACGGAGCGGCACAAAGATTATATGTCAAAATGAACTATATTCCGGACGCAACGGGACTGCATTATGACGCAAAGCCCGTTCAAAAAGGAACAACTGTTCGTGTAGACGACAGTCTGGCCGTTTATCTGATAAAAAATTTATAATTCCGGAGAATGCTTATGGCGCATCTATACGAACCTCAAAACGTTGTTATCAACTATGCCGCCGACGGGCGGCTGAAAACGGCAATCGAAGAATGGCAGCGCTGGTTGAAAACCGAAAAGCGCTGTTCGGGACATACGGCGGCGGCATACGGCCGCGATCTGGCTTCTTTTCTGAATTTTTTAAACGATTACACGGCGCAGACGCCGTCTTTTGACATTCTGGGAAAAATGGAAGTCACCGATTTCCGCGCTTATCTGGCTGCCAGAACGCAGGAAGGAATCGGCCGGACGTCTTTGGCGCGCAACATGTCGACTCTGCGCAACTTTTTTAAGTTTTTAGAACGCAACGCCCTGCTGTCCAATCCGGCAATCAACGTTATCCATTCGCCTTCGGTTCCCAAAGCTTTGCCTAAACCGCTGACAAGAGAACAGGCGTTTAACGTCATCAAAACGGCCGGAGAACTGCAGGAAGACCCGTGGCTGAAAAAACGGGACATGGCTTTTGTCACGCTGTTGTACGGTTGCGGTCTGCGTATCGGGGAAGCGTTGTCTTTGGACGTCAAAGACCGCCCCAGATCGGACGTCATCACCATTTTGGGCAAAGGAAAAAAAGAACGGGTCGTGCCTGTCCTGCCGATCGTGCGGGAAATGATAGACGCTTATTTAAAAGCGCGTCCGGACGGTGCGCCGGACAATTCTCCTTTGTTCATCGGTGCGCGCGGCGAACGGGTCAACCCCGGCGTTATGCAGCGACAAATGCGCAAAATCCGTGATATGCTGGGCTTGCCCGAAACGGCAACGCCGCACGCCTTGCGCCACAGCTTTGCCACGCACTTGTTGTGCGAAGGCGGAGATTTGCGTACAATTCAAGAATTGCTCGGACACGCTTCGTTATCAACGACACAACGTTATACGGGACTGGATGCCGACAGAATGATGGAAGTTTACACCCACGCCCACCCGCGAGCCAAAAAATAGGACAAACCGGATATGCATTTTTTCTTTATTATTCTGATCTTGTTTCCTGTGGTGCTCATCGCCTTTACTTACGGCATTACGTTTCTGTGTAAAAAAGAGGAAGATCGCCGAAAAGCTTTTTCCCGCATCAAATATGTCATGGCGGCTCTTCTTATCGTTGAGGGGTGGTTTTATTTTTTTGAAGACAAAGAAGTGCTTTTGGATTGCCGGAAAGACACTTTGCTTTGTTCTTACGCCAGATCGACCATTGCCGACACCGATTTGCGATTTGTTGAAACATACGATCTCAAAGATGTTGATTATGCCAAAGTCCGAGAAGTCAAACGTCACAGACGTTATTCGTCTTATTATGTTTATCAGATCGTTTTTCATTCCAAAGATCAGGAACAGGTTTTTCCTTACGATTTTACGTTCAAAGAAGATGCTGACGATGAAATCAAAAAGATCAACCGCTTTTTAGAAACGGATCAAAAACGTTATGTTTATCATTCCGGATCAAAAGAACTAAACGCGTTTGATAATGGAATAATGTATTCTTTTTATATGATGCTGGCTTTCTTTTTGCTTCAGTTGTTATATGAATGGAGAACCAAAAAAGACTGATATGTTGTACCTTTTTATCATTATTTACCTTATCGCCTTTTATTTGGAAGGTAACAAATTGAATACGGCAGATAAATTCAAAACACTCGGCATTGCCGGCGTTCTGCAAAGGCCAATGCGCAAAATCACAGAGATGATGAAACTACTCGAAACCGAAACACCGCACGCCCATACGCAAAGTCAAAATAAAACAGGATACACATCATGAGCACTGTTTCTTTTTTTACCATGGTGGCTCCCGGTTTTTTTTGCGCACTTTTGTATTTTATTTATAACTCAAAAGAAAATCGAAAAGCCGTTATTAACCTCTTAAAAAAGCTTTTGACCGGTTGCTGTGTTTTCTTCGCACTTGAAAGTTTTTTTTTCGATAAAACAATGGTTTTTGAATGCTCCCGCTCGGAACAAATTTGCCGCTATTTACATTCAACCATCGCTCGGCCTCAAATACGGTTGGCGCAGACCTACGACATTATCGCGCCCTTTAAAAACATAGAAATCTTAAAAAAAAGCTCTTACAAAAGTACTTCCTACCAGATCGTCATCAATTTTGAAAAAAATCAAATAACCTTTCCAAAAAGCTTTTCAATATATCGACCAGCACAGATCGAAAAGCAAAAACTACAAGCTTTTTTCAACGGGGAAAAAAACAAATACGTATACATAAAAGGTTCCCCCGCAATCAGTGAATGGGAAAAAGGAATGCTTTACGGTTTTTATTTTAACTTGTTGATTCTGATCGTTTGGATAATCAAAGATTTACGGATTATTTAAATTTATGCGATCCAAGCGGGGAACATCGCCTTTAAAGACGTATAAATGAACTCGATTCCCAATGCGGACAGGATCATACCGCAAATACGTCCGATGATATTCAACCCCGTCTGCCCCAAGACAAGTGCCAATTTATCGGCGACTCTCAGACAGATCCAAGAAACTAAAGCGACCGTCACGCCGGCGCAACACACCGAAAGCATATGCGCCCAAGACTGATCCGTTTGCGTTGCGATCACGATGGCGGAAATGCCTCCGGGTCCGGAGATCACCGGCAAAGCGATCGGCATCACCCCGATGGCGTCACGGCTTTCGGCTTCGGCCTGTTCTTCTTTGGTATGGCGTTTTTCGGAAGCCTTCATCATGCCGAACGCGATGGAAATCAACAGGATTCCTCCGGCGATACGGAAAGAATTCAGACTGACGCCGAAAATATCCAGAATAGCGCTGCCGAAGAACGCCGAAGACAACAACACGCAAGCAACCGTTATTCCCGCTTGACGGGCGATTCCCTCTTTTTCGCGCGTTCCCATGCCGTCCGTCAAATTCACAAAGACGGGAATCGCGGATTGCGGGGCGCAAACGGCCAGCATTGCCAGGGAAAAATGCAAATAATCAAGGAACCAAGCCAACATTTATAATCTCGTCAAACAGTTAGATTGTTGTTTTATTATTATCATCTTTCGAAAGAATAAGAAAGCTGATAAAATCAAATCAATGTTTTTTTTAGGAAAGGGTTAATTTGATGGAATTAATGGAAGGATTATTGACACGGCGCAATGTGCGTCAATACACAAATCAAAAAGTATCTCCGGCAGACATCACCGATATCGTCAAAGCGGCCATGTTCGCGCCAAGCGCCCGCAATCAGCAGGTATGGGAATTTGTCGTCATTACCGATTCTGATAAGCTGGCAGCATTCAGCGCGGGATTGCCGACAGCGCCGATGGCAAAGACGGCCGCTTTTGCGGTTGCGGTTTGCGCCGATTTGGACAGAGCGGCGTCTCCCGAATATTGGGAACAAGACTGCGCTGCCGCCATGCAAAACATGTTGCTTGCCTGCCACGCCAAAGGGATCGGATCCGTTTGGGTCGGTATGCACCCCCATGAAGAACGTGAAAACGTTGTCAAAAAAGTCTGCCATATTCCCGAAAACATAAAAGTTCATTCTTTGATGATCGCGGGATATCCGGAAAAACCGGCGCAAGAGGCGCAAAGATTTCACGAAGAATACATTCATCAAAACGAATGGAAAGATTAAAGCCGTCATATAATTTTTTATTGACATCTGCTTTCAGGCTTGCCACTTTTTCAAAAGAAAAGGGCAAGCCTTTTTTATAAAAAAGCTTTTAGGACATAACATAATGAATTTTCTTTATTTTTCTCCGAACTTTCCGACTTACGGGTGGAAATTCTGCCGCTATTTAAAGGAAAACGGCGTTAATGTTTTGGGAATCGGCGATGCCGATTACGATTCCTTGGAACCGGGATTGAAAGACGCTCTGACCGAATACTACCGTGTTGACAATTTGCAGGACTATGATCAGGTCTATCGCGCAACGGCGTGTCTGATCCATCATCACGGCAAAATCGACAGGATTCAATCCAACAACGAATTCTGGCTGATTACCGAAGCAAAGCTGAGAACGGATTTCAATATTGAAGGGGTTAAATATCCCGAAATCATGGATCACAAACAAAAATCCAAAATGAAAGCTTTTTTCAAAAAAGCCGGTGTCGACTGTGCCGATTACTGCTTACCCAACAACTTTGCGGACGGAAAAGCTTTTACGGACAAGCACGGCTTTCCCGTCGTTGTCAAACCGGACGACGGCGTCGGGGCGTGCGACACATACACACTGCGCACGGAATCAGAAATGGCAGACTTTTTCGCGCAGAAACCGGACGTGCCTTATATCATGGAAACCTTTATCGACGGTCATGTCGAAACGTTTGACGGCCTGACAAACCGCGACGGCGAAATCGTTTTCTGCGCCAGCCAGGTTTATCATCAGTCACTGATGGACACGGTTGTCAACGACGACTGCATTATGTACCATTCCGAAAAAAACATGGCCGAAGACATTCGCAAAGCCGGCACGGCAATCGTAAAGGCTTATGGTATTAAGGACACGTTTTTCCACTTTGAATTTTTCCGCACGACGGATAAAAAGACGGGCAAGACAAAAGTCATGGCTTTGGAAGTCAACATGCGTCCGCCCGGCGGCATGATCACGGAAATTTACGAAGCTTCTCATGACGTAAACATATACAAAGCTTGGGCGGACACGCTGATCAAAGGCAAACCGGAAGGCGACATGACGCAGAAACGGTACGCCGCCTATGCCAGCCGCAAATTCCGTTTTAATTACCTGTACACGCACGAAGCCATTTTGGCCAAATACGGTTCCCACATTATGGAACACATGCCGATCGAAGGCATTACCGCGCGCGCAATGGGCGATTACGTTTACCTGATTTACGCCGATACGCTGGAAGAAATCAATGAAATCATTGACGCGGTTAACGAACGTGTCTGACAGGGAATAAGATAATGAAAGAAGAATATTTTAAGGAATACTCTTCCTGTTTAAACAGAGACATGGAATTCAAAGTTTACGGCCATACGGGCAAACCCGTATTGGTTTTTCCGCCCGGCTGCGGCCGTTTTTGGCATTATGAACATCACGGTATGGTTAACATCTGCGCGCCGTACATTGATGCAGGGCGCATTCAGCTGTTCTGCATTGACGGCATTGACTGGGAAAGCTGGGAAAACAAAGGCGGCAATCCCTATGATAATATGCAAATGCAGGAAAAATATTTTAACTATACGACGGAAGAATTCATTCCGCGCATTAAAGAAATCAGCCGCGCCGCCAACGGCGGGAACGAAATCGGCATTATGGCGACGGGATGTTCCATGGGCGCGACACACAGCGCGAACACGTTTTTCCGCCGGCCGGACTTGATTGATTCCGTTATCGCCCTCAGCGGATTATATTCGTCAAAATATTTTCTGGGCGATTACATGGACGATACGGTTTACAGAAACTGCCCGCTGTATTTCCTGCCGAACGTAACGGACGAAGCATACTTAAACCAGATGCGCCGCGCCCGGCTGGCTTTCTGCGTCGGCCAGGGCGCATGGGAAGATCCCATGGTCGAAGATACCCTGCGTTTAAAACAAATTCTGGAACAAAAACACATTCCCGCCTTTGTCGATATCTGGGGCAAAGACGTCAACCATGACTGGGACTGGTGGTACGTGCAGATGCCTTACTTTCTGGACAAGGTACTGGCTTGAAAAAAACAAGAGAAACCCTGTTTCAAACAGGGTTTTTTCATAAAAAGCTCTTTTTCGTTTTGGTAAAAAAACAATCTCTTGTATAATAGCCGAAATTATTTTTCAGAGGTCGAAATGATAACGGAATTTCTTAAACCGAAAACGATAATCGAAGCCGTCCAGTTAAAACAGGCAACGCCTGACGCCGTTTATATGGCGGGCGGTTCTTGGATCAATTCGTCCAGATCCGCCATGAATCCCGAAACGGTCATCAGTCTGAACGAATTGGATTTGAACTTTATCAAGCAGGATCAGGATACACTTCGCATCGGTGCAATGACAACACTGCAAGATATTTTAGACAATGATCTGATTCCTGATTATATCAAGGACAATCTTAAATTATTCCGCAATCGCAATATCCGCAATCAGGGCACTTTGGCCGGCGCGATTGCGACCAAGAATCCGGCTTTTTCGATTTTAACGGTTTTGATCGCCGCGGGAGCCCGACTGGAAACACCGACAGAAGAAATCAGTGTCGAAAAATACGTCACTTCGGATTGTTCCGCGTTGATTTTGGCGGTTCGCATACCGTTATTACTAATTGCTCAGTTAATGA
>ERZ779737.1631-NODE-1631-length-16789-cov-3.558026_pt1 | contig 16789 bp, 6 predicted proteins | sample MGYA00511889_ERZ779737 | MGnify/ENA primary metagenome ERZ779737 (study PRJEB29588, sample SAMEA2163575) | human gut metagenome | biome: human gut; feature: human-associated habitat; material: faeces | place: Denmark | collected 2008/2010 ...
TACTTCATAAAAGACACCCCAAAAGTTTTGTGTCTAACTTTTGGGGTGCAGTACAAAATGTACTTGAGACAGCCTCCAAATCAACCACATTGAACAATTAAAATTATATCAATTCTTACGAGAATACATTGTAAAAACCAACTTACCACCATTCATAATCTCCTGATAAGTAATATAAGGGCGATTTAGCAACTTCCCATTCAAGTACACCTCTTTTACAAAAAAACAATCATTAGAACGCTTTTTAATTATTATTTCAAGACGTCTGTCACCATCCAACTTTAATATGGCCCTATCAATTTGCGGAGCACCTATTACAAATTGGCAACTTACAGGATCTACAGGATAAAATCCTAAAGCAGAAAACAAATACCATGCAGACATTTGGCCACAATCATCATTTCCTTTTAAACCATCAGGTGCATTTTTGTAGAAGTCATTTACCAATTTATGTATTATCATATCTGTTTTATAACTCTTATCTGTAAATTTATACAAATACGGGACATGATGGCAAGGCTCATTCCCATGCCAATATTGACCTAAAGTTCCAATTATCTTCCAAACTAAAGTTTTCACTTCAGGACCATTCGGTGCATAAAACATTGAATCTAGCTTATTAGCTAAAGAGTCTTTTCCACCCATTAAGTCAATCATACCTGGAATGTCATGTAGCACATGAAACAAATAGTGCCATGAATTCCCTTCTGTATAAGATGAATGCGGTAACCACTCCCCAACTACTTCTGCAGGATTCTCATTTTTAAATACTCCTTTAGAATCACGTCCACACATAAATCCAGTTTGTTTATTATATACATTTCGGTAATAACCGGATCGGTTAAACATATATTCCGCTATAGAGTCCTTACCCAATTGCTGAGCCAAAACACCCGCACAATAATCATCATAAATACTTTCCAATAATCTAGATACTGTCTCACGCCCATCATCATACGAATTAATTTTCACATCATAAGGAATATAACCATACTTACTAATAAGCTCTACATGATTCCTATAATGAGGCTTAGTTGCAGATGACAATACTGCTTCATAATAATCATCCATATCATACAAATCTGACAATAACCCTTTCATATAAGCCTCCACAATCACAGGAATTGAATGATTTCCCACCATTGTATTGGTCTCACGTCCCCATAAAGCCCATCGAGGAAGATATTTATTAGATTCAGCCTCATTTTTTATATCAGTAGGTTTATGCAAATATCCCTCAAAGATTGAATTAATAAAACTTCCTACACTATCAGGAATTAAAATCGTATACATTGGATGAACAGCTCGAAAAGTATCCCAAAAAGAAAATGTAGAATAAAACCGTCCACCAACAGAGTGATATATAGAATCATTCTCTGCTCTATATCTTCCATCTACATCGGCAATGTTGTTTGGTTGCAAAAATAAATGGTATAATGACGTATAAAAAACAGTCATCATTTCAGAATCTGTCTTGATATCAATTTTTGACAACAACTTATTCCACATTGCTTGAGCTTCACTTCTTATCTTTGCAAATGAATTCCATTCAGGAATTTCGTGTTCCAAATTCTTCTTAGCACCAGCAATCCCAGTAGTAGACAAAGCAACCTTTGCCTGTAATATACAATCCTCGCCTAATTCAAAAGATAAAACATATCGTCGTGCCCGCTCTCCTTTCACAGCCTTTAAAATCTTTTTCTGAACAATTTTTTTATTAAACTTAATTACATAATATACCTTTCGTATTGTCCAATCTTTTACAAGTCTATATCCAGATAAAGTATAGTCATCTTCAAAAGCTTCTGAAGAATCCAATATATGCGTATTTAACGCAGAAATATTCCAATTTACACCATATTGTAAATCTATCAATAAATTCGCATTTTGCGAACTATAACAATATTGATGATATGCAACATGTGGTGAAGCAGTTAAACTAACTTTTACTCCATTACGAAGTAGATTCACTGAATAAAAACCAGGAGATGCTTGCTCAGAATCTTTATCATAATCCGAATAATAAGAACTAGGAGTATTCTCATCACCTACAATATCACGAGAATAAGGCATCATAAGAATATCCGACATACTAGGACACCCTACACCATTTAGATGCGTTTGTGTAAAACCTTTTAATAAGGAGTCCGTATACTGATAACCTGTTATATGATCCATTTCATACCCTTCATAATAAGCAGTATGCGATTCCGGCCCGGGCTGTACCATAGCAAAAGGTACAGTAGCACCGGGAAAACAATGCCCTTCATGCAATGTCCCGATAAAAGGATTAACAAATTGTGTATAATCAACTATCTCCTGTAACTTTTGTTTGCAACCACACAACAAAGCAAAAAGAATACAAATACTATACCTCAGTATCATACCTCTTTTTACATGCAATAATGTAACCATACCTTCAAATTAGTAAACATTTATTTACCCTAATATTATAACTACTACAATAAAAGTTTCAATGTCTCTATAGCATGATGCCCAAGCTCTAAACGTAATTCATGACCAGATATAGGTAACATCTCCTTATCTTGTTCAATTAAGTTTGTACGAACTACTCCTTTTATTTCCTGAGGAAAAGCTAAAATTATATCTTTATCCTTACCTTCCATCTCCACAAGACGAATAATCATATTATTGTCTTTATCCGATTTTTTAATTACAGAAACTCCTACAAATGGATCAGAAACATTCATAAAGCTGTAATTGTCTGGCAGTTTACCGGAATTATTTGTTTTTTCCTTAACAAATAACGGATGATTTTCTCCAACTCCAAAACAATATCCGTTCTTCCAGCCTTCTGAATGAGAAGACAGTGAGAAATGAAACTTATGAGTACCCTTCTGCGCATACCAGTTACCTTCACCATGACAACTCTTATGGGAAGAAAGCAAAACACCCTGCAGTATTGGATAAGAAGCCATTTCGCGAGAAGGATCCAACCAATCGGCCACAGCTACACAAGATGACATCGTAACCCCCATACCGTTACCATTTGCCGAGATAAAATTCAGAATTTCACGAGGATGCGTATCCTTTGGATGATGTACATAAGTGCCTCCCCACGCCCAGCCACCTGGCTGAATTCCCAGCTCATCCTTACCTACTTGAGCTACTCCCATAGGAACTTCATAATGAATTTGAGACTCTTGCATCATATTCATAGGGAAAGCAATACGATATTGTCTGTTATGCTCGCCATCAAAATCCTCCAGGACGATATCAAAATCTATCTTTTTATCGTTATGATGGAATGTAACAGTCTGCACAATCTTTGCATGCTTGGTAGGCTGTTCATTGACAAAACGAGTCAATACATTACCATTCTCTGTCACTTTCCAGTTTGCAGCCATTGAGCTCAACGGAATTATATCTCCTGGAGTAACATCCTGAATCCGGGTAAACTCACCGGCACCATTACCAATATATCCCAGTTCAACAATATCACCACAAGCAAACTTCGAAGTATGAATAACCTCTTTCCCTAACTCCTTATCGTATAAGGAAACAATTCCGCCATTTCCCAAAACTGCTTTATAGTACTTATTCTCGAGTGTATTGTCACTCAGTTGAACATTAGAATTATCCCACTTGCTATTCTTTCCTTCTTTGATTTGATAGCTACTGAAACCCATTGCCGGAATATTTTCAGCACGGAATGTCAGGATATAACCTTTATCTGATTTAACAACCTGTGAAGGAACTTCCTTACCCGTATGGTCCAGAACCAAAGCACGCGAAGCAGATATATTTACGTTAACCGTTTTACTACGACCCCAAGTCAAATCATTGAAAACAACATAGTTACCTTCTTTAGTATCAATATCTGAAACTATTTTATCCAAAGACTGTTCCAGTGCATTCTTACCCAAATTGCGGCTTACACGCAAACTATCTTCAAAGATAGCGTCAGTTATATCTCCGTTCTTTCCTCCCAATCCATGATCCGGATAAATCGAGGCCATCCATGCACGGTTAAACATTTCGTGCGGATACTGGTCAAGCTGATTGTCTTTCCATAACGAGAAAGTTGTAAATGACTCTGCCGCAGGCAATAAAACGGAAGCCTCCCGCTTATATCGGGTAGCCTCATAATGTGCAGGGCCATGTATATACAACCACAAGTTAGGACGTTCACCTTCAATTTTTCTGAAAGAAGTGTTTGCTCCCCTCACTGCATTAAAGTACTCTTCAGAAGTCGAAACCTTCAAACGAGGTATCTCCCAGCCAGCAGTTTCAGCAATCTTATTCCATTCGTCTACTATCGGCTGAAAGTCTACAGGCTTGGTAGCATCACAACTCATCAGAATGGCATAATGTGGCGGGATATTATGCTTCTTATAATAATCTCCCCACAACTGTGTGCGATGACGCAATTTATGCATAGCACTGACAGCGTCTTCATCAAAAAATTTCCATATCATAGAGGCCCATCCATAATTACCGGGACTAAACGTCAAAATCTTTGATCCGTCGGGAGCATACCAGTCGTATAGTCCTTCGGCCATACGGCTGATAAACAGGTTTTCAATACCACTCTTCGCCAATATCTGAGGCATCTGCCAGGTTCTACCTGGAACATCAATATTATTAGCTACCTTATCATCAGCTCCTGGAAAGTTCTCTAAAACCCATTTCCGGCCATAATAAGCCTGACGTACCAATTGTTCGCCACTAGACAAGCCTTCATATGGCTGATTATAAGTAGCTCCCCAGGTAAACCTACCTTTTCTATATAAATCAGCGATTTCCTCTTTTCGTTCAGGATGCTCCCCCAAAAATTCCATTAGATTAAGAGTCTGCTCCATTTCAAATTTGAACGAAGGATTTTTCTCCATCATCTCTAAAGCAGGCAATATGATATTTTCAATTCGGTCCTTCCTACAATAATCAGGTGTATCCATCCAGGCTATATCCTGATGAGATGACTGAATAATATGAATGGTTCCATTCTTAAAGTAACCCCAGTCGGCCGGAATATATGGAATTAAGGTTCTATCTAAAATCTGTTCTTTACCATCTTTCAATACCAGTCCTGTTTCGTCACCAATCATAGGCAGCCATACCAAAATACTATCTGGACGATCAGTCTTCATTATATCAGCAGACTTACCATTCACATATATTTTAGCCTTTCCCTTGATTGGTTCATCAAGTTTAATATATGATAATATATGATAGCCTGATTCCTGTTTAAATTTTACAGGAGAAACTAGACTAATTCTTATAGCATACACCATACTAAAAGACCCTAAAAACAATACCAAACTCAATAATATTTTTATCATCATAATCGGCACAAATTTTATAAATGAAAATAAAATATCACTCCCAGATAAGACTCAAATCAGCTTTAAGACATCTAAAAGATGTCTTAAAGCTGATAATCACAATCCAACTATGAGCTCTATACATCTAATTTTATAAAATCAGATACTATAACTATATATTTTAGTTGTTATCCATTCCCAAAGCTGTTTGAGCCGCATCAAATAAAGCATTATCAGTAATGACTCGTTCACCACTAAGTATTTCCTTAATAGACTTCACACTCCCATCTGATAAAATCAACTTTAGTTCTAAAACTCTTACAACACCATCTTGCTCAAGATTAGCTGATTTAGGTAATTCATCTGCAGGAACATACAACATTATACCATCGGCAGACATTACTTCCTTACCCATCATCTTATAATTGTTTTTCTTTCCCAATAATACACCATCAGACTGTAAATCTCCAAGTAATGAAAGTTTTCCGTTATTACGTACATAAATTTTAAAATTCTTATATTCAGGCATTATCTCACGATCGTCTCCAACTACCACCACACCTTTTACTCTAATCGTTTCTGGTAAAACACAACCAACCCAAACATCTTTAGGACTCTTTTTATTACCCTGCCCATAAGGAAGGCTAACCCATTGGGAACCAATATCATCATACCCATCAAAGGCTTTAGAAGCATTCCATTCCTCTCCATAAATTGAACTTGATACAGCACGAGGAGCTTTTACAAAAACTGATTTTGTACATATTTTATTTCCTTTTGCATCAAAAAGCGCAATTTTCATAAATGTATCTTTTGTTAAAATAAACTCACCTGTATACAAAGTTGAATTTTCAGAAGGCTCTGAATGACCAATTGTATAACGGATAGTACTACCCTTTACCGGAGTAAGAATTCTTACTTTTATACTACCATCAGCTTCAACAAAACTACTAAAATTAACTTTCTCTAACTCAACATAAATTGGAATCTCTGACATTTGTACATAAGCAGCATTAGAATAAGCTCCACGCTGCCCCTCACGATCAACAGCACATACTTTATAATAATATCCTTTATTCAGTTCTGCAGTTTTATCATTAAACATCTGCCTTTCCAACTCCGAATACGAATATTTTCCTTTATAATTTAAAGTTTTCTTTGAAGGTTCTACTATCCCAATCTTGTTCGATTCTGATGGAATAAATTCTGAGGATTCTCCACGATAAATTTCATACAAATCCACATCAGACTCTATATTAGTATAGAAAAATAATGCCACATAATTTTCAGGAGCTAAAGGAGAAACATGAAGAGCATATAATCCCTCAACCTTATTAGGAATGGCATTCTTTACATTACTAGAAAGGGTCGTACAAGAAATCACATCAGAAACTCTACCTCTATTATTATATTTATCTATAGGACAAATTCTATAATAATATTGCTTAGCAGGCAAAAGATTATTGCTTGGCCACCCTGCATAATTCAAATGTGGACGGTCTAAATATTCTTTACTACAAGACGTTCCTATATAATTCAACGCTATAGGAGCACATTCAGGCAATTCACTACGATAAATTGCATAATGGCTGACATTTTCATCCTGTTCATTTTGCCATCTAAGTTCTATTTCCGCATCCGACAAAGCCGTAGCTATAATATCTGATACTTGACTCTTATTTTGCAGCTCATTTTTTACACGAATAGTACATATTCCATGCCCTGCAATCTGAAATAACACCTCATTTTTATTCAAAACTTGAAGTGACGAACGATTTTCCTCTATAAGATTAGTCATATATGCCTCATCTATTTTATCGAGAAAATCAAATTTAACTTTCACATCAGTTTGTTTTCCTGAAAGTTCAAAAAATCGAACAATATACCCTTCCCCATTAAATTCTGCAGGTTTCAAGGCGGAGCAAACTACATTATCATTGTCAACACTCAAAAAAGAATAACTTTGAGGTAATATTCCGTCATCATTCTTTGTGAGATAATACGAAAACAATGGATTAGATGTTTCCCAAGCAAAACGATAAGCTTTTCCAGCTTGCCAATTTCCTTCATGACTTCGCAAAGAGAACTCAAATCTTTTGGGACCAGGCTGATCAACCATCACATTTGTCTGAAAGAAATTATTCATCAAATACAGAAACATATTGCTATTCTCTGGTTTTATCACAGGATCCTTAGGCTTACGGCCATTAGAATTCCATAAACCTGGGCGAGGATGTCCATACTCAACCAAAGCAGCATCAATTGTAGAAATCGTTACACCCATATTATCATTAGAAGCATCAGCAAAATGCTGTATTGCGTAATATGCAGCCTCTGCAGACTCGAACTGCATGTTGGGATTTCCTGGTTCCATTACAGCTCCTGCCAGTTCATGATGATGTACATAATTTGGTATTTTTACTGGAATAGCACAGAATACTGCCTCCTTAAAATTACGCTCCCAGCTTCCCACTAAAGGTTCGTCATTGGACAATTTATTCAGACTAAGCGAAAAATCTATCTTTTTCGTATCATGATAAACATAAACTACAAGTTTTAAATTTTCTGCCAAATAAGCCTTCTGACAGATATGAATTTCATCTGCGACACTACCTTTATAACATTGAATATCCACAAAATCCGTTTTAAGATATTCTTTACGAAAATCATCATAATAAATATACTCGCCTAACGCATACGGTGACGATTGATCCAAAATCTCAGAAGAAAGTTCCTTATCATAAATACTGGATATAATATTTTTCTTTTCATCTAAAGTTATACGATAAAAAGAATTCTCAACCTCTTTGATAGAAGAAAGTTCTGCTTTCACTCTTTGAACTTTTGTACCTCTTTGAATTATAAAAGTCTTATACCCTAAACTTGGAATATTCTCCGCATAAAAAGCTAACATTCCATTATCCAACAATTGTACAGGAACAGTTTTTTTAGTAACAGGATCTAATAATTTAACATACTCTGGTTCAACAGGTAGTTCTGTAGGTTTAATCTGAACAATATCACTTCTATTCCAATTTAAAGGATTATATACAACTAATGAATTATTTTCTGTTTTAATTAATGAATTAAGCTGTGGCATAGTAACCCCCATAACAGAATCAGACAAAGCTTTCGCTTCATCTACCAATTGTCTATGTGTTTCCTTCTCTACTTCATAATAATGGTGATTACCTCCATGAATAGCTCCATTTGTATGCTCATGATACATTATCAGACCATTATAAGCCTGGAATATTTCTTCTGTAGGATAACGGAATTCCTTTGATAAAGCCATAGCAACAGAAGAAAACTTTTCAGAAGTGCTTACTTCTCCTGTTGTACGCCGTGCTAAAGAAAGTAATTCCGCATCAGTAGCATCCTGGTCGTCCCAACTATCTGGAGCATCTTTATCAGTCTCTATAATATTTGCTTTATTAGCCTGACTAGCCACATCATCAAAAAACGAGCTCAACACAGAACAAATGACTCTTGGATATGCATATTTCTTATTCCATTCTCTAATATTAACAGCATTTTCCATTGTAGGTAATGCAAAGTCATGACTATCATAAGCCAATATACAATCAAAAGCCCATTCAGGTTTATCATTACGAGTTATCAGTTTCTCCATATGGGCCTCGTCCCATTTCTGTAATTTATTTTCTGAATAATAGGAATCTGCTCTACATAATATCTTATTCTTACTGTCTCCATCTGGACTCAACCAATAGAAAACAGGCTCATCATACATATCCTGCAAGCAATTAGGTGCATTACTTCCATGCATAAGATACGGAACTTCAGCTTCTTTTGAAAATAAAGGCCAAGAACGTGTTATACCAGTTACATCATTAATTACAGCAACTTTCGCAGGAGCAATCCCCAAACGGTCTACAACATAACGGTTCGGAGTATAAAAACTTCTAGCAAGAACCTCATACCCTGCCATTTGAGATGAAATGGTATTATGAATAGCCCCAAGTTCTATCCGTCCTTCCTCAATTCTGCGCTTCAGTTCTTCGACCTCAGCAGAACTTCTTTTATTCATCCAACGTATAATTGGTTCACTTGACTCTACATTCCAACGAAATTTGGCATCATCTTCCCAATCATCTGTCTCTCGACAATATTGCAAAGCCAAATCAAGACCTCCCTCACGCACTCCTCGACGAATATTCTGATAATAAGTTTCAAAACCTAAGTCCTGATGTGATACAGCCGCATAATAAACCTTCCATTTTTTTTGAGGTTTCCACGTCTCCGTTTTAGAAAAAGCAACCTCACCATCCATCAGAAGATTAAATGTAACGTTTGTAACATCAGTAATATCGGGGACCAAAACATTATATATATGCTCTCCTTTTTTAACTAAATCAATTCTTTGAGAAAAGTTTTGATTATTAGGAAGTAGAATTCGAAGTTCACAATTCTGTGCATCTAACTCACTCATAATAGACAAACGAACCAATTGCTTTAGTTCCTCGCCAGCTGATACCCTCGGGTATAAAGGAGTTGGTCTTATAGAAGTAATTTTAATCGCCCAGGTCCCAATAGGAAACAGGATAAAAAATAACAAATAAATCAATAATTTTTTTTTCATGGTTAATAGTTTTTTCACGGTTAATAAATAGCCCTATTTCATTACATGAACTTTATTGAGAAAGTCTAAATCAGATTCCGAAAATCAATATGTGCATAAAAAGGGTTCCTTTTCTCTTATTCCTCCATATCCAAGACATCTTTAAATACATTACCATATAATGCCTCAAACAATTTCACCCCATTTTTATACACCACAAATGTTCGTTTATGCAGTTCTACATCATACACAGAACCTCTCCAACGAAAATCCTTCAACACAGAATAACCTAAATCCTCATGATAACAAGGATTTATACTTATCGAGTTTATATCAATATTCACTCCAAATGTTCCAAAAATAAGTGCTTCAGCAGCAGATCCTGCGGAAATTTGTAAAGGCATAGAAGAACGTTCTTGATGTGGTTTATCAGTTGACGGATTCTGAGTAAAATAAGGGAAATAATCAACATAGCGTGCATATCTCTTTAACACATCCCATCCAAGCTCCGAAAAGCCAATTTTATAAAGATTGCGTGCTATACGAGTAGGCATACCAGCATATTGTCCACCACCTCCCCAATCTCCATCTATTCTATCCCAATGAACAGAATCTGTTCTTGCTATTGAATAAAAACCAAATTTGCCAAGAAATACATTATCTTTAATATGCGAAATTAATCCACATCTTTGTTCGCCTGTAATATTAGGGCTAGCCAATAAGTCAAACAAATGATATGTATATACCTGCCCCCTTTTGCCATTCGGATACAAATTATCAAACCATTTCTTTTCTGAATTCCAACATTTTGACAGAAAAACCTTCTTCAATTGATCACGCCATTTAGTAAACGTTTTAGCATCATCACTCTTCTTCAACAAGATCGCCCACCGAACTAATTCATCATACAGATCAACAGTCAAACCATTGACAATTGGAACGACGTGATTATAACCATCCGTCCTAATCTCTATAATTTTCTCCGTTGAGTATCCCACATCTATCAGCCCATCCTTTCTAGTATAATTATTATGCAAATCATACGCCCACTCGCACATCCACTCATAAAAAGTTTTCCCTTCTGCATTTTCATTTAAGATTCCAATATCACCAGTATGATTTATATAAGCGTTCAACATTATTTGAATAGCGAAAGGCTCTTGAATATACAACATATTCACTACAGAACCATTCCATGGAATATACGTATATTTTCTCTGCCCAAGCCCTAAATTCAACCGTATTGTTTCTTTCAAACTTTCAGGTTCTAACATAGCTAAAACATCTGATGCATAAGAATTGTCCCAACTAATTGTATAAGGCCAAGTCCCAACCGTCCAAAAAGGACGAATAACATAATTTTCTCTATCCCAACGACACATTAACACACTTAATAACGATCGATAATACATTTCGTTTATTTGCTTGTTACTTGTTTCTACCTTAGGCATTTTCTGTGCGACCCAATCTATTTGTCGACCAATATCTTCCTGAGCTTTATCAAAACGTTTCTTAATATCACTTTGATAAATAGGACTATTTTTCTTCTGTAAATTAAAAGAGACAGAAAAATACATACACCTCGACTGTCTTGGTGCTATTTCTATCTCAAACCCTTCATCAGAAATAGTATTAATATCCGAAGCTAATGTTATCTCCATCATATCACTTGATACAATAAAAGGAGTATGCAAATTTATCCGAGCAGAACCTTCTTTCCCAGCACAAGGAAGTTCTTTTACCTCATGCACCGGCAATAAAGACAAACATAAAGGCAAAGTATCTCTATTGAAAATTTCATATTTCAACAAAACTTCATCCGCTACAGCTGAAACACAAGTAGCAGTCTTGATACTAAAGTTTATCCTTTTATCCTCAATATCTTTAAAAAATGTACCAGTTCGGGTATAAAGATTCGGTTTCCATTCTTCATCTTGGGTTACTAAAACTTTGGGAGCATAAGATCTGAAATTACAAGCCAATGGATCCCAGCCTGTATGTTGTGTTTCCCATTTATCCCACTGAACAGCCACATCATCACGAATCAAAAGATTTGTTGTCTTTTCTTTAAGATTAATATAGAAATTATAAAAAGGTAATTGTATGGGAAGAAACTCTACATTTGTAAAACCAGACATACTGAACTCACGCGGACAAACATAACCTCTTCCTGCAAACAAAAGTAATTGATCATCTTCAAACTCCATCTTCTCACGATTAAAAGACAGATAATCTCTGGTAAAAGAAACTTCTTGAGCTATACCTCTGAATCCACCCCAAAATAACAAAAGGAATATACAAGAAGACCTGATTATTTCACTAAAATACATACATTTATTCATAACTCACATTTATTCTAACAATTATCTATACAAATCTCCCAAACTATCTTAACTGATTTGGATAATATTTCATTCGCAATCGCCATAAAAGTTCATTCAAAGAAACCATTTTGACATTATCACTTAGTAATTTTTGAGTAACTAAAATAGGATTTACCCCTATCGCTTCTTTTGATGAAGACTTGCTTGTTTCAGAAAAATCAGACCAGGCATGCACTATTGTCCATGAGTACCGTTCCTTATTTGTAGCAAGCTTCTCATCCCTATTCACCAAAGAAGATATGTATTCCGGTGTTCCACAATTAGGCCTTTGATTACTAACCTCATTCCATAATGAGAAAGTTGCAGTTAAAACCGGAATTTGCACTCCTTCCCCATTCGAATACCAAAAAAGATTTTTGCCTAACTCATAAGGAGCATATTGAATTGCAATCATTCCAGTAATACCCGTCAGTTCTTCTGCATAAATTTGAAAAGCCTCTTGCGCTTCAGGACTGTCAACATCCTGACAAATTACTCCAAAAATCTTTACCCCTGTTTTTTGCAAAAAATAATTCAATCGTTTAGCAAACTCCCTCAACAATTCTTTTCTATTCTCTCTTTTAATTGCAAATAAATCTGGGTACTGATAGCCTCCACCATATTCTATATAACTTGCTTTTCCTTGCTTTTCTACGATTGCATTCCATGAAACTGGAGAAATAACCGCCAAATTAGCAGGACATAATGTCCAGTTTATACCTTCCGAAGTAGCTCGAGAATGACCTAAATAGTTTAGATTATCCACAAAACTTCCCATAGTCCACTGCATATTATCTCCATCACTCATCACAAATGAATGCACATAAGTTGTATCAGAAAAATTGATTTCCTCAGGAGCAATCTCTTTCACTTTCTTCAAAGGAATATTTGGAGCAGCTGCAGATATAAAAGGAAGATTAGTACACCAGTCTGACGCAGTATTAAAATGTCCCCATTCAGAGGCGAGTTTAGTAAATTCAAACTCATCTCCGCATCCCCACCCCAATATAGGAGATAATGGCTTTACCCATGCCAATATATCATCAATTACCTCTTTCTCATCGGCATACAACATCAAGCCATGAGCAATAGCGTAATCTCGCATATTAGAAACCGAAGGATGGATACTTAGAGCAGAAGAATTATTCAGTTTTTGCTTATTCTTCTTAAAACACTCAGCTGTACTTTCCCTTCTGGCATCTTTCAATTTCTTCAAACCATACATGGCAGCTCTCTCTTGCAATGAAGAATCAATTAATACCCCCGACAAAAGAGATGCATATACCGTAGCTATATTACTGGAATAATTAGATATTTTCTCTTTGCGTTCGGATTCCAATTCGTATAACACATATCCTTTCACGATTTTCTGTCGCTTTAAATAAGCTAAAAGTTCCCACATATCCATATAAGTAACTTTCTGTATTCTCAAAGCATCCAAACTTTCATCTAGTATTCTTTCATAAGATGTATTATTCGTTTGAATCCAAACCATCTTATCAAATCGTCCTTCATTCACAGCTTTTGCTGCTAAACCGGACAATGACTCAAGCAACATACTTTCTGCTTTTCGATTAGTCTGTTTACAAATAATCAATTCTTTCGGAGACTTCTGTTCTGGCCATCCATAACGTTCCCAACTGCTATTGAATGCGTGACACAATGCAACAGACAGTATAAAAAATCCTAATAAAAAGATACCTTTTTTCATCTTTCAAACATATTATATTCAACAAAGGAAACCCTATCTTATTAACTAAAAGATTAAAAAACGATTAACTAGAAACTTTTTTTATTAATCCAATAAATTATCCTGAAAACTTTTACCCTAAAATTGAAACTTATATGAAACCATAATATGCTAAGAGATTCATTCAAAAAACCACAAGCAGTATTTACTAGCCCAATTATTATCTCCTTCTACTATCTATCTGACGATGACATCTTATTTTACACCCCATTTTCCATCGGGTTTATCGGTAGATTCATAAATAATACAACCACCTGTTTTTAACTCATCCCAATTCACCCACGTAGAATTATAGGGCTTACCATTCAATTTCATAGAACGAATATAACATCCATCCTTCCCGCCTGTAATTTTCAGATTACCTTCTGGCAAATGCAAACTGATATTATCAAACTGAGGCATATTTACACTAAATCCTGCCACTCCAGGAATCATTGGATATAAACCGATTGAAGCAAATACATACCATGCTCCCATTGCCCCGCAATCATCATTTCCAGGAAGTCCTGAAGGAGATGAATCATAAGCCTCACGTAATATTCTGGAAATAATAGCAGAAGTTTTATGAGGCTTATTCACATAATTATAAATCCATGGTACTTGAAAATCCGGCTCATTACCTGCTGCGAAAAAGTGATCATCATAACCCGCATCAATACGAACAAACAATGAGTCCAAGCGACTTTCAGCAAATGCCTTACCTCCAATCGTATCTATCAATGTTTCCAAATCATAAGGTACCATCCAAAAATAATTTTCTTTAGTAGCTTCACGCCAATCAGCATCAGGATTCTTCCAGCTCATATCATGAGAGTGACGTGATCGTAACCAACGTGTAGATGGGTCATAAAGATATTTCCAGTTATTAGCACGAGCGATAAAAAAGGCAGCATCTTCTTCATTCTTCATTGCCTGTAAGGCAAATTGTCCAATTGCATAATCTGCTGATGAATATTCCAAACAAAGAGAAGCATTCTCAATTCCCTTTTCAATATAAGTCCTTAATCCCGGACGAACTTCTACATTTTGTGAATACGTTCCAGGGATTAATGCCCCTTTATTCATGTATTGGTATGCTTTCGAAACATCAAATTCACGTGCTCCAAAAGCATATGAGTTAGATATAATAATTGGGGTGGGATCACCATGCATAACACCAGTTTCTATATTTGCCAATATCCACCGCCCATATCCACCGCTTTGCTCAGCAAAATCAACTAAAGATTGCATCATATCAGAACTTTCATCAGGGTACAGCATTGCCAGTAGTTGGCATTGTGTACGATATGTATCCCAAGCACTAAATATTGAATAATAATCATGACCAGCAGATACCCTATGCACATTCCAATCTGCTCCCATATAATCACCGTTTATATCACTAAAAATACTAGGATGTATCAAAGAGTGATAGAAGTGTGTATAAAATTGTTTCATACGGTCTGGATTTCCACTCACCTCAATCTTGCTCAACCGTTCATTCCATTCCAGACGTGTATCAGATAATACCTGATCAAAAGTACGTCCATTATTATCTCGTCTTAAATTCTCGCGTGCATTTTCTATAGAAACATAAGAAATAGCTACCTTGTATTCTACAGAACGATTCACAGACGTATCAAAAGTAAAATAGGCTCCCGAATTTGTACCTCCAGCATATAAACGACCTTGCTTCAAATCATTCCTAATCCAAGTACCTTTTTCTTTTGCCGGTGTGTCAAACTCAGCAGCGAAAAAAATGCGATAGTCAGTTGAATATCCACAAAACTCACCACCTTCAGCATATCCTTCACATGTAGTTGATGAAGTTATTTTTACCAACGCATTTGTTAAGGAAGTAGCACTGACACCACTTCCTATAACAACCGTACCTTCTCCTGCTGGTTCAGAGAAGGTTATCCTATAAACACCACTTCTCTTAGACACTGTTGTTTCACAGACTACACCATCTGGATATTCTAAAGAAAGATATCCTGCTTCCGCAGATAATATCTCTTTATAAGAAGGAAATCCCTTCATATCATTAGGAGAAACCTCTATTTGCCCATCAAATGCTATTAAAGGAAAATTTCCCATTTCAGGACATCCCCCTCCGGAAATCTGATTTACAACAATACCATTTTGAGGGGCAAAATGGCTTGGTGTTAATTGCATCATACCAAAAGGATAAGTCGCCCCCAAATAAGTAAATCCAGAAGCTAAGCCATTATCACCTGTCTTACCAACTGTACCTATACGCGTATCAACCAATGATGCATAGTCTGGACACATCGTACTCTGATTTAAAGTACATGACATGCAGAACCACATACAAAATATGAAAGAATAAAGTTTATCCATAACCATCTCCATCAGTCAATTATCAATCTGTCCCCCAACGCTTATTCGGCTTTGAAGTCATTATAAATTGAAGCTCTCCTCCCTTCATCAAATCTTCATGAGGAATATTGGACTTTTTATAAGGAATTCCATTAAAAGTAGCTGATTTAATGTAGAAACTTTCTGGAGTCAATCCTTTCGCTTCAATCTTAAGAACTTTATTATTTTCCAGCTGAATTATTATTTTATCAAATACCGGTGAGAATAGCTGATAAACAGGCTGTCCCGGACAGTACTGGAAAATTCCCATTGCCCCCATGGCAAACCATGAAGACATACATCCGTAATCATCGTCCATCTCTTCCAAATATCCGTCAGGGGTAGCTTTATAGACCTTGTCAAAAACCGGATTTTGCAAGAAACCATGGGTTCCATATCGCTGAATAATGGGTTTGGTCAAAATTTTATTCATCCATTCCTGAGTTTTCCAAGG
>ERZ779737.1640-NODE-1640-length-16709-cov-5.143569_pt1 | contig 16709 bp, 8 predicted proteins | sample MGYA00511889_ERZ779737 | MGnify/ENA primary metagenome ERZ779737 (study PRJEB29588, sample SAMEA2163575) | human gut metagenome | biome: human gut; feature: human-associated habitat; material: faeces | place: Denmark | collected 2008/2010 ...
CGACGACGTGCTCGTTCCCGCCGAGGCGATCCCGCGCGGCGGCGATGCCGAGCGCGGCGGAAAGCGCCGTCCCCGCGTGGCCGCAGCCGAAGGCGTCGCATTCGCTTTCCGCGCGGGAACAGAAGCCGGAGACGCCGTCCGTCTCGCGCAGCGTGTCGAAGCGCTCGCCGCGGCCCGTGAGGATTTTGTGCGCGTAGCACTGATGCGAAACGTCGAAGACGATGCTGTCGCGCGGCGCGTCGAAAACGCGGTGGAGCGCGATCGTGAGCTCGACGACGCCGAGGTTCGGCGCGACGTGTCCGCCGTTTTTCGCGGTGACGGCGACGATGCGTTCCCGCAGCTCGCGCGCCAACTGCGGCAAGTCCGCCGCCGGGAGCTTTTTCAAATCCGCCGGGCTGTGAATTTTCTCAAGCATTCCCGTCAGAAAAAATCACGCGTCCTCCTCGTCGAACGCGGTCGTTTCCGCTTCGCCGTCGGCGGAGACGGCGCGCAGCTGCTCGATGCGCAGCTCGGCGTCCGCCAGTTTTTTCCGGCAGCTTTTCAGAACCGTCATGCCCTCTTCGTAGCGTTCGACGAGCTCGGCAAGAGGCACGTCGCCGCTTTCGAGCCCCTCGACGATGGCTTCAAGCCGGGAAAGTTCTTCTTCAAAAGTCGGTTCCTTGTCGCTCTTCTTCGTTTTGCTCACGGTTCGTGCGATTAAACGCGGAATGCCCCGTGGAGTAAAACGAAATTTTCTCCGCGCCTGCCCGCCGAAAAGAATCCACGGACGAACACGGATTTTTTCGCGGATTTTTCAACGTCCGCGAAGCGGGCGTTCCCGTGGCGTTCCCGCGAGAAAGCCGTTTTTTCCCACTCGCGCCCCTTGCCCTCTCCGCGCGGATCGGTCAAGGGGCGCTGCATGAGCCGCGACTCACTCTTCGCGGGCTTTCGCGAGGAGTTTGGGAAGATAGCTCGCGCCGCCGTCGTCGAGGAAAAGAATGTTCGCGGCTTCGAGCTCCTCCTGCGGCCCGTCGAAAAGCACGTCCTCGAATTTCGTCGCGCTCAGGATAACGCAGTTCAGCGTCAGTTCGGCCGTTTCCGTCTCGTTTCGGATCGTTCGCTGAAGCGTCTTGATTTCTTTGTAAAAATTCAGCTTCGCGTCGCCGCGTTTCAGATTGCGGATTCCTTTCGGATCGACGAAGGTCAGAAACTGCTTCCCGCCTTCCTTGTCCACGAGCCAAAGCAGAAAGTCCGGATAAAAATTCCCCGCCTGCGCGAACCCGATTCCCTTAGCCGCCTTCGCCGCGTTCCGCATCAGATACATATCGACACCGCGGAAATACCCGGCGTTCGCCGAATCTTCGTAAAACGCCTGCAGGTCCCGCACGAAGCGGAATTCGCTCGGAGCGTCGAACGAAAGCGGCTTCATTCTGAACGGAAACGCCTTGCCGTCCTTCGCGTAAAGCAAGGGTGAGTAAAGATGCCGCGGGAACGCTATCGCCACGAAATCGTCCGAACTCCAGCGATTGAACTCCGCGGGAACGGAGCGATTCTCCACCAACGTCTTCAACTGTTCGAGCCGCGTTTTCCACTGTCGCCCGGTCTCCGAATTTTCGATCTCGAACGCGTATTCCTCGGGAATCTCGTTCCCGCTCAGCTCCCGAGTCGTCATGTGCCCGGACTCGTAACGCGCCTGAAACGCCTTGTAGAATTTGTCGACGTAATTGAAAAGCAGCTTCTTGAAAAGCTCCTCCAATTTCGGCAGTTTTTCGAACGAATCGAATTTCACGTCGTCCGCCCGCGTGCAGAGCCGATACCAGTCCGCGCGCGTCGAACAGAAATTCACGATCTTCTCCTTTTCCAGACGCAGATTCCAATAACCGCAACGAGCTTTGTAGGTCATCAGCTCCCGATAAATTCCGTCCCAGTCGAAAAACGGGAACGCACTGAGGTCCAGCTTCGCCTCCGGAATCGTCCGTGTTCCCGATTCGGCGCCGCGGCCGTCGGAGGAGAAGCTCTGCACGAAGGAAAAATCGTTGTATTCCGCGACGGGAAGCTTCAGCGTCCGCCCGTCCTCTTCGGAAATCTCGCACAACACGGCGCTCTCTCGCGCGCGGAAACCGTTCTTCTGCGTCAGCCGATAGCCGTCTGCGACGCAGAGCGTCTTCAGCTTCACGCCGTCGGGCAGATTCCGCATCGGCTCAAAACGCATCTGCAGCATGTCCTTTTCCGGCGCAACGCCTTCCTCGCTCAGGTATTCCTTGAATTTTTCCATGTAGGCGGAGCGGACGCCGAAAATCCTCAGCGTCTCGACCTGTCGCAGAAAATCCGCGTTCTTGCGGCGGCGTTCCGCTTCCGTACTGCGCTTCAGCGAAAAATTCTCGCCGCGCAGACGCACGCCGCGACCGAAAAGCTGAATGATCTGCGTGCCTTCGTTCACGCCGACGTTGAGCAGCCCCATCGTCGAGACGCGCCAGGAGCTCCAGCCTTCGGTGAATTTCTTCGAGCCTATCAGAAACGAAATCGGCGAATCCGCGCGGTTGATGCGCTCGAACTGCGCCGGCGTGAACGCGTCTTCCGGCACGACGTCCGCCGGGAACGCCTCGGGATTCTCCGCGATTTTTTCCCGCAGCGCGCCGACGAATTTCCCTCCGTCGCCGATGTTCACCAGCCCGAACGGCTCCCGCGCCGTTCCCGCGTAGAGCAGGATTTCCCCGCTTCGCGCCAGATGCATCACCTTCAACCGCGCGGAGCTTTCCGTGCCGAAAAGCGCCTTCAGCATCGCGGCGTAGGCGCCCGCGCCCATTTCTCCGGCGGTCTTCAGCGGAAGAAACGCGTCGCGGAACGGGTTGCCGCCGTTCCTGTCCGTGAGCACCGGCACGTTGTCGATGAGGCGTCCGAAAAGATCTTCGCACCACTCGCGCTCCGTCAGCACCTTGGCGAAAAAGCGCAGCACCGCCTCCACGTCGGAGTTTTCCTTGTTCACGCTCCCGCCGACGAAGATGCACAGCGGCTTTTCGACGCCGCGCCGCGCGCAGACCTCGGCGCGCTCGTCGAACACGCGCCGCTGAAGATAAAACGCCAGCAGACTCGCGCCCAGATACGCGGAGAGCTGGGCCGCGTTGCCGTCGTCCGGCATGTTCAGAATCTCCCAATCCTTCCCGTAGCCGTCTTCGTAAAAATGCTTATAGGAATAATCGAAAAGAATGTTCTTCGCGTAGATTTTCCTCAGCTCCTTTCGGTCTCTGCCCGCGACCGCCTGACCGAAGGTCGCCGAATACTCGAAGGAAAAGCCGTCGCGGCAGATCTGTTCCCGCGCGCGCCGGCGTTCGCCGTCTTCCCGGGTCGAACCGTTGTGCCCTTCGTCCACGAGCACGAGATTGTCGCCCTCGAACGCTTCCGCCATCAGAGATTTTTCGCCCCGCCGACGCGAGCTCGCGTCGCTGATGAGCTTGCCCGCATCGATCACGTGCACCGACGCGACCGCGCTCGCCAGGTCCTCTTCCCGCAGTTCCGCCGCCGAAAAGCCCGACAGCTCGAGTTCCGCCAAGTGCTGACGCGTCAGCCCCTCGTTCGGCGTGAGCACGATGACCTTCGCCGGCTTCCGCCGCGACGCGCCCGCATAGTGCAGATACTGCCGAAGGTTAACGTGCATGAGCAGCGTCTTGCCCGCGCCCGTCGCCTCCCAAAACGCCACCTTGTTCAGATCCGCTTCCTTGACTTCGCCAAGGCGAGCCGCCGCGGGAACTCTCCGGTCGTATGCCGCCACGCGCTCGTTCAGCTCCCGCAGCAGCGCCGCCTTGTCGTTGAAGAAGCGGTCCAGATAAAGCTCCGCCGCCAGCAGCGAAAGCCACTGGAAATACTTCATGCGCGGGACGCTCCCGTTCATCGTCTCGCGCCGCGCCGTGATCGCGTTCCAGTGCGCGACGACGTCGCGGTCGTATTCCGCGAATTTTTCCGCGGGAACGCGGTTCATGTCGAAAAGCCGCCGCGACGTCAGCTCTTCGAAGAAAAACGTCTGCCCCGTCTCCGCGTTCACGCCTTCGAGCGCCTCGCGCGAGAGCGCCGCGCGCAGCCCCGCGAACGAGCCCTCGCCGAAAAAACTCAGCGCCCATTGCGCCAAAATCAGCGACGCGTGAAAATCCGCGACCGTCGCCGTGTTCCCGTCGTTTTGTTGCGCGCGCGGCATGATCAGACATCCTCCTCGAACATGCGGCGCAGAAATTCGTCTTCGATCTGAAGCACCTTCTTGCGCGCCGCCGCGTCGTCTCCCTCCGTAGCGGAAACATTCGGCAGCGCGTGGTCGCCGTTCACGTAAAATATGTCGAAGTCCGCGTCGCTGCGCAGATTGATGCTGAGCCGTTTGAGCGTTCCCGCAAGCGCCGAGTCGTCGATCTTTTCGCAGTCGCGCCACAGAATCAGCGCGCGGCGCCCGTCCGGCAGCTCGCCCTCCACGCGCACGTAGCCTTTTTCCTTGCGGGAAACGAGACTGCGCACGCGCAGACCGAGGAGCCAGTTGAACGTCTCGACCAGATCGACCTTGCGCGGCTCCGTCGCGCCGCTCGCGTCCGCCGCGACGTTCAGCGTGAAGTCGAACGGCTTGCGGAAATCCTCCGTCGAAAGCCGCGACGCGCGCGCCTCCGTCCGCAGCATGTAGCGCAGCAGGTATTGGTCGAACAGCCCCGCGGGAACGTTCCCGCCCGCGTCCGCAAGCTCAAGATTCGTCAGCGCGTCCTCGTAGCTCTCCAAAGTCATGTATTTGAAGCAGTGCGAAACGCCCTGGTCCGAATCCTGCGGCTTGCCGTTTTTCCAGTTCGGCGAATAGACGACCTTCTCGATGCGCGGTTTCAGCACCGTCTCGAAATGCTCGCCCATCTCCACCAAAATGTATTTGCGCTTCCCGCCGTCCTCGCGATTCAAATTGATGACCGCGTGCCCGGTCGTTCCCGAGCCAGCAAAGTAGTCGAGAACCGTAGCCCCGTTCTTCTCTCCAACTCCGATATCGACACAGTCTCGAACCGTATAAACAGATTTTGGATATGTAAACGGATTTCCAGGAAGGATATTATTCAAAACAACACTTCCCCAGCTATTTGCGCTGTAGCGTTTTTCTGCCCAAAGAGATTTATACCGAAATTTTGTCTTTTTTCTAATGATATCCCATGTCCCTTTTCGAGAATCATAAACAGCAGACAGTTCATTTTTTATACTTTCAACAGTATCTCTTCCCCAGCACCACTTGCTTTCTTGCCCTCGCGGATCTATTGGATAAACACTGATTATTCCGTCATCTCCTAATACATTTATCCCCGCTGGATGAAATTCATTGGGAGGAACGTCTCCAAAACCAAGGATTTTTCCAGATTTGACAAAAATCGGATAAAAACAAGTTGCAGCAGATTCTCGAAAATGATTCCTGCCTGAGGAGACATTTCTCAACGGACGGATATCAGGTGTAGATTCGCGCCCTTCTCCTTCGCGGTTCTCTAATCCGAGATTAGTTTGATTGATATCAAATGAAAAATAAGCAAATTCGTGAACAAATGAGAAGCCATTTCCTTGCTGTCCTGTTGGATTGTGCTGAACAGAAATACAATCATTATTTCTTCCTGGAAAAATTTGAGAAATTAAAATTCCAAGGCGATTGTTTTCAACTTCGTCAATAGCAACAACATTAACACCATCCGCTCTTAAAAAAGTTTTTGCTAGGGAAATTCTATTCTCCATCAATGATAGCCACGATGAGTGCTTAAACGAATTTTTATAGAGAATTTCACTCGATTGCGCGTTATACGGCGGGTCGATGTAGATGCATTTGATTTGTCCGCGGTAGCGTTCCCGCAGGAGGTTGAGGGCCTGGAAATTTTCGGAGCGGACGAGGACGCCGTCGCAGTGCTCGTCGAGGTCGTCGATTGAGGCAAGGAGTTTTTCCTTGAAGCTCGGCGGGAAGAATTTGGTGTCCGCCATGCGCGAGTCGAGCGTCAGCTCGTTCGCGGGAACGTCCTCCGGGAACGGCGGGAAGCCGAGCTTTTCCCATTCCGCCTTCTGCGCGGCGTTCGCGAGCACCTCGTCGAGCATTTCCGCGGGAACGCGGTCGAGCGTGAGGCAGTAATCGCACTGCACGACGAATTTCTTTTTGAGCCAAAGGCTTTTCTGAAATTCCTCGAGCTGCGCCATGAAGTCGATGAGCTCGAGCGCGACGGCGCGGACGGCCTGAATTCGGCGCAGCCCGCCTTCGATCTGGCGGAAGGTCTCGGCGTTCTGAATGTCGTCGAGCTGCATCATCTCGTTCTTGACGTAGAAATCGAGCTCGCGCTTGAGGAATCCCCGCAGATCTTTGTGGATGAAATAATCGCTGGTGTTTTTGGCGACGTAGCGCGCCAGCTCGCGGTCGAGCACGGTGCGGTTACGGTCGTTTTCCGTCGGAGCGGGAGCCAAGAGCGGAAATTTTGTCAGGAGGTCGGCGCGCGTAAGCTCGTCGGCGATTTTCGCGCGCGCGTCTTTCGCCAACTCCTTCTGCTTCGTGCCCTTCGGGAATTTTTTGTATTGGAAGTAGATGAAAAGCTCGCCGTTCTTTTCTTCGAGGATTTTGTCGGGAAGCGCGGACGCGGGAACGTCGTCGTCGGACGCGGCGTCGTCCGCTTCGGTTTCTTCCGCGGCGGCGGCGGCCGCTTCCTCGGACTCCCAGAGCGTGAAGCAGCGGACGGCGTCGGCGTCCTTGACGTTGTCCTTGGCGACGGCGGCGGAAACGAGCTTGAAGTTGACGCGCGCACCGTCGGAGAGGCGGAAGGAATAGTCGGTGAAGTTTTCTCCGGTCTTGGTGTAATACTGGTCGGCGTTCACCCAGTGGAGCTTCACTTCTTCCCCGGCGTAGGGCACGGCATAGACGTCTCCCTTGTAGCGGCGCTTGGAGATGAAGTCTCCGGCGTCGTAGTAGCGGGAGAAAAAGGCGAGCAGATGCGCATAGACGAGCGATTCGGAATCGGCGAGCGCGGAATCGACGGCGGCAAGGCGGGAACGCAGTTCGAGCACCTTGGGCGCGGAATCGACGGCGATGCCGGCGCCGCGCGCGGCCTGTTCGGCGGCGGCGATTTCGGCCTCGATCGCGGCCTTTTCCGCGGCGGCGTTTTCCGCGAGCACGGTCCTGACCTTTTGCGGGAGCGATTCGTCGAGGAAGCGGTTGATCTGCGCGGCGCGGGCGCGGATAATGCGATAAATGCCGAAATCGAGTTCAGGCTTGTCGATCTGCAGGATTTCGCGGAGTTTCGCGATGAGTTCGGCGAGTTTCGGGGACATGATTTTTCTACGAATTCGAAGGGAAAAACGAAGCTTGTCAGACGACGCGCCAGCGGACGGTGAAAAGGGTTTCAGTCTCGGTCGCGGGAACGAGCTTGCGCTGAAGCGCGTCGAGGAGGCGATTGCGTTTTTCGTCGGTCTCGTCTTCGACGGCGTCGACGCGGCGGCGGGCGGCACGGATGGCGGCGCGGCATTCGCCGAGCTTCTTCTGCTGAACCGCCTGTTCGTCGCAGTTTTGAGCCCGACGGACGGCGCGCTCGATTTCGCGCTTCTGCGCCTTGAGCTCGTCCACCTTGCGCGTCGCGACGGCGATCTGGTCGTCGCTCCAGCGTTCGAGCTTGAGCGTCTGTTCCCGGAAAGTCCTGTTGTTCTTTTCGCCGACCTCGTTCGCGGTCGCCTTGGCGAACTGCGCGGCGTTCGCGGCGAGTTTTTCGGCGATTGGCGGCGGGATCGCGTCCGCGGGAACGGCGATGCCTGAGAGAGCGAAGAGCCGAGAGACTGTCTCGTGATCGAGAGCGGCGCCGTCGTCCGTCACGGCGGAAAAGAGCAGAAAGTCCTCCGCGTCGAGGCTTTTCAGGGAAAGGCGGTTGAGAAGCAGGAAACCGCTTCGCCCCTTGAGCTGCTCAAGCACGGCGATTCTTGTCGGGTGACGCGAAACGTCGAAATCGACTTCCGCGAACGGCGTCGGGATCGCCTTCGCGGCCTCGACGACGCACTCGCCGAGCGGCGAGTTCGGACGATAGGGCGTTCCCGCGGCGCCTTCTTTCTTGGAAAACGTGTAAAGTCCGGGCTCGATTCCCGGGAACGGCGGCTCGCGCAGCGTGAACGAAAGCGTCGCGTCGTCGAACTCGGCGCGTTCCCGCAACACATGTTTGGTGAGCATCCAAAAGCGGCGGGAATGCGTGTCGAGACAGGAGCGCGCTTCCTCGAAATCTGCGCGCAGACGGCGGACGACGTCCTCGTCGAGGTTTTCGATAATCGCCTTTTGCGTCTCGCGCATCTGAGCTGCGATTTTTTCTTCGCATTCCTTTTTCAGCGCATCGAAGGAGGCTTGGATTTCCTGCTCGCTGCGGCAGCTTTGGAGAATCGCGTGGATTCGGTTTTCAAAGGAGACGCCCATCTGATCGACCGCGCCGAGCACGTCGTTGGACGCGCCGAAGACGCCGTCGAAGAGCTTGAGCTTTTCGTCGAGCAGCTCGAAGACTCGCACGTCGGCGGCGTTGCGCGTGTTGAGAAAATTGACGACGACAACGTCGAATTTCTGTCCGTAGCGGTGGCAGCGGCCGATACGCTGCTCGACGCGCTGCGGGTTCCACGGCAGGTCGTAGTTGACGACCATGGAGCAGAACTGCAAGTTGATGCCCTCGGCGCCCGCCTCGGTGGCGATGAGAATTTTCGCACACGTGCGGAAATGCTCGACCAGCGCGTGGCGTATCATCACCGGTTTGCTCGCGGAATCGTCCGGATGGTCCGCTTTGTAGTTTTGGAAAATCGCTTCGGCGGCGGGATCGCTTCTGCCGCCGCCGGAAAAGCAGACGACTTCGCCCGCGTAGCCGTTCGCCTCGAGATATTCCTTGAGGAAAAACATCGAGCGGCGCGATTCCGTGAAGACGACGGCTTTCTGCTCCGCGCCAAGCTCGGCGAGCCTGGCGAAACCGTCGCGCAGAGCTTCCGCGAGTTTGCGGGTTTTGCTGTCGGCGCCGACGGCGGCACGGGCGCGCGCGGCAAAGTCTTCGACGCGGGAAATTTCGCGGGAGAGGCGCACGGCGTCAATCGGCACGTCGGCGGGAACGGGAGCAGAATCGGCGGCGAGCGTCTCGAGCGGTTCTTCGTCCTCTGCGTCCTCGGTGGCGGATTCCAGCAGGTCTTCCTCGCCTTCGAGGAGCCGCTCGAGCAGCGCGTCGTCGTCTTCCTTTTCGGACTCGGCCGGATTCGTCTGCAGCCCGCGCAGACGCGCCAGGATTTTTTCGAGAGTGCCGGCGAGCGCGGCGGGCGAGGACGCAAGCAGCTTGCGGACGAGCAACGTGAGCATGTGCCGCTGTCCCCGGGGAAACGCATAGGCGGTTTCGTCCTGCAGGTAGGCGGAAACATCGTTATAAAGCGAAAATTCCGCCTCGGAGCTTTCAAATTTCGTCGTGACAGGAAGGCGTTTCGTGTACCTGACGTATTCGAGAACATCCTTGCGGAGCGTGCGACGGCAGAACTCCTTGAGGCGTTCTCGCAATTCGGCGACGTCGCCGCCGACGTTCGCGTAGCGGGAACGAAAGCTCGGCAGATCGCCGAAAAGCTCCGGATCGATGAGCTTCGCGACGCCGTAAAGCTCCGTAAGATTGTTCTGAAGCGGCGTCGCCGAAAGCAGGATTTTGCGGCGACCTTCGAGCGCCCAAAGCAACGCCTGGCCGATGCGGTTGCTTTCACGGTAGGCGTTGCGGAGCTTGTGGCATTCGTCCATCACGACCGCATCCCAAGAAACGACTTTAAGCTTTTCGCGCATCTTTGCCGCGAAGTGATAGGACATAATGAGAATGCGCGGGAGCTGAAACGGATCCGCGATGCCCGCGCGCCGAAGCTCGCGGACACGGCGGGCATCCAAAACCTCCGCCGGAAGATTGAATTTTTCCTGCAGCTCGCACTGCCATTGCTTGCGGAGCGCCGCCGGGCAAATCACGAGAAGGCTGCGTCGGCGCTCCGCCCAAAGCTGGCACAGCACGAGCCCGGCCTCAATGGTCTTGCCGAGACCGACTTCGTCCGCGAGGAGCACGCCTTTCGAAAGCGGAGACTGCAACGCGAACAGCGCGGCCTGCACCTGATGAGGATTCAGATCCACGCTCGCGTTCAGGAGCGGCTGGCGAATCCGGTCCACGTTCTCTCCGCCGCGCAACGTCAGCGCGTGCGCGAAATACTTCGCATGATAAGCCGTTTCCGTAGGAATGACTGATTTTGGACAATTCCCCGATCCGCCTTCCGCGGCACACGATGTTTCAGACGCGGATGTTATTGGGAATGGAGTAGGCGAAGAAAGGCTCATGAGGCGGAAAAAAAACGGGTGTATTTTACGCGACGCGTTCCCGCGCGGGAAACGGAAAAAGACGCGGAAACGCGCGGCGGCGGGGAGGTCAAGGGGCGGGCGGCTGTTCCGCGGGAGCGGAGGCCGCGTCGTATTCCCGCAGCAGCTTGAGCGACCACGCGGGGCTGTCCGGGAAACGGCAGGCGGGCGTCGAGCAAAGATACGCGCCGAGTTCCCGCGCCAGCGCGTCCGCCTCGCCGCGGCGGGAAAGATACAGATCGCGCCGTTCCCGCGGGTCGTTTCCGACGTCGTAAAGCTGCGGCGCGCGGTCGGGAACGAGCAGGTATTTCAGGTCTCCGCGCATGACGGCGGCGGTGTAATCCGTGCACCAGAAAAACGTGCGCGGCGCGGCGGGAACGCCGGCGCTCCCGAGCGTTTCCGCGAGGTCTTTCCCGTCGAGGTTCTCCGGGACGTCGGCTCCGTTCGCGCGCAGAAGCGTCGGGAGCAGATCCGCGGAGGAAACGGGGCGCGCGCAGACGCTTCCGGGCGCGAAGCGCGCGTCCGCCGGCCAGCGGACGATGAAAGGCACGCGGACGCCGCCTTCGAAGTGCTGGCGCTTGGCGCCGCGAAAAGGCGCGTTGCAGGCGGGCGCTTCCGGCGCGCCGCCGTTGTCGGAGAGAAAGACGACGATCGTGTTTTCCGCCGCGCCGCTCGCCTCGAGCGCGTCGAGAATTCTGCCGACGCCCTTGTCCATAGCGTAAATCATGGCGCAGTAAATCCGGCGGTCCCGCGGCTCCACGCCGCGGAAGCGCGCGATGTCCTCCGGCTTCGCCTGCAGCGGCCAATGCGGCGCGTTGTAGGAAACGAGCATGAAGAACGGCGTTCCCGCCGCGCCGTTTTCCCGCAGGAAAGAAACGGCGCGCTCCGTGACGTCGTCCGTGAGATAGGTGACGCCCGTGTCGTCCGTGAAATTGGATTCGATGCGGGAAGGATTCAGCCCGCCGGTTTCTTTTTTTTCGGGAAAATAGCTGCGGGAACCGCCGAGAAATCCCCACCAGCGGTCGAAGCCGCGCTCCGGCGGCGTGAAGCCCGGCGTATGGCCGAGATGCCATTTGCCGAAAACCGCGCTCACGTAGCCGAACGGCTTCAGGTATTCGGGAAGCAGTTTTTCCGAAAGCGGCAGCCCGTAATGCGATTCCGGCAGATAATCCGCCTTGACGTTCGGATTCGTCGTGATGCCGTAGCGCTTCGGGAATCGCCCGGTGAGCAGCCCCATGCGGGACGGCGCGCTCATGGGCGCCGTGACGTAGGCGCGGGAACAGAAGACGCCTTCGCGCGCCAGCCTGTCGATGTGCGGCGTTTCCGCCTGCGTCGATCCCGTGCAGCCCAAGTCGCCGTAGCCCAAGTCGTCCGCGAGAATGACGATCATGTTCGGCGGCGGGAGCGCCGGGCGTTCCCGCGAATCGGTTTCGGCGAAAGCGCAGGCGGACGCGCAGACGAACGCGGCGGAGAAAAGCAGGTTCTGCGAAATCATGATTTTTTCTTCTACAGACATTTCCGCTCTTCAGCAACACAGGAAAGCTCCCGCCGCGGCGGCTGCGGCAGATTTTTGCCGCGGCGAAACGACCCAACCGCCGTGAAGCGATTCCGAAGAAATCGAAACGCGGAGAAGCGGCGCGATCCGCGCGCTCAACCTTCGCGGGAATGAAACGTAACGCTTATTTTTTCTTCGCGCTGCGGCTCCGGCGGCGCGGCGAGTTTCGCCTCTTCCTCCTCCTCCGACGCCTTTTCTTCCGCGGCGGCAACGGCGCCCTTCTTCGCCCTTCTGACGTTGTCGAAAACGAACAGCAAAACGGCCGCCGCGACGGCGGCGACGCACAAGTAAATTAAACCGTGGACGGGATTGTCGACCCAAAGAAGAAACTCGAAGATGCCCACGACTATCGCCGCGACGGCAGCGAGCGCGACAAGAATGCCCGCCACGTGAGGAAAGCACAGGACGAGAAGAACGGCGACCAGAAGAAGAATCCAAACCACGCCTGAAGAGATAGCCTCGCGTTCCCGAAAAGGCAAGAAGAGATGCCATGTCCGCCGCAAAATTTCCCGTCGGGAACGGCGCGGGAAATCGCCGTCGCGCCGAACAGCGCGCGGGAACGGCAAGCGCCGCCGCAAAAAAAAGGCGCGCGCCCCGTTGCGGGAACGCGCGCCTTTTTCCTTTTCGGACGGAAGAAAAGCGACTTATTTCTTTTCTTCGCCCTGCGCTTCCGGCGCGTAGGTCTTGGTGAGCGCCTGATAATAGTGGAAGCGGCGCGTGACCATTTCCTGCGCTTTGGCGTAGAGTTCCGCCGCATGTTCCGGATTCGAACGCTTCAGTCCTTTGAAGCGCGTTTCCGTCTGCATGAACTCGTCGAGCGCGGTCTTCATCGCGGGAACGTCGAGCGAGAACGGATTCTTGCCGGCCTCGATGTTCGTCGGGTTGTAGCGGAAGATCGGCCAGTAGCCGGTCTCCACGGCGACCTTCTGGTGTTCCGCGCCGTCGGCGAGGTTGCGCAGCCCGTGCGCGATGCAGTGCGCGTAGGCGATGATGATCGCGGGACCGTCGAAGGCTTCCGCTTCCTTCATCGCCTGCAGGAGCTGCGTGTCCTTGTAGCCGATGGAAACGCGCGCGACGTAGACGTTCCCGTACTGGACCGCGATTTGCGCGAGGTCTTTTTTCGGGAGCTTCTTGCCCGCCGTCGCGAATTTCGCGACCGCCGCGATCGACGTCGACTTGGACTGCTGGCCGCCCGTGTTGGAATAAACTTCCGTGTCGAGGACGAGAATCTTGATGTTCTTCCCGGACGCGAGCGCGTGGTCGACGCCGCCGTAGCCGATGTCGTAGGCCCAGCCGTCGCCGCCGACGATCCAGACGCATTTCTTGACGAGGAACTCGCTGATGGAGAGAAGGGACTTCGCTTCGGGCGTTCCCGCGGCTTCGAGCTTTTTGTTCAGCTCGGCGACGCGTTCCCGCTGCGCGGCGATGTCGGCTTCCGTCTTCTGCGGCGCTTCAAGGATGGCCTTGACGAGCTCGTCTCCGACGACGGGAGCGAGCGCCGCGAGTTCGCGCTTCGCGCTCGCCGTCTTCATGTCGACCGCGTAGCGCATGCCGAGACCGAATTCGGCGTTGTCTTCGAAGAGCGAGTTCGCCCAAGCGGGACCGCGGCCGTCCTTGTTCGTCGTGTAAGGCGTGGTCGGCAGGTTCCCGCCGTAAATCGAGGAACAGCCGGTGGCGTTCGCGATGTAGGTGCGGTCGCCGAAGAGCTGCGTCATCAGCTTGATGTAGGGCGTTTCGCCGCAGGCGGCGCAGGCGCCGGAGAATTCCATGAGCGGCGTCATGAACTGCACGTCGCGCATCGTGTTCCCGAGCTTCGTGCGGTCGGGATCGGGCAGACCGAGGAAGAAGTCCCAGTTCTTCGCCTCGCTTTCGCGCAGCGGCGGCTGCGGGCGCATCATGATGGCCATGCGGGAAGGATCGTTCTTGTCCTTGCTCGGGCAGACCTGCGTGCAGATCGTGCATCCCGTGCAGTCTTCCGGCGCGACCTGAAGCGTGAAGAGGTTCTTGACGCCGTCTTTCGCGGGGGCCTTGAACGGAACGCTCTTGAACGTTTCGGGAGCGCCGGCGAGCGCGGCTTCCGGATAGAACTTCGAGCGGATCGCGGCGTGCGGGCAGATGCTGACGCACTTGTTGCACTGAATGCAGAGCGAGGGATCCCAGACCGGGATTTCCGCCGCGAGGTCGCGCTTTTCGTATTTCGTCGTTCCCGAGGGGAATTTCCCATCGGCGGGAAGCGCGGACGTCGGCAGCAAGTCGCCCTTGTTCGCGATCATCATCGCCTGCACCTTCTTGAAGAATTCGGGCGCGCCCTCGTAAGCGGGAGCAACCTGCGGCTTGGCGTCGGCGTCGACCGCCGCGGGAACGATGATTTCGTGCAGATTGGCGAGCGAGTTGTCGACCGCCTTGAAGTTCATCTGAACGACTTCTTCGCCCTTCTTCGCGTAGGTTTTTTCAATGGACTTCTTGATTTGCGCGATCGCCTCGTCCTTCGGGAGGATATTCGCGAGCGCGAAGAAGCACGCCTGCATGACGGTGTTCGTGCGGCCCTTCATGCCGGATTCCGCGGCGACGCGGGAGGCGTCGATCACGAAGACCTTGAGCTTCTTGGCGATGATTTCTTCCTGCCATTCCTTGGAGAAGCGCTTCCACGTTTCTTCCGGCGAGAACGGCGAGTTCAGCAGCACCGTCGCGCCCTGCATCGTGTATTCGAGAATCGGCTGGCGGCCGATGAACACGTACTGCGAACAGGCGACGAAGTTCGCCTTCTTGATGAGATAGGCCGAGCGGATCGGGCGCGGCCCGAAGCGCAGGTGCGAAACCGTGGACGCGCCGGATTTCTTCGAGTCGTAGACGAAGTAGCCCTGCGCGTAGTTCGGCGTCTGCTCGCCGATGATCTTGATGGAATTCTTGTTCGCGCCGACCGTGCCGTCCGCACCGAGCCCGACGAAAACCGCGCGCTTGACGTCGTCGGCTTCGATGTCGAAGCTGTTGTCCCACGGGAGCGAAAGATGCGTGACGTCGTCGTAAATGCCGACGGTGAAGCGTTTTTTCGGCGCGTCTTTGGCGAGTTCGTCGTAGATGGACTTGACCATGCCCGGGTTGAACTCCTTGGAGCCGATCCCGTAGCGCCCGCCGATGATCGTCGGCATCGCGCCGCCGTTTTCGGCGTAGGCGGCGAAGACGTTGAGCAGGAGCGGTTCGCCGAGCGATCCGTTTTCCTTCGTGCGGTCGAGCACGGCGATTTTCTTCGCCGTCGCGGGAACGACCTTCAGGAACGCCTCGGCGTCAAAAGGCAGGAACAGGCGCACTTTGACGAGACCGAGCTTTTCGCCCTTCGCGTTCAGCGCGTCGATCGTTTCTTCGATCGTTTCGCAGGACGATCCCATCGAGACGATGACGCGATCCGCGTCGGGCGCGCCGTAGTAATCATAGATGTGATACTGACGTCCGGTCGCCGCGGCGAACTTGTCCATCATTTCCTGGACGATTCCGGGAACGGCGTCGTAATACTTGTTGCCGGCTTCGCGGCCCTGGAAATAAACGTCCGGGTTCTGCGCCGTGCCGTGCACGCAGGGGCGTTCCGGCGACATGGCGCGGGCGCGGAACGCCGCGATGTCGTTTTCGTCGACGACGGCCTTGATGACGTCGTCCGAAATCGTTTCGATTTTCGAAACTTCGTGCGAGGTGCGGAACCCGTCGAAAAAGTGCATGAACGGCACGCGGGAACGCAGCGAAGCGGCGTGCGCGATGAGCGCGAAGTCCTGCGCTTCCTGCCCGGACGTGGAGTTGAGCATCGCGAAGCCCGTCGAGCGGCAGCTCATCACGTCGGAATGGTCGCCGAAGATGGAGAGCGCGTGCGTCGCCACGGCGCGCGCCGTCACGTGCATCGTGAACGGGATCAGCTCGCCGGCGATCTTGTACATGTTCGGAATCATCAGCAGCAGCCCCTGCGACGCGGTGAACGTCGTCGTCAGAGCGCCCGCGAGCAGCGAGCCGTGAACGGCGCCCGCCACGCCCGCTTCGGACTGAAGCTGTTCCACGACGGGAACGTTTTTCCAAAGATTGGGTACGCGCTTGGCGGCCCATTCGTCGCAGGACTCCGCCATCGGGGACGACGGCGTGATCGGGTAGATAGCGATGACTTCGCTGAGCCGATAAGCGACGGATGCGACCGCTTCGTTCGCGTCCATGGTTTTAAATTTGTGTGGATTTGCCATATCGCCGTCAATGATGATGCGGGAACATCGTTTTTTCAAACTTTTTCCGACGCGAAGGCGCAGGTTCCCGCCGCGAAAATTCCGCGTTCCCGCCGCCGGCAAATCGAAATTGACAACGCCGCGAAAAAAAGATTTTATGTGCGGAACATTTTCACGGTGGATGTAGCTCAGTTGGTCAGAGCATCGGATTGTGGTTCCGAGGGTCGCGAGTTCAAGTCTCGTCTTCCACCCCATTTCCTTTCCGAAACGCCCGCGTTTTCGCGGGCGCAAAGGGGGTAATGTCTCGATTTTTCCGTTCGCCGTAACGCCCCCTTTCCGATTGTAATCATTTTATCCTCTGCGCCGCGCATTGATCATGCCTTTTTCAAGTTGCTTTGAAAAATCCGTCGACATTTTCGGGATAATTTGCTATAATAAAACCATGGCATACACGTTTATTTCCGGCGCGACGGGGGGCATCGGCAAGGCGTTCGCGCGAAAGTGCGCCGCAAACGGCTGGGATCTGTTCCTGACGGGGCGGTCGCAGGAAAAACTCGACGCGCTCAGAGAAGAACTGTTCCGGATCGCGCCTTCGATCCGCATTCTGGCGGTCGCCTGTCAATTAACCGACGGGGCG